>Ga0209088_10001250_pt1 | contig 16556 bp, 9 predicted proteins | sample S_140625_EF_Meta_FD_187324 | JGI IMG/M metagenome (GOLD analysis project Ga0209088, IMG submission 187324) | Freshwater microbial communities from Lake Simoncouche, Canada to study carbon cycling - S_140625_EF_MetaG (SPAdes) (version 2) | ecosystem: Environmental > Aquatic > Freshwater > Lake ... | reverse complement strand
CAAAAGTAGAAAAAGAAGCATTAGCAGCAAAAGCATTAGCAGAAGAAGAAAGAAAAAAAAGAGAACAAGCAGAACAAGCAGCAAAAGTAGAAAAAGAAGCATTAGCAGCAAAAGCATTAGCAGAAGAAGAAAGAAAAAAAAGAGAACAAGCAGAACAAGCAGCAAAAGTAGAAAAAGAAGCATTAGCAGCAAAAGTAGAAAAAGAAAGAGTAGCAAAAGAAGCAGAGCAAGCAGCAAGAGAAGAAGAAGCAAGAGAAGAAAAACCACAAAAATTATTAGATTCTAAATCAAATATATATCCTTCTCCACCACTATTATCAGCAAGATTAGCAGCAGTAGCAGAAAATCCAGAAGAAGAAGCAATAGCAGCAAAAGAAGAAGCAGAAGAACAAGCAGCAAAAAAACAAGCAGAAGCAAACGGAAAAACATTAGCAGCAGTAACAGCAACCACAATATCAAAAATGAAAACTTTAACGCCAGAAAAAGAAAATAGACATGGCGATAAAAAACAAATAGATAAAAAAGAACCAGAAATTGTCGAAGAAGAAGCAATAATAGATGAAGAAAAAACAATAGAAAGAAGAGAATCAAAAGTAGATAATGAAGAAAAAGAATATGAGAACGAAGAATTTGAAGATTATGATGAAGAACAGTCACCATCACCGTCATCACGACCTTCAGCAGTATCACGATCAAAATCACTACCAGTATTACTATCACCACCACAACCGCCTTCAGCAGTATCACGATCAAGATCACTACCATCACAATCACAATTACCAGATCCAACACAACAAGTACCAGCACAAGTACCAGCACAAGTACCAGCACAAGTACCAGCACAAGTACCAGCACAAGTACCAGCAGCTAAGAAGGAGCATGAGAAGAGTGATAATTTCAACGAAGAAACATTAAAGGTCAAGTATTTATATCCGCAAAAATATGAAAATATTAATAATAATGAGCTTAAAGGGCTTAGAGGTCGTTATAATGAATTACATAACAAACCTAAGCAACCAGATATATACGACAAGATCGGTCAATTATCGGCTGATATTGATATATATAATAATAGTAATAATGGTTCAGGAGATCCTGACAATCCCGATGGTCGCAATAGTAGCGAGAACATCGAATATATAAAGGATAAATTAAATAGATTTGAGAATGATCCGAATAATCCGCTGGAGGCCTTTGAGATTAAGTTTGAAGACAGGCTTGTGTTTATTATTGTAACGTTTTTTATTAGATACGCTGCGATATCTATAATACAGCGTGGGATAGATATTAATATCATAAAATCATTCTATGAAGGATTTATATATTACGGTTGTATATATATATTATTCTTTTGGTTTATTGTGCTATTTATTAATATTGATAACAATTATGCTATAGATTACATAGATCTTAATCACTTTATCAACTATATTCGCTCGTTATTTTACTACTTTTACATGGGGACGAATGGTATATCGCGTTTAATTATCCATTCGCTATTGATACTTGTTATAATAATAATACCTATAATACTTAATATTAAAAAAGAGAAGTCGAAGGATACTTTGAATGATGATGATCCTGAGAATGATCCTGGAGCAAAAGTCATTAAACTCTTATCATTAGAAGAACGTGCTCAATTATCCAAAGCATTATCGTTATTCACTCTATTTATATGGATACTAACAAGTATAATTGCGACAAAGTTTTAATATTATGAAAAGTTTAATATTTATATTTATTATATGTAGATAATAGTAGAATAATATATGGTTGATAAAAAGTCTCCTGTAAAGAGGTTATCAGTAGCTAAATCGACAAGAGCACCCAGAAGTAAGAAATTAAATCTTGACAAACTTATAACAAGTATTAAAAATATCTCGACCAGATACAAAAAAAATGGAAAGATGTCTGGTGGAGCACCAGCACCAGATCAAATTATTAAGGCTTTGCAAGAAATTACTTCTTTTTTTATGAATCAAAATCCTACAACCTTATTAGGAGCTCGCGGGGGAGGGGATACAGCATTAACTAAAGTATTAAACGAGATTAATACAATAAGAAAAAATGATAATGAAAAGAAAAAGCTATCAGATAACATTAAATCTTTTTTAGCAGCAGCAGAAGAAAATTCATCAGAAGCAACAGTAGATTCATCAGTAAAATCAACACTACCAGATTCATTAACTTATATTATTAATGATCTTAGTGATTCCGATTTTAAAGATTTAATATCTGGTACCCAACCCTCCATTAATAGTCGGTTGACTTATTTTCAGGCTCCTCTAGGTACGCTAAACCTATTTAGTAGCAAATTTATACCCCCTGTGTTTAATGTAGACTTTAAACCAACAAAAACTCCTGAGATGAAAAAAGCTTTAGCATATATATCCATTTTTCAAATAGCACATACTCTTGCTACTATTTATTATGTTTTAGATAAAATAAAAGAATAAACAAAGCATGCTATTGCGAATAACCCACTAATTAATCAGTATAACTCATTTTTATTATTATAATGTTAATATATATTAGAATAAATATTTTTTACTATATGAGTAAAAAACCATTAGTTCGTAGTAAAAAAAGAGCGGTTCATACGAATACCAAGGATAAACTTAGTAAATTAATTGTTGAAGTCAATAGTATCGCTAAAGAATTATCGAAGGTTAAAAAGGGAGGAATAGGTTACGGTATTGCTTCAGCTATTAATTTAGTATATGGTTCAAAAAAACAAAATTTTTTCACAAAAATAGGCGATATATTAAATAAAAATAAAGAAACTATAATGAATATAAAATATGAATTTATAGATTTATTAATTGACAGCCATATTAAGTCTTCAAATAATAATTATGTAGTTACATATAATGAAGAGAACAAAACCTTAGAAATATCTGATGAAATAACTAAATTAATAACCAATCTGATATCAACTCATGAAGGTAAAGGTATATTTGACTACGATGAACTAAAAGTTGATAATATTAAACTGATTCAAAGAAATGGAGAGGATAATATAGTTAACATGAAAAAGATTGCCCATATATTAAATATTATCAGATATCTATATCAAGAGGTAAACGAGGATAGTCGTGATATTAATGATACTACCAGTTTTGATAAAAAAACGCATTATACAGATTCAAAAATAAACCAGATATTATTTGATCAACAAAATAATAATAGAGATTTTCGATATCAGTATATGAATATTTTAAAAAATAAACTTATGGAAAAAATTTTTGAATATGTATCTAAAATTTCAACATCATTAGGTGGCCAACAAGAAGATCTGATTAAATCAATAAAGAAATTATATGAATCAATAAATAAGAAGAATATATTTGAATATCTTCCTAAATTAGAAATAATACATAATTTACAGAGTTTAGGTAATTCAAATAATGCAAATGATATATATAATGATATTAATTTGTTAAATAGGATAAAGTTTAAATATGATATCTATACTAAAATTATTTGCCCAGAATCAACTAAAAATTTATTTATTCACGAAGAAAGTAAAAATAACCCTTTTTTATTTGATGATATTTATAAGGATATATTAGAAGATAGTAATATAATAGATATTATTACATTAAAAGAAGGCATCAAACTTCATAAAATAAACACAACAATAAAAGAAAACGATTCGCAGAGAAAAAAAAGTTCTTATATGATAGATAAGTTAACTGCTACTAATAATATTAAAAATGCATTCACAAAAGGAGAATTTTCAAAATTATTTGCTAAAGGAAATAAAAGGGATCCTTTAAATGATATTATTATAAATCAAAAATCTTTAAGTTTAAAAATTCGTAGTAAAATTGATGAAATTAGAGATATAGAGATATCGAAAAATGATGAAGAAATAAGCTTAAATACAATTACAAATAAACATGATAGAAAAATAAAACAAGATAAAATTCATAAATTAAATATAAATATAACAGCCCTAAAGAAAGAATTAAATGCGCTTAATAATGAAAATGAAGCTAATATAGAAAGGTTAGATATAATAAAAAAAGAACTAATTAAGAATTATATAGCCGATAATAAAAGTACTGAAAAAGAAGCACAAGAAATATTTCAATCATATATAGATTCATATGAATCTCAACAAGCAGCAGAAGGCGGCAAGCTCGTCGCAAAGTATAAATCTACAGGTGAGAGCGTATATATATTATACAAGAAGAAGAAGATTAAGAGGTGTGTATATGAGAAGACTAAAGGTCGTGGAAAATATTGTAAAATCGACGGAGAGTATAAGTTGTTAAGTAAATTAAAAATCATGTAAAATATAGTACATCACACATATCGCAATCTATTTATTTCCTATTTTTTTCATATATCATATATTATCATATATTATCATATATTATCATATATTATCATATATTATCATATATTATCATATATTATCATATATTATCATATATTATCATATATCATTATAATAATCGTAGGAACTAAAATAAAATACATCATTATTATAGAAGATTAAAAGTTATATGAACGCATCTGCAGCCTCCTCAACTAAAAGACTCAAAGCATCAAAGCTAAAACCTTTACCAAGAAACACAGCTAACCAATTAAGTAAAATAAGGGAAGATAATCAAGCATCTTTTTCTACTGATTTTTTATTACCAAATACTCCACAAATTGAAAGAAATAGTCCTCGAAAAAAGAACCCTTTATCCAATCTAACAAAAATAAGCGAAGGTAGATCATCAGCTAAGCTAAAGTCGCCACCTAAAGCGTCTTCTAAGTCGCCACCGAAGCCATCTTCTAAGTCGCCACCAAAGTCGTCTTCTCAACATATGCTTCCACCTCCGCCAGCATATACACTTCCTACTTTTGTGCTACCTAAACCATCGCAATATAAATACAAAAATAATATTATAAAAGAGTTAAATACATTATTTGATGCTTATGCGAATCTTATACTGAAGATTAAGAATAATCAGAATGTAAATATATTTAGTTTTACAAAAATACTAAATAAGATCTTAGCAAAAACAGCTGCGTTCAAAAATTATTTTCCCGATCTTGTTATATTTGTAGATAATTTAAAAAAACTTATTAAGAATTATATGAAATACATTATAGATAATTATAGCGAATACAAGGAACTATATGATGTATTTGATGAAAAGAATCATTATGATATAAATGAAAGGGAGACTAATTATAACGAAATGTTAATACTAATTTCTAAAGAAATTATATTCCAATTTAATCTTCAGGGAACAGTTTATGTTCATGAAGATGGTAAGGGATGGGTTCCTGTTCATTTTAATACAACTAAGATTTATACTGAACTCTATGATATAATGTACAGACTTTTTCATTTCTTAAGGTATTTATTCAATTTGAAAGAAGGTGATAACATGTTCTACACAAATTCACCAGATATACTTGAATATAGTACAAATTGTGTAGGATGGTTAGAGAAATATAAAGAATATATTTTAAATCATATACCTATTATGCATCGTCTTGATAAAAGATTTGAAAATAATAAATTAAGTGTTTCAAGTATATCTAACGTAGAAACGGATATAGAACGTTTTAAGTTTCTTCCTGTTATATTTTATGATATAAAGGATAAAAAGTTAATAATTAGCCGACTTAACTACATCAATACGAGAATGTATGAATTAAGAAAGGTGCTATCTTCTATTAGCCCGTTATTACAAATCTTCAACTTACTAATATCGATGAAAGCGTTATTGAGAATGAAGAGCTATGTATTTCGCGATGGTAAGCATCAATTAATAAATGGGCATATGAAGAAAGATATATGGTATAGCATAAAGGAATTTGAAGTAAAATTAAATAATAGCGACCATATTATTGCGATGGGGATGCATAATATGATGTTTCCGGATGAAATAGTTAAATTAAATCTTGTAAAAGAATTAAATAAGATTGTTGAAAGTATGAACGACTATTATGGTAGAAAGGATTTATTATTTAGAGCAAATCAAGTTAGAAGATTTTTTACAAAAGAACAAGAGGCTCCTGATTTGGCGGCAAATATATATGAAATAAATAATTTGAAAAGATTATATCGTGAGAATCGTGAAAAAAAGAAAAAAGGGACTCGTTAATTATATATTAAGGCGATAAAGCATAAGGCTGCTTTTAGTTACTTTAGTTATTTTTATTTTTATATTCTAAATATAAAACATAGGATAATATAGAAGATTATATGAAACCCCAGCTACTTAAGGGATCTAAGGTACTTAAGGGAACTAAGGTACTTAAGGGATCTAAGGTACTTAAGGGATCTAAGGTACTTAAGGGATCTAAGGTACTTAAGGGATCTAAGGTACTTAAGACACCGAGAGCTCCAAGAAAATATAAGAAGAAGAGAGGTGGTGTAGGTACTTCTATTTATACAATAAATGAAACATCAAACAATTCTAACTCATCAAGATCACGTAGTAAATCTTCAAGCAGTCCAAGACCCTTATCGCAAAAAAGTGAACAAATAGTAGATAAATTACAAAAACCACGTCGTATACTTTTAAGTTCGTTAAAACCTTTACCAGAAATACTACGGCTTATAGCACTTAAGAATGCTGCTATACAACCTACAGCAGAACCTACAGTAGAACCTAAAGCAGAACCTATCGTACAACCTACAGTAGAACCCATAAAACCTCGGGGTCGTCGTTTTTTAGATAGGGCAGGTATTGTTACTACAGCACCTATAGTCCCTACAGACATAGAGAAAGAGAGAGTAATGATGATAGAAAGGATTAAAAAGGAAAATGAACAAAAAGCAAAACAAAGTCCAAGAAATACAGTAATATATAAAAATATAATAGAGAGTGATCGGGAAAGAGAGAGAAAACGATTAGAAGAGTACGAAGAGAAAAAGAGAAGAGAATATGATTTAATAAGGAGTAGAGCCCCTCAAAAACTAAAAACACAACCACAACAATCTTTACGATATGTATATACAGGATCAGTAAACCACACAAGGAACACTTCCAATAATCGTGGTCCCTATATTCCTATTAGACGTGTAGTCACTCAGGAAGCTTCGAGTGGCTTAGGATACTCTAATAGTGCACATGGTATATATACAGGTAGTGAATTACCTCGAAATTTTTATTTTTAAGAATAACAAACATTTATATATATTTTATACTATTCTATATTATTTGAAAAATAAAACAGAGTATATAATAGAAGATTACATGAAACCCCTGCTACTTAAGGCACCAAGACTACTTAAGGCACCAAGAAAATATAAGAAGAGTGGTGGTGTCAATAGCAGAAATAATGATTCTACAAATATACCAAATAAAATACTAAGTGTTGACACATTACATAGACCAACAGGTATACTAAAAAGATTGAAACCTTTACCTAAAAAACTACAGACACAGGCATCTCCTAAATTACAGCAATCACCTAAATCACCTACAGCAGCTAAAGGATCTAAATCTCCTACAGCAGCTAAAGGATCTAAATCTCCTACAGCACCTAAAGGATCTAAATCTCCTACAGCACCTAAAGGATCTAAATCACCTAAAGGATCTAAATCACCTAAAACAGCTACAGCAGCTAAAGGATCTAAAACAGCTACAGCAGCTACAGCATCTAAAATAAAATTAGATTATTTACATCAACCAGGTGAATATAAAACATATTTAGAGCATTTAGGTCATGGTATATATGGAGAATATTTAACTCCACCCCAACCCAAAATTTATAAATCATTTCATGTAGAACCCGAAGATACACCAGCTCCTATAACAACTTTAAAAATAATTAAAAATGTAGACGATGTTGTATTATTATCAATCTTTACTAGATATGACACAGCAATAAGACATATAGGGACTACAGATTTTCCAGCCTATACTGCTAATTTACTTAGAACACTTAAAGTAATGATTGATACAAGCATTATAGACGCAAAATTAAGAACATTAAAAGAAGAATATTATTATTCTGAAGATAAAGATTTCTCTACAAGAGATCTAAATTTCCTATCTGTTATAAAAGAAAAATATATTGACCCCTATTTAACTCTTATTAAATATGGTAATAATATGCGTGTTAATATTAAACCAGAATTTCGATATCAACAACAAGAAATAGAAAAAGAAATAGAAAAAGATCGGATTGCTTTACGAAATAAAGAAATCAACCAATATAAATATAATCAACAACAATTAGCTCTTGAAAATTATAGAGCCTTACAAAAAAAAATAAAATTAGAACAGCTTGAATATGAAAAAAAACCGTCCTTATTACCCCCTCCATATCATAATACAACAAGGAATTATACCCCATATAGGCCTATTGAAGGTATATGGATTCCAGAAAAATCAGGTTTGGGTGTATATGAAGAAGGTCGTTATGTTTGGACAGGTACAGCATTAGGAAAATAATAATAAACATAACTATATATTTTTACTATTTTTTATCATATCCCTTATAATACTTACTTGTATCTTGTAATGCTCAGAAGGTTCTTGTAATAGTATAAGCTTTAGCAATAGATCTATGATTTCCTCATATATCTCTGTATCCATTTTACCACAAATATTATCCTTATTATTCGCAGCAAACTTATGTATCATCCTTGTTTTATCCTTTATAAGCTCTTGAATCAAATTGTTAATATTTCTAAATATAAATTCATCATTTATTTTTACTAAAGAATTCTGCTTATCATCTTCTATGGAAGTTATATTATTATTTTCTGGAAAATCTTTGTTAAAATGTATGTATTTTGTCAATACACTTGGTATATTATAAGCACTCTTAAATATCTCCAACATCTTATCATAATCGAGATAATCCATTCGTTCACTCCCATAATTGTTTATAATTATTGTGTTATTATTATTATTCTGAGTATTTATATTATTCTGTGTATTTATATTTTGATTATTCTGTGTATTTATACTTGCTATATTATCTACATTCGGTCTTCGAGCATAGATGATACTTCGTGGTTTACATTTATCATTCGCAATATGTCTTGATTTATGCTGTCTTGTTGTGAAAGATACCATACATCTTGAGCATGTTAATTCATCAACACCTTTACATTTAACTTCGTGTGCTACTAAAGATTTTTTTATTTTATAAATCTTATTACATTTCTTACAAATAAGTTGAGGGATAACATTTTTTTCTTCAGAGGATACATTTTTTTCTTCAGAGGGTACATTTTTTTCTCCAGAGGGTACATTTTTTTCTCCAGAGGGTACATTTTTTTCTCCAGAGGGTACATTTTTTCCACTAATAATATCTTCGCATGCGCGTGTAATATTGTTAGAATGCTTAGCATCATGGTGTCGTTTTAAGTCATATTTGCGTTTTGTAGCATAATTACAAAAACAGCAAGTGTGCTTTTTGTCTGCGTTGTTTTTGTCCATTACTATACAAGGGATATAAAATAATATTTATATGCTTTTTTATTACCATATTTTTTGAAAACGACGCAATTAATGCGTAATTGCGTAACTATGATTTTCAGAACTTTTTAGAATTTGAAAAAGTTTTATTTTTGTTTTTTTTAAAGAATTTTATTTAGAGTAATTCTGGTAATAGTTTTTTGAGTATAATTAGTAAAAATAAATGATAAATTAGGGCTTTCTTAACATGAAAAATAAAATAAAAGATATATTAGAAGATTATATGAGGTCTAAAACAACATCTAAAACAACATCTAAAACAACAAAAAAATACAAAAGTATAGGAGGAGTACTACTTGATTGGTTAAGTTCAAATAGACCAAGGACACCACCAAGGACACCACCAAGAAGTCCAAGGACACCACCAAGAAGTCCAAGAACACCGCCAAGTAGATCAAGGACACCGCTAAGAAGATCTTCAACAAATACTAAATATATACCAAATACACAAAGTATATCAAAAGCAAGTTCTAAAAGTTTAAAATACAAGCTAAAATATCATAAACCATGAAACATTAAGAATTCCATAATATAAAAGTATCTTAAATATTTCAAAGTATCTCAAGATATTTTAATCACATAATAATAGAACGTTATATGAAAATTAAGAAGTCTAAAGTATATAAAGCATCTAAAAAACATAAGAATAAAAATGGTGGTGGTGGAAAATTTATTCTTAAGCCTCTTCCGCGAGAGTTTCTTCAATCGCAACGTATGTCTCCATCTTACCAACTCGCACAATCTCTAACTCGATCTATTCCATTTCAACCGCTTCATCGATCTCTATCTCGAAACCCCCGTCAATCTCTAAGTATATCTCCAATAACAGAAGGTTCTGAAAATAAAGATAAAACAAAACGTTTTTATGATGAATTAATTCCAAAACCTAAAAGCCGAAGCAGCAATAGAAATAGCCAAGGTAGCCCTCAAGCACTCATTCAAAATCTACGTATGTCTCCACCTCGACAGCGATCTCCAAGTATATCTTCAATAATCAATCCTGATATACATGATCTTGATAAAAATCGTCCTATTTATCTTTCATTAAATCCTGTTCGTATTACCAAAACAGGTAATAGTAGTTCTCATAAAAGTCCTAAAGCAACATCAAACCATGGTAGTCCTAAAGCAACATCAAACCATGGTAGCCCTAAAGTAATAGCAAACCACGGTAGCCCTAAAGCAACATCAAATCATGGTAGCCCTAAAGCAACATCAAACCACGGTAGCCCTAAACTATTATCAAACCACGGTAGCCCTAAAGCAACATCAAACCACGGTATTATAATAAAACGACCTATCTTATCATATGATAAGGTTAACCAAAGACATCTGTTAATAGATTTAAAAAATTGTAATGAAGAATATACAGATCGTTTAAAAAAATACAATTATGACCTCAAACATAATACAAAAAGATGGCATGAAGATATTTATCAATATGGATCATCTTTTAAAAGGATTATTCATTTCGCAAGAGAATTATTAAATACAGGTAATAATCTACTTCAAGATGATAATGTTATTGCTAAAAAGACAGAGTTAAAAATGATGTTAGATAATTTTGAAGCCTATTTAAATAAACTAAATCAGATTAATAAAGTTAAAAGAGCTATTAAACCTAATAATATTATTGATAATGATCAAATCTTTCACACAGACTTAAAAGTAACCTTAGATATGACAAAAGAAATAGTAAACAAATTAAATGCCCTTTATGGATCAACATTACGCCAATCATATTTAAGAAAAATCGCAAATATAGGAGAAAAAATGGGAAGAATACCCGAAAAAATACGGGATGTTGCTACCTCATTTAATCAGTATAATTTTCGTGATCTATTTAAGCAAAAAATTTATACTGATGATATGAGACATGGTATAATGATAGGACAATATCAGAAGAGGATGGCAGCAAGGTCTAAAAGATAAATAAAAACATGTACATAGATAAACATGTACATAGATAAACACAGACAATAAGAAATAAAACATCCTTATAGCCCGCTACTTTGCTTATTTTTACAAGGATTATTATAATATTATAATAATATATATTATAAATAATAATAGGAGAGAATAAAAAAATATGATTCCGAAATGTTCCTTGAATGGCTATAACACAATTTTACAATTTTTTGGTTTGCTATTTATGGCTATTATTTTGGTAGCGGTTGCTTTCTATTATTTACGAGTATCTCATAGTAATATTCTTGAGAAGTATGAATCGGGTGCAATAGATAATACAACAATCGAATATAAAACTGAAGATGAAACAGGAGACCGAAGTACTTACCCGCATGATAAGTATCCTGGAGCAAAAATGGAGTTAGTAGCTGTAGACAACAGCGATGGTAGTGGTACCACATTACAACAAAATCCAAATACAACTACAGATGAATACACATTCAGAGATTGTAAAGTATATTTTGTCGATGATGTGAAAGCTTGTAATAATATTGGAGAAAGTTCAACAAAGACTTGTAGCTATACATTTAATGGCTGGAAGGAGTTTGATACATACAAGGATAATAATGGTAATACTCTAAGATATCCTGAAAAAAAGTATAAACCGAATGCTTCTAATACAAATGAATTAATTAACTCAGATTTCACAAGCAAATGTTTTAAAGAGTTTAGTAATAATGGCAAGGGTTCAGCAAGAAAGTTTGAATATATAGAAAATACTGTTGTTAAATATGATTCAAAAGGTAATCAAAATAATACAGAGATTGATACAAATGTTTTTGGTGGCAAAAAATATACTTCAATTCAGTTTATGAATAATAGTAATCCGAGTGATAACTTGACAAATATTATTGATAGTATATGCTCTATAAAATATAAACCGATCCGTGAATTATCAGGAAAAACATTTTATAAATTTGTGTTTGACAGTAATAGAAATATTACTTCTATTCAAAAATTAGGATTAAATACCGATCAGTCTGGATTTACTATTATAAATGATAGTGCGCTTGATGATTTCGCATCTCTAGGCTCACATGGGCTTAGATTTAATGGTTCTGATTTACAAATATTTATTAATGAAACTGCTATTAATACTAAAATGAATATTTATAAATTTACATATGTAAATAATATTTGTACAAATTCGCAGATTAAAAACTTTAAAAAGTATCCTTCTGTAGATATTAATATTACAAACTTTGTATCATTTGATGTAAAACAAGGTGAACCTAAAGATAAAATAATCAGAAATTCAGATATAGTAGATAATTTACACCTAATTCCAGACAAAGCAAGTTTTAGTAAATTAAATGGAACCAAATATATTAACTTTAACAAGGAGATTTTAGAATTTTTAGAAACCAAACAACAACACAGAATCAATATATTAAAAGAGGCTTCTGAAACAAATAAACGTAATTTCCGTGCTATTATTGATGGAAAAGAGAATCAAAAAAAAGCAGCAGATCAAAGAATAAATAGTTTTAAGAACCAGTATAATAGTTTTAGAAATATAATAGATTTAACAAGGACTGTAAGAACATCGGGTGTCCCTATCACTAAAAAAATATTCGAATACGATAAGGGATACCGAAATAACTTATTAGAAGATATAAGTATACCAGTAGGTGCTGAGGCATTATTTGTTAATACAGCAGAGTTCTGTTTAATATTTAAGAATAATACTGGGCAAAATCAACAATCATATTCTTTAACAGTCCCATCAGGAAAAAATTATTTATGTGATATATTAGTTGTTGGTGGAGGAGGTGGCGGAAGTGGAACTTTAGGTGGAGGTGGTGGAGCTGGTGCTGTTGTTCATATAACAGGTGCTATATTTAATGCGGGAACATATAATGTATCTGTTGGTCGTGGTGGTAATGCTTATTGGTTTGGAAGTGAAGATGGGCAACATTCAACAATAACAGGAGGAGGTAATAACATAACTATTAGAGCTGAAGGAGGAGGAGGAACAACTGGTGGACATGATTGGGGTGATGGAAAGACAGGTGGTTCAGGAGGAGGAGCTGCTGCTCCTAATTGGAGTATAAATACTGGAGGTGCAAAAGGATCTCAAAGTTCAAGAGGTCCATTTAATGGTACAATATATGGGAATAGAGGTGGTAATAATACTGCTACAAGACGGCTACCATGGAATGGATGGTGGCATTATTGGGGTAGAACAAACTCTACAGGTGGTGGTGGTGCTGGCGGTGCTGCTCCTGATATGAATCCAAGCCATGATTGGGCTGGTGCTGGTGGACCAGGTATTTCAATAAATATAACTGGAAATAACATATTTTATGGAGGAGGAGGTGGTGGTTCAGGACATGAAGCAAATGGTGGTCCTGGTGGAATAGGTGGTGGTGGCGCTGGAGGCAGAGAAAATAATAGAGGAGGTAATGGTGTACCAAATACAGGTGGTGGTGGAGGCGGTGGTGGGTGGTACGGAAATTATGGTGGAAACGGTGGTTCAGGTATTGTTATTATAAGAATTAAAAATATGATATCATTACCATCAATTACTTCATCTACTGATGATTATTATAATCAATCACCTGCTATGTCTATAAGCATGCCCTCTTCAAAAATTCAATCAAGTATTCTAACTTCCTTTGTATATTTACAAAGGGGATTTTATAGATTTAGACCGGATATTGGTGTAAATAACGTATCAAATCCAAATATTATATATGCTGAACTTGTGATTTATGACGAAAGTAATAAACCTAGTGGTAATTCAGTTTACAATTGTAAAAAAGTTTTCAAATATATCTTATTTAATAATAAATTTAAACCAGCATATTTAAAGCAATACATAAATATACCTACAAATAAGTTTTACAAAATCGCATATACTTATTATTATCTAAATAATACTGCTAGTAGTATTAATGATAACTTTCAGTTGTATTATAAATATTTAAATACAGCGCCACAGAATTTAGAGGGATCTTTGCCACCAGGTCTTCTTGCATGGTATAGATTTGATGGTAATATAAATGATATTAATCCAAGTACCACAAAATATGATTTTCGTATTGCTGGTGGAGGACCTATATATCCGAATGAAACATTTAAAGGAAGGAGATTTATTAATATGAGAAATTGCTATATCTATACACCTCTTAACTTATCTAATAGATCTTTCTCTATTTCTACATGGATTAGAACAAAAAATGAACATGGAGGCTTCCCAGTATTACAAGGTGAACAGCACGGAACAGACATTTATTTACATATAGGTATGCGTGGAAATAATGGCTATTCACTTGCATTTTATGCCAACGATCTTGAATGTGGGGTTGGTACAGGAACACAAACAAGTTATCCTGAAGATATTAATACATGGGTTCATATAACATATGTAGTAGAACCTAATTATAATAGAAAAATATATAGAAATGGGATTTTGATAAGTATAGATGCTAATACACGAGCATTAAGGGCATGGGGTAATTTCAGATTGTGGGGACATGATATGGATTTTAGTGATATGCTTATATTTGGTAGGGCAATAAGTGAAGATGAGGTTGTAACATTATATAATGATCCTCCAAGTCTGACTCAATCAGGACTATCATCAACATCTGTACAATTAAGCGAAACTTCGAGCAATAATGACATATTTACAATTAATGATCTTCCAAGTATTAACACTTCACTTAACCCATATTTATTTAGCGGGAGTAAATTACGTTCTGATTATGCTAATAATAATATGATTAAGATATTCTCGACAATCAGTTATGAAAATAACTTTGAAGCACGAGTTAATGCTCTAAATTACCAAGCATTAGCTGACTATATAAATAAAGGATCAATAGATGGTGTAGCAATAGATTACTTTGGTTTAGTTTCATTACAGAATGATATAAATGCTGAAGTATTAAGGATTGATGCCGAATATGGAAGATTAACAGATGAAATTGATAAGGATGCCACAATTACAAATTATAAGAACCTATATAGCAAAATAAAAAATATTAATTACAAGGTCGAACTCCCAGTAGATAATCTGAATTTAAAAACAGGAACTCCATTCGTATCAATATTTGGTCAAGATGCTTCAGGGCAAAATAAGGCAAATGACTATATAACATTCGACAAAGTAGCTAACATTAATAATTTAGGTAATCCTGGATTAGGCCAAGCTGTATTCATAGAGGCTCTTAACTAATAGCTAACTTGTTATTTTATTATATTATATGGTAGCAAGAAACATGTAGCAGCAACTCGCAAGTAATGAGTAATGTAGGTAAAATTAGCTTTTTTTTATATATACATAGTATAATAATGATTACTCTAAATAATAGTAATATAGATTTTGATTTTGATAATAATCAAACTTTCAGTTCTATGTACTCTATTTTGTTATCACAGACTACAAGCAATCTTATTTTTAAAACGAATGGGTACGAAAGAATGGCGATTGCGAATAATGGAAATGTCGGTATTGGATTAGAAAATCCCAGCGTCCCTTTTGAAGTCGCCGGTAATATCAAAGCATCTGGATTAATAACATCAACAGGTCTCGGATTTCAAGGAAAAGGGATCAATTTAAGAGACATCCCTATTACAGGGGTTACAGATTTATTTACAACATTACTTGGATTAACAGGTTCAAACACAGATGTTGTGCTAAATATTGAGGAAACATCCAATAATTTAGTTAATAGAACATTAGAAGAGATATTATATGGAAGCAACTATACATTCAGAATTAACAACGAATTAAACAGACGCACAGATAACACAAGCAACTATGTATTATCTACAAGCAACTTCTTAGTAAATCGCATAGTCATGGAAATAGGTCGCACAAGCAACTATGTATTATATACAAGCAACAATCTCGTAAATCGTGTATTAGAAGAAGTTAACTTTGGAAGCAATTACTTAGTGCGAATGGATACAAACGCAAGCAACTACATATTAACAACAAGCAATATCCTCGTAAATCGCATCCTAACCGAGGTAGGATTTGGAAGTAATTATACAAACCGTTTAGATATACGAGCAAGCAACTATGGATTAATAACAAGCAACATCCTTGTTAATCGCATTATGGATGAGGTAGGATTTGGAAGTAATTATACAAACCGATTAGATACAAATTCAAGTAATCTCGTA
>Ga0209088_10001249_pt1 | contig 16573 bp, 15 predicted proteins | sample S_140625_EF_Meta_FD_187324 | JGI IMG/M metagenome (GOLD analysis project Ga0209088, IMG submission 187324) | Freshwater microbial communities from Lake Simoncouche, Canada to study carbon cycling - S_140625_EF_MetaG (SPAdes) (version 2) | ecosystem: Environmental > Aquatic > Freshwater > Lake ... | reverse complement strand
AGACCGCCTCGGTAAGACGCTCGCCAATGTCGATGTTTGGTGTCGTTCGAAAGCTGTCCGACTGGATGATCGGCACGTAGACCGTTCGTACGTTCGGCGCGTAGAGGGTGTTGTTGCCCAGGCGGTACCCCGCGCAGCCGCCACCGAGCATGCCGATACAGGCGATGCCGACGCAGGCCAACCGACAGAGATGGACCACGCTCGGGGCCATGAACACTCTTCGTTTCGGCGCAGAATTCAGCGCAGGGGCGGGGCGATGCCGGAGTTGTCCTCGCGGGCGATCGCCGTGTCGGCCTCGGCCATCGCGTCGAGCTCGGCTTCCTTGAGCGAATCGGGGTTGAGCATCGCGGTCAGCATCGGAAATGGGTTGTCGGAAACATCTTCCAATCCGTTGTATTTATCGAGACGGTCGCGTGCCTGCTGGGCGAGCATGGTCTTGGGATAGTCGCGGGCAAGCAGGGAGTAGTAGATGCGTGCCGACGTGTAGTGCTGTCCCTTGGCATAGAACTCGGCACGGTTCCAGTGCCGGGTCGCCTGTTGTGCCGCGATCGCGGCCCGCGTCGTCTGCACGCGTTCGGCCTCGTCGCCGTTCAGCTGGTCAGGAAACTGCACGATCGTCTGGTCGGCCAGCAGTTCCGCCTCGTCGAGGATTCCCCCCTCGTAGCCGGGCCCCTGGTAGGCCCGCAGCTTTGCCTGGAGTCCGAGGAGATGTGCCTGCAGCAGAAAATCACTGTCCGGATACTCGGTGCGGAGCAGGCTGTAGAAATAGTCCGCATCGAGCCATTGGCGATCGACGAAGTGAGCGTTGGCCTGCGCCATGACGCTGTCGTCTGCCAGCGGCCCCCGTGGGTCATTGATCCGCACGTGGTCATACGCCTTGATCGCCCGGCCTCTCGTGTCGAACAACGGCCGGCTGCGATCGGCGAGATTCGGGACGATGGTCATGTAGTTGTGCTTCTGGTCGAGCGCGATCCAGTATTGGGCGATCACGAACTGCCGCTGCGCGATCCGGTCGAGGTACCGCGAGTTGGCGTATTTCTTGACCAGCTCGTCATAACAGTCTTCTGCCTTCGGATACTTGTCCATGAAGAACCAGCACTCGGCAAGCTGCCAGAGTGCGTCCTCCTCGATCACGGAATCGGGCCAACGGTCGATCGCCACCTTGTATTTCTTGGAAGCCTCCGCGTACTTGCGGTCGCGGAAGAGGCCGTCCGCCTCCGCCAATGCTTTACGGGCAACCGGCTCGTTGGGACCGCGACCGAGCGCTTTCTTCCACCGCTTTTTGATGTTCTCCCCCTTGAAATACTCCCAGCCGAAATCCTGCTCGACAGGATTGAACTCGGAGGAGATCACCTCTGAGTCGCCATCCTCGCCCAGTTCAGCGGCGACCGTCTTGTCGGCTGCTGGATTCTTGGACCATGGCCAGGTCGGCGTCTTGATCGTGGCACATCCACCCTGCAGGAATACACAGCCGATGACTGCCGCGCAGGCAGTGCGGCTGATCGACCGGCTACGGATCGGGATGCGGGCTGATGGCATGAGGATGAAACGACTTTGAAAGGGACGGATCGGGCAGCTCATCAGGCAGGACGGGGCGAGGCGGGGCGGGACCGGGGCTGGAGCAGCGGAGCGACCCGCGGCCGTCTGCCGATGAGATGGGAAAGCATTGTGTTCATGACGGCACGTACCTCACCGTCCACCGTGGGCGGCAGGCCCAGCGACCTCCACGCATCGGATGAGCCCGCCAAAAGCCGCAGGGACGCCAGGCAATCGGCTGAGACAGAGACGACGGCGTGCTTGCCTCGACGACACGACTCGCACAAAACGCCGCCGTGGAGCATGCCAAACGCGACTCGGCCGTTCGCAGCAATTGATCCGCGGCATTCGGCGCACCGTAGCAGCGCCGGCGCTTGGCCGACGAGCCTGAGCATCGAGAGTTCGGTGTGGGTGAGAAGCGATCGCACGAGGCCGTCCGTGAGGTCGTTCGCGGCGATGACTGGATCATGGGCAACCCGGGGGGCTGACAGGGTTCGCAGGGTGGAACAGGCAACATCGAACAATTCTGGCTGCGGATCACCATCTGCAGTGAGCGTATCGAGCAGTTCAGCCACGTGCATGCCGCCGAGAAACGCCGCCTGGCTCGTGCCGACGCGAAAGCGATGCTCAAGGCAGGCTTCCGTCACCAGATCGAGCGCTCCGGAGGATTTCCGGAGGACGAGTACCTGACAGATCGAAAGCAGGTCAAGGGCGGCGTCAAATCCGCTCTTGGGTCGCCACGCTCCCTTTGCCAGAGCCCGCAGCTTGCCGAACTCTCGGGTAAACAGGGTAACCACGGCGCTCGTGTCGCCGAATGGGAAGGTTCGAATGACGATCGCCCGCGCCTTCTCAGCCGCCATCGATTCCGGCACTCCCGGGTCGCTCAGCCGCAGCCCCGTCACGTGAGGACCGCTCGATGCGGATCAGATCGAGCCGACGGCGGGTGGCGGCCAGCACCTCAACCACAGCCCCATGCGATCTGATCTTTTCGCCCACCTCGGGAATGCGTCCGCACTGATGGAAGACGAAGCCACCGATCGTCTCATAACCGGCTTCTTCGGGCAGCGAGAGCCGCATCCTGTCGTTGAGCCGCGCGATGGGAACATGCGACAGCACCTCACAGACGTCGGGCGACACCGGCCGAATGCCGTCCGAGAAGGCCTCGTCGTGCTCGTCGGCGATCTCCCCCACGATCTCTTCCAGGGCATCCTCGATCGTCACCACCCCGGCCACGCCCCCAAACTCATCCGTGACGATGGCCATGTGGGTCTTGCCGCGTTGGAATTCCAGAAGTAGCGTCTGCACACTCATCGATTCCGGCACAAACCACGGCGGTCGCAGCAGCGGTTGAATGGTGAGCGGTTCGGTAGCCGTGGCATCGGACTGGGCCGAGAGGCCGTCAGCCAATCTGTTGAGCATGTCCCGCGTGTGCAGAATGCCGACGACGTCGTCCGAGGAGCGATCCCACACGGGGAGTCGCGTGTGGCCGCTCTCCGCAGCCAGGCGGACGGCCTCGTCCCAGTCGGTGGCCAGCGGGATGGCAATCATCTGCGTACGCGGCGTCATGATCTGCGCGACCCGAACCTCGTCCAGGTCGATGATGCCCCTGATCATGTCGCGGGCCGTCCCCTCGATGCGGCCTTCGCGATGCGCTTCTTCCACCACCAAACGCAGTTCGTCCTGCGGTCGTTCCTGCGTCCCGACGTCACCACCCTGCCCCACGGCCGAGCGACCGAGCGTCGAGGCGAGTCCGCCGAGCAACCGCACGACCGGCGCCAACGCTCCGACCAGGGGCCGCCATAGCCGCCAGGTCGTCACCACGATCCAAGGCCCTGCGAACTTCGTCAGCACCATCGGCACCACGACGAGCATGAGCCAGACGATCGCGATCCAGCCCGCCACGGCTGAAACTTCAAGTGCCAGCACACCCCCCGAGACGGCGAACAGGCCTCGGGCCGCCAACAGCGTGGCAACGACTGCCGCGATCACGACCACCGACGCCGCGATGAAGGCGATCGTCTCGCTGCCCGCCACGATCTCGTCGTGATGGGTCGGCACTCCAGCCCGCCGACAGAGGTCCTGGATGCGGTGCCGCTCGGCCCCTCGGACGCTACGGGCCTGCACCGCTGCCATGCTCGCCAGCGTGAGGAGTAACAACGCCGATTCAATTCCGATCGATTCGGCGGTATTCATGGAGTGGTGCCTGCGGCCCTCGGTCGCGGCGGTGTCGGCAGCCCGCAGGCCTTCATGACAACGCGTTCACGTGCCCGCATCGATCGCCTGTCCGCAGCGGTGCGGTCGTCGTACCCCGTGAGATGGAGAATGCCGTGGACAATGTAATAGGCGACTTCCTGTCGTGGCGTCCAGCCGACGGGGCGGGCCATGCGGCGGGCGGTTTCAGTGCTCACCACGATGTCACCAGCGAGCACGGCTGCCTGCGGTGGGCCGGCGACACCGGTGGACAGATCGAACGTGATCACGTCAGTGGGGCCTGGCACCCCGAGCCAGCGGCGATGGATCGCCGCCATCCGCCGGTCATCCACGAGCAGGATGCCGATTTCAGCCCGATCGACACCCTCGGCGGCAAGAGCCCGGCGGACCAACCGCTCGAGACTTGCTACCGAAACACGAAGCACCTTCTGTCGGTCGTTCACGTCGACGGCGATGGTCGACAGGGGCGGCGTGGAGGAGTCGCGGCCGCGGAGTCGGGACACTAGGCAGTCCTCTGATCGGGATATTTGACACGGCCGTGGTAGACCGCTGTCAGACTCTTGACCAGGCTCCGCTCGATGAGTTCGAGTTCCTCGAGCGTCAGGCCGCATTCGTCAAACTGGCCGTCGAGCAGTCGCTTCATGGCGAGATCGTGCACGAGGCTGGCGATCCGGGCCGGCGTCGGCTCGGTGAGAGCCCGGCTGGCACTCTCGACCGCGTCGGAGAGCATCAACACGGCCGACTCCCGCGAACTTGGCTTCGGCCCCGGGTAGCGGAAGTTCTGCTCGTCGACCTCCGTACCGTTGGGATCGGTCTGCGAGAGCTCCGTCGCTCGCCGGTAGAAATACTCGACGAGCGTCGTGCCATGGTGCTCGGCGATAATATCGATGATCGGCTGCGGCAGGTTGTACTGTCGCGCGAGTTCCACCCCTTCCTTGACATGCGCGATGATGATGAGCGTGCTCATTGCCGGCACGAGCGACTCGTGGCGGTTCTCTTGCCCCTGATTTTCGATGAAATAGGCCGGTTTGAGCATCTTGCCGGAGTCGTGGAAATACGCTCCCACTCGTACGAGCAGGCCGCGGGCGCCGATCGCCTCGGCCGCTGCCTCGCCGATGCTCGCGACGTTGATCGAGTGGTTGTAGGTACCCGGGGCACGGCGGACGAGTTCCTGCAGCAGTGGATGGGCCACGTCCCCTACCTCCAGCAGACTCAGGTCGGTGAGCACGCCGAAGGAACGTTCGATGAAGGGCAGCAGACCCGTCATCAGGAAACCCGCCAGCAGTGTCCAGACTCCGGTGCGACCGGCCTCGTAGAGCAACTGCATATCAAACGGCCGCTCCTCCAGAAGATTGGCCCCGATCTGTGTGGCGATCGCCACTGCACCGGCCCAGATGCCGACATAGATCAGCTTGCTACGGCTGCGGATCCGCCCCATCCAGAAGACCATAGCGGCGGCGGCGGCGGCCAGCGTGACATAGTCGGCCAGGCCACGGCCGAGACCGATCACCACGACCAGGGCCACCTCGGCCGCCAGCAGGAGGGCGAGATCCTCGTCAAAGGCGATGGCTACCGTCATGGCGAAGACGAGCAGCGGTAGGATCTCCGCACGCCACGCCTCGCCCGCCGACACCAGGCAGAGGATGACCGTCGCCACGGAGAGCCCCACCAGCGTGGCCACGTGGCCGAGATCGTCGAGCACCTCGCGGTGGTGCAGGTGGATGTAGAATCCCGACAGGGCGAACATCGCTGCGAACAAGCCAAACAACGACAACGCGCGGCCGATCCGCTGCCGCGCATCCTGCTGCCGAACGTATTCTTCGTGCTCCCGCTCGAGGAGTTGGACATTGACGGCATGCATCGGCACGCCGGCGTCGGCCAGCAGATCACCGGCCGCATAGCGGACGAACTGCTGGGGCGTCTTCTCAACCGCCTCCTTCTTGGCGCGTACGGTCGCATCACGATCGATCTCGAGCGTGCCCTGCAGCCGCTGCTCGATCCACTCGAACACACGACCTGCCAACGGTCCCTCGCCAAGCTCCTCGTCGAGCCGCGTCCGGAGGCGGACCTTCGCCTCACCGAGCAGCACATCGGCGACCTGAGCCCGCGAGACCTCGCTGACGTTGCCGAGGGGATGAACGTCGATCTCCGTCTGGCTGCCCTCGTCGATGCCGTGCTGAATCTTCTCGAGCACACCGCTGCTCTCGAGATCAGCGAAACTGCGATCGATCGCCTTTTCGCATTCGAGGAGCCGCTCCTTCGTGTCGATCCGAGCCCGAAATCGCTGGAAGGCCTGCCCGGCCTCGACCAGCCGTTTGTCGGGTTGCTCGGCCAACGGTGGAACCGCGTTTTCAGGGGGTGCCGCGGACGTGTCGTCGGTGGAGGTAGCCCCGGAGTCGACGGCCGACTCGACGCCATCGACCCCATCTGACGGGGCCTGGGCATCGGGCGGCTCCGGTGCCAGCGGCGGTTCGCGAACCGTCTTCTTGTCTGCAGTGGCCACCAGGGCATCGATGACCGGCGCCGCCTCGGGCGCAAACTCCAGCCAGGCGGCTCGCGATGACGCCGTGACCGAGTCGGCGGCCGCGATCTCGGCGATGCGGTTCTTAAGGCCGTCGCGAAGCCGGTCGATCGGTGCCTTGTCCTGCGAGTAGACCACCCTCACCTGAGCAGCGGCCCGTTCTTGCGCGGTCCTGGTGCGCTCTGCGTCGGGTTTCTCGAAGGGCACACGGGCCACAACCCCACGGGGCGGCACCATTCCCACGCGGAATGGAAAAGGCTCCGTCCAGCCGTGCATGAGCATCAGCAGCACAAGGCCCGCACCAAGGCAGATCGCGAGCCGCAGCAGCACATCCGATCGCGAGACATTCTCGAGAAGCGTACCCCAGAAGCCATGGGGCAGTTCGACGGACGAGCCCCGCTTGATGCGACGACGGTAGGAGGATGGGGCGATGCGCATGGGACTCAGTCGTCGTAGGCCTCCACGATCCGCTGGACGAGCGGATGGCGAACGATGTCGATTCCGGCAAGCTGCACACGACCACAGCCCCGCACCCGCTCCAGTCGCTCCATCGCGTCAACCAGGCCGCTGCGCCGGTTCGACGGCAGGTCGATCTGGGTGGTGTCACCAGAGATGACCATCTTGGAGCCAACACCCAGCCGGGTGAGAAACATTTTCATCTGGGCCACCGTCGTGTTCTGTGCCTCGTCGAGAATGATGAACGCGTTGTTGAGCGTGCGACCCCTCATGTAGGCCAGCGGAACCATCTCGACGATGTCCTGCTCTTGGAGCCGTTTGAGCAGTTCGTAATCCATCATGTCCCGCAGGGCATCGAGCAGCGGACGCAGATAGGGATTGATCTTGGCCTGAAGATCACCTGGCAGATAGCCAAGGTTTTCCCCAGCCTCGACGGCAGGCCGCACGAGCACGATCTTGCGAACCTGTTCGGTCCGCAGCGCCGACACCGCCATGGCGACGGCGAGAAATGTTTTGCCACTGCCTGCCGGACCGCTGCAGATGACGACGTCGTGTTCGCGGATCGCCTTCACGTAGGCGGCTTGACCAGCCGACCGGGGCTGTACCTGCTTGTCCGGACGGTGCACTTCGATCGGGTCGCGTGGCACCGCCTGTGAAGAACCCATGGCGGACGAGAGGAGTTCGGTGACATCGGCCACCTCCACAGCCCCATGTTCCCGGGCGATGCGATCGAGTTGCTCGAAAATTTCCGCGGCTCGAAGCACTGCCGCTTCCTCGCCCTCGATCTGGATCGAGTCGTCACGCGCCGACACCCCGACACCGAGGGCGGAACGGATCCTGCGAAGGTGCTGGTCTCTCGGCCCAAAGACGGCAACAAGCCGCTTCGAATCGACAACCGCGATAGACGTGCGGGACATCGAAGCCCGTGGCGCATGACACGCCAACGGTCTTGGGGTGAGCGGGACAATACTCTCAGTATACCTCCACGGAGGCAGACCAGCCCACTTTCGATGGTTTCCCGCACGAAACGCGGCGTTCAGCCCGCGCCGAGCACCCACAACAGCCAGGCGACGGGGGCGGCAAAGAGGAGCGAGTCGATGAGGTCGAGAACCCCTCCCATGCCGCCCAGCGACCGGCCGGAGTCCTTCACGCCACACTCCCGCTTCACGAGCGACTCAGCCAGATCGCCCACCATGGCGGCGAGCCCCACGCAGACCCCAAAGACTGGCCAGCCGCCCCAGGGACCATCGGCTGCAGCCTGGCCGGCCATCCACTCCAGCACGAACCAGGCCGCAGCCGACGAACCCACCAACGATGCGATCGCCCCCTCCCAGGTTTTTCCAGGACTCAGCGCGGGGGCCAACCGCCGTCTGCCCAGAAGCGAACCGCCAAGGTAGGCCGCGATGTCGCCCACCTTTGCAACCGCCACAAGGCTCACCAGCGGCAGCATGCCGAGATGCCCAGGACCGGTCTGCTCAGGACCGAGATTATCTCGACAGAGCAGCCGCAGGCTCACGATGCAGGCCATCGGCAACCCGATGAACACCATGCTAAAGATCCCGGCAGCGAGCCTTTCGATCGCCCCACCACCGGTTCGGTAGGTGGCGATCTCCTCGACGAACAGCAGCATGACGGCAAAGCTGGCCGTCACCGCCGACCAGCCCATCGCGGCCGATGGCGAGGCGGCAGATGCACCCGCAGCAAAGGCTTCAGCACCCGCGGCGGCAGCCAGCACCATCGCCACCACGGCCGGCCGCAGCAGCCACGACGGCACGGCGATGTTCCGCTCCGCGAAGAGCCGCACCAATTCGTCGACACCGCCAACCGCCAGCACGATCGCCACCGGCAGGAGCCACCAGGCCGGCAGCGCCCCTCCGAGACCGATCCAGTCCGCCCAAGCGAGCGCCGCAAAGACGGCCGTGATGAGACCAGCAAACAGCACGCGAGACCCAAATGCCCTGGCCGCCAAGCGACCAGCAGCAGCCGGTGGGCGCGACGATGATGGCCCGGCGTTCACGATTGGCTCAATCCTCCGTAGCGGCGGTCGCGGCGGGCAAACGCCGTGATGGCAGCATCGAGATGCGGTTCAGCGAATTCCGGCCAGCAGACGTCAGTGACCCACAACTCCGCGTAACTGATCTGCCAGAGCAGAAAGTTGCTGACCCGCATTTCGCCCGCCGTGCGAATGAGGAGGTCGGGGTCGGGCATGCCCCTTGTGTCGAGCCTCGCCGCAACCGCCTGCTCGTCGATCTGCGACGGATCGAGCAGGCCATCGCGGGCCTCCTCCGCCAGCCTCCTCGCGGCATTGACGATCTCGGCCCGCGAACCGTAGTTGATCGCCAGACAGAGCCGGAGGCCGTCGTTGCCGGCGCAGAGTTCAACCGTACGATCGAGCTCACGAAGCGTCGAGGCGGGCAGACCCTCACGGCGGCCGATCACCGACAGACGGATGCGTTCACGCATCAGGAGCGAACGCTCCTCGATCATGAATTGCTCGAGCAAATGCATCAGAAAATCGAGCTCGTGCGCCGGCCGTCGCCAGTTCTCGCTGGACAGGCAATAGAGCGTGAGTTGCTCCACGCCCAGCCGCGCGCTGTGCTCGGTGATCCGCCGCACGCTGGTTACACCGCGGCGATGCCCCTCGATCCGCGGCAGCCCCTGCTGCACGGCCCAGCGGCCGTTGCCGTCCATGATGATGGCAATGTGCCTGGGCAACGGGGCCGTTTGACCGGCACCTGCCGGGGCCTCGGTCCGAACCTCAGCCGGAACCTGCCCTGGTGCATCGGCCGCAGAGCCAGTCTGACCGGGCATCAGGCGTTCGCCGGAGTGCGGTGCTGGGGACGTGGCCATGGTGCCTGCTCGTGGGCGGTGCGGTCGCAGAAGATCGTCTGCTCGCGGTCGGGGCCGACCGATACGATCAAGACTGGGCGTCCGAGCAGTTCCCCGATTCGGGAAAGATACGCCTTCGCCGCGGCCGGCAGCGCATCGTACCTGCGGATCGTCGAGAGATCCTCCTGCCAACCGGGCAGCGTCTCATAGACAGGCTTGGCGTTTTTGAGGTCGTCGATCTGGCTGGGGAACTGGCTCGTCTGCGTGCCATTCACATCATACGCCGTGCAGATCTTCAGCTCGTCGAGGCCACTCGGCACGTCGAGCAGCATGACGGCGAGTTCGTCCACGCCCGACAGCCTCGCGGTGTAGCGGGCGGCGACGGCGTCGAACCAGCCGCACCGACGCGGCCGCATGGTCACCGTGCCATATTCACGGCCACGCTCACGGAGGTGCTCGCTGATCTGGTTGTTCTGTTCGGTTGGCATCGGTCCGCCGCCAACCCGGGTTGAATAGGCCTTGACGACGCCGATCACCCGCTCGATCCACCGCCCAGGCACACCCGAGCCACTGGCCACGCCGACCCCGGACGAGTTACTGCTCGTGACGAACGGGAACGTGCCATGGTCGATGTCGAGCAGCGCGCCCTGCGCTCCCTCGAAGAGCATGCGGCGGCCACCTTCGATCGCGTCGAGCAGATAGGCAGTCGTGTCGGCAACGTAGGGCCTCAGCCGCTCCGCATACTGCATGTACTGGCCATGGATCGCCGCGGCATCGAGGCGTTCGGGCCTGCTGTCGGCGCTCGACTGCCAGCCTGAGAGGAGCTGGTTCTTGATGCCGACGATGTGCTCAAGACGGCCGCGAAACTCCTCGCGGTAGAGATCGCCAAGCCGGATCGCAAGCGACCGTCCGACCTTGTCGCGGTAGCAGGGACCGATGCCGCGGCCCGTTGTGCCGATCGCCTCGCCACCCGACAGACTGCCGTCGAGCAGTTTGTCCTCGGCCACGTGCCAAGGAAACACCAGATGGGCCCGGTCGCTGATCCGCAGTTTGCCCTCGACGCGGACACCGCGTCCCTCGAGCATGTCGATTTCCTTGATCACGCTGGCGGGATCGAGGGCCACGCCGCCGGTGATCACGCAGGTGACGTTGTCGCGGAGGATGCCGCTGGGAATGAGGGAGAGCTTCCACGTCTGTCCGTTGGAAACGACGGTGTGACCGGCGTTGGCGCCGCCCTGGTAGCGGACGACGATCTCGTGGTCTTCCGTCAGGATGTCGACGAGCTTGCCTTTGGCTTCATCGCCCCACTGCAGACCGATAACGCATGTGCCGGGCACGGAAGGAGGTCCTCACAAAGAGAAGGAGAAAACGGCTGGCCTGAGGGAGGCTGCCGAACTGAGGCCTCCCCACAGAGTCTAAAACCGCGTAAACCCCGGTCAAGCCGGGTGTTCTGCGGCCCGCCTCTGCCGCCCGCTGGCGACGGAAGGGGCTGCCCATGCCCCGTCGCCGGACGTTCGCTACGGCCATCCTGGCCTCCGCTCACTCGATGCTGACTGCGCTCCGGCATCCTGCCTACGCTTGTCAGCAACGCCGGCTCATGGGGCATGGGCAACTCCGCGCGAATCGATCAGATTCCATAAAAGCCCCCGGCGGGAGCCGGGGGACTCCATGGTAGATTTGCGACATGAAACCCACCGCTGGCACCGTCCATCATGTCACCGCTGCTGATCGTGGACAGACGCTCGCAGCCTTTCTCCGCGCGAAACTGGTCGGCGAGAGTTCTGGCGAGGCGGCGGGGCCGAAGCCCAACGCCACGAGTTGGTCGCAGATTCAGAAGCTCGTGCGGTCGCGGCACGTGATGATTCACGGCAACATCTGCACCGACGTTGCCCGGCGGCTGAAAGAAGGCGAGGTCGTGAAGGTGCTCGCGACCGCCGCCGCCGCCCCGCCGAAGGCCGACGATGTGCGGGTCGTCTATCTTGACGATCAGGTCGTCGTAGTCGACAAGCCGACCGGCATCACCACCACGCGGCACACCGAGGAGCTCTCCTGGCCGACGCGGCGTCGGCAGGTGCAGCCAACGCTCGACGAACTGGTGCCCGACGCCATCGCCGACTATCTGCTCACCCGCCACGGCGCCCGGGGTAAGAAGCACCGCCATGTTCCGCCGGTGCGGGCCGTGCACCGCATCGATCGTGAGACGAGCGGGCTCGTCGTGTTCACCCGCTCGGTGCCGGCCGAGCGGATCCTTGCGGAACAGTTTCGGGCCCACACCACGCACCGGCGGTATCTCGCCATCTGCGTGGGCCGGGTCGGAGCAGGCACGATCCAGACAAATCTCGTCCGCGATCGCGGCGACGGCCGCCGCGGCTCTTCCGAAACAGAAGAGGGCAAGCGGGCCGTGACGCACGTGCAGCCGGTGGAGCACTTTGGCGATGCCTTCACGCTCGTGGAATGCCGACTCGAAACCGGCCGCACCCATCAGATCCGCATCCATCTTTCCGAGATCGGCCACCCGGTCTGCGGCGAGCGGGTCTACTCGGCTCCGCGCCACATGAAGGTGGAGGATACGTCGCAGGCCCCGCGGGTGATGCTGCACGCCGCTGAGTTGGGCTTCGTGCATCCCGAATCGGGCGAGGAACTTCGCTTCTCGAGTCCGCTCCCCGCCGACATCACAAAACTGCTGAACTGGCTGCGTGGTGGGCGTGATGCGCCGCAACCCGGTGGGTCGCGTTCACATTCACGGCGGCGGTGAGCCGGGCGGTTTCGGACCGTTGCGAAGCCGAGTGGCATGCGGGTAGCATCGGGCTCATGGAAACCGTCCGCTTTCGGCATGCCCACTTCTCGGCGCGGTTCCCCGTTGACTGCCTCTATGCACCGTCGCATTTCTGGATGCGGCCGGCGGATGGCGGGTCGATCGGCGACGCGGGAACACCCATCGATGCCACCACGACGCCGCGGCTCTGGCACGTGGGCTTCACGAAGTTCGCCACACGGATGCTCGGCGAACTGGTGGAGATGGTGCTGGATGTGAAGCCGGGAGAGCAGGTTGGGGGTGGCAACCGCCTCGGTACAGTCGAGGGCTTCAAGGCGGTGAGCGATCTCTTTTGCGTGGTCGACGGCACGCTCTCCGCGGCCAATCCCGCCCTCACCGCCGAGGCTTGCCTCACGCACTCCGACCCCTACGGCGCAGGCTGGCTCTATGCGGTGCAGGGTACACCGACGCCGGGCCACCTCGACGTGCACGGCTATGTCGCACTGCTTACCGCGCAGATCGATCGGCTGCAGGCCTCCCGCTATAGTGACGGAGACGGACGTGCCGCTGCGGAGTCCGATCCCACCGCCGTCGCCGATGCTGGAGATGACGCATGAACACCGCTCACACACACGATGTCGCCAAAGCTCGCTACATCATGGTCGGCGGCTTTCTCGGCGCCGGCAAGACGACGTCGATCCTTCGGCTAGCCGAGTGGCTCACCGCCCGCGGGCTTCGCGTAGGCCTGATCACGAACGACCAGGGAGGCGGCCTTGTCGATACGGCCCTCGCCGCGGCCCACCGGATGCCCGTCGAGGAAATCGTCGGTGGTTGCTTCTGCTGCCGGTTCACGTCGCTCGTCGAGGCGGCCGAATCGCTTGCGAGGGAGACGGCGCCCGACGTGCTGATCGCCGAGCCGGTCGGCAGCTGCACCGATCTGGTGGCGACGGTCAGCCTGCCGCTGGAGCAGATCTACGGTGAACGGTTCACAGTGGCGCCGATGAGCGTGGTCGTCGATCCGCTGCGGGCCGAACGAGTGCTCGGCCTCGACGCCGCCCGGCTCTCCGAGCATGTGGCCTACATCTACCGCAAGCAGTTGGAAGAGGCGGAGATCATCGTCATCAACAAATGCGACCTCGTCGACGCGACGAGGCGAGAGCGATTGACGTCCTCGCTCGCGGCGGTGAATCCTCGAGCGGCCATCCTCGAATGCTCCGCCCGCGACGGCACGGGGCTCGATCCCTGGTTTGCGCACCTGCTCACCGACACCTCGCAGGCGGCGGCGATCGCCGAAATCGATTATGACCGCTACGCCCTTGGTGAGTCGCTCCTCGGCTGGCTCAACGCCGAAGTGACAATCGGCACGGTCGATGCCCTCGGCAAGGCGGACTTCGATGGCAACAAACTGCTGTTGTCGATCCTCTCGCACATCCGCGGCAGCCTCGAGGCGAGCGGCCACGAGATCGCGCATCTCAAGGGAACGCTCTCGGTCGAGGGCGATCCCTACGAACTGGCCGCGGCCAATCTCGTCCGCACAGCCGATGCCCCGGTTCTCTCGCACCGGCTGGCCGAGCCCGTGGACATCGGCCGGCTGCTGGTGAACCTGCGGGCTGAGGCCGACCCGGGTGTGCTCGAGCAGGCCCTGCGGGCGGCGGTGGCAGCCTGCGCGGCTGGGCTGCCCTATGCGATCCTCCATCTTGAACACTTCCGCCCCGGCCGGCCGGTCCCAACGCACCGCATCCCCTCGCGGGTATAACGAGGTCGCTGCCTCGATTCGGCACGTTGAAAACTTGCCGCCACGGGGAGAAGCACGTATCGTGCCGATCAGCCTCTTGCCATCCTGTTTTCCCTCTTCGAGCATCCGCCGATGATCCTGCCCCAGATGGCTGGCCACATGCTGTCTTCCGTGGCGCCCAACTGCCTCTGGAAGTTTGGCTGGAATTTCGGCGTGAAGGGTCTTATCGCGGTCGAGAAGTTCAAGGCTCGACGGAGGAAAGGCATCGTCTTCCCGCCGTTTCTGCATCTCTCCGTGATCAACTCCTGCAACCTGAAGTGTCAGGGCTGCTGGGTCGACGTGCAGGCGCCGCGAACGATGGTGCCGTTCGAGGAACTCGACGCAATCGTTCGAGATGCGAAGGCCCATGGCAACGTCTTCTTCGGCCTGCTCGGAGGCGAGCCGTTTCTCCACCCGCGGCTGCTCGACCTGCTGGCCGCCCACACCGACTGCTATTTCCAGATCTTCACCAACGGCCAGCTGATCACACCCGAGATCGCCCGCCGCCTGCAGTCGCTTGGCAACGCCACTCCGCTGGTGAGTATCGAAGGGGATGCGGCGACGAGCGACATCCGCCGTGGCAGCCGTCAGGTGCTCGACCGGTCGCTCCGCGGTCTCGAAATCTGTCTTGAGGCGAGGCTGATCACCGGCGTGGCCACGAGCCTCTGCCGTTCCAATATCGACACGATGCTCACCGAGGAGTGGCTCAGGCGTCTCGTCGACATGGGCGTGCACTATGCGTGGTATCACGGGTATCGCCCGGTCGGGCCGGAAGCGTCGCCGGAACTGGCTCTCACGCCCGACCAGCTGGTGCGCGTTCGCAGGTTCGTGGTGGAACAGCGGGCCCGACTGCCGATTGCGATCGTCGACGCCTATTACGACGACACGGGGAAGGCGCTCTGTCCGATGGCGATCGGGCTCACGCACCATGTCGGTCCGTCGGGGGGCATCGAGCCCTGCCCGATCATCCAGTTGGCGGTGGAGCAGGTCGGCACGGGTTCGTTCTATGATCAAGTGACACAGTCGGCGTTTTTGAAGGACATGCGTGAGGCCGCTGCGTCGCACAGCCGGGGCTGCGTGGTGCTCGAAAACCCGCGGCTGATTCTCGAGATCGCCGACCGCCACGGGGCCCACGATACGACCCAGCGGGGCACCGCCCGTCAGGAACTGCTGGCGATGACGCCGCGATCGAGCCAGGATCTCCCCGGCCGAGAGATCCCTGAGCAACACTGGATGTATCGTTTTGCCAAGCACTATTGGTTCAACGATTTCGGCACCTATCCGGCCACGGGAGGCGTCCAGCGATGACCGATGCAACTCCTCCCAGCGGAACGCCCACAGCGGACGCTGACACCGTCCGCATCCTCTACTGCCGCTGCGCCTACGCGCAGGTCGTGCCGCCTGCGGTGAAGGATGCCGTGCTCGCCGGACTGGCAGACGCGGGCCGTGGCTTCGAGATGGTGCCCGATCTCTGCGAGATGGCCGCCCGCCGCGATCCGCACCTGGCGGAACTCGCCCGCGGCACCGGCCCGTTGCGGATCGCTGCCTGCTGGCCCCGGGCCGTGCAGGGGCTCTTCGTGCTTGCGGATGCGCCATTGCCGCAGCAGGGCGTGGAGATCCTCAACATGCGGACCGACACTGCCGAGACGGTGCTGGCCGGCGTGCTCGCCGTTCCCGTAGGAGTCGCCTCATGATCGCTCCCGCACTCCTGCCGCCCCGGGTGGTCGTCTATGAAGGGGCGGGGTCCACGCCACTGCCTACCGGTGATCGAGCCGGCATTTTTGCGTCGCTTCTCGACCGCGGGTTTGCCGTTACGCGGGCTGGCACGGGCACGGCCGATCCGTTGGCCGGCGGGGCGATGATCGTGATCGGCTGTTTTCCCGAAGGGCCACCCGCGGTAGCCGATGCGAGCGGACAGTGCACGGTGGCTGTGCGCGACGTCACGGGCCTGTCGGTTACGGAGACGATCGCGGTCGTCGAGGAAGCCCGAGGTGAGCGACGGATGAACCGGCCACCAGATCCTGCCGCTGCCGCCAACGGGCCGGTCGCCAATACCACCGAGACCTGGAAGCCCTGGTTTCCGGTGATCGACACGGCGCGGTGCACCAACTGCATGCAGTGTCTGAGCTTCTGCCTGTTCGACGTCTACGGCGTGGCCGGCGATCAGACCCTCCGCGTGGAGAACCCGTCCAACTGCAAGGTCAACTGCCCGGCCTGCTCGCGGGTCTGCCCCGAGGTGGCGATCATGTTTCCGAAGTACCACGCAGGCCCGATCGACGGTGGCCCGGTGGCCGATACCGACGTCCACCGCGAGAAGATGAAGGTCGACATCTCCGCGCTCTTGGGCGGCGACATCTATGCGAAACTGCGGGAGCGGAGCGCCGACGCGAAGTCGCGATTCTCCAAGGAGCGGAGCGCCGACCAGGCGTTGGCAGAGCGGCGACGGTGCCTCACGAAACTCGCCGACGCGGCACAAATCCCACGAGAGGTG
>Ga0209088_10001247_pt1 | contig 16585 bp, 16 predicted proteins | sample S_140625_EF_Meta_FD_187324 | JGI IMG/M metagenome (GOLD analysis project Ga0209088, IMG submission 187324) | Freshwater microbial communities from Lake Simoncouche, Canada to study carbon cycling - S_140625_EF_MetaG (SPAdes) (version 2) | ecosystem: Environmental > Aquatic > Freshwater > Lake ... | reverse complement strand
CCTCTCGGATATTATTTCGGTTACATGACCGGTGCATCTCCTGCTGAAAGCCAGAAGACTCTTAACGTTGTCTACAATCTTGCAGACTTCGTGAACAAGATCGCCTTCGGTGTTATCATCTGGAAGTGCGCAGTTAGCGAATCCGACAAACGATAAGTTTGTACGATCTATCGGACAATGAAGTCGACTGGCTTCATTGTCCGATTTTTTCGTTTTCAGTATCCGTGGGCCCTTCGCCCTCTTTGTTAGGTAACCTTTAATTTTCGGAACTTACCCCTACCGATGAATACAATCACCGACATCACCCAACAAGCGGTTGAACGTCTGATGCTTGATATGGTCATGGTAGCAACGAAGCCAGAAGATCAAGCCATCCCGGCTACGATTAAGGCTGCACAATACCACCTAGAAGCAGGCGGACAACGCGTCCGAGCTAAGTTAGCCCTGCATGCCTGTCAGTGCCTTGGTATTAAGATTGAAGACGCTGTGCGAATCGCAGCGGCAGTTGAATTACTCCACAATGCATCCTTGGTGCATGACGATTTACAAGACGACGAAAAGCTTCGTCGCGGAATGCCGACCGTTTGGGCGGCCTTTGGCAAAGATGTGGCCATTTGTACGGGCGATATTTTATTATCAGCGGCGTACGGTGCGCTTTCCGAAGTCAGCAACCCGAAATTAATCCCTTCGCTGCTTCGACGCGTCCATGTGCGCACTGCGATGGTTATTCAGGGTCAGTGCTCAGAGCTTTCGGCTAAGGATTGTGCGGTGACCGATTTATCTCAGTATGAGTCGATCGTGATTGGTAAATCTGGAGCGCTGTTGAGTCTCCCGATTGAGTTAGCATTTATTGCTGCGGGACACGAAACGTGGACGAAGCGGATTCAGGATGCGGCCCATACCTTTGGTGTCGGTTACCAAATGGTCGACGACTTAGAAGATATCAAAACCGATACCGAGAAACATAATCTGAATATTGTATTAGTGCTCAAGGCTTCGGGCGAAGGCCAGCAAGCGACCAAGTTGGCGCGTAAATTCGCCCAACAGTATTTGGATCGGGCGATTTCATTGGCGGAGAGTTTACCGGAAGATTCGGGATCTTTGTTAGCTGAATTTGCCTTAGTTCTGGGCAAACGACTGAAGACTGATTAACCGTATAGCGTGAAGGCTATCGTAATCGGATCAGGCTTTGGTGGCATTGCTGCGGCGCTTCGCTTGCGGGCGAAGGGGTATGATGTGATTACAATCGAACGCTGTGCGGCGGTGGGCGGTCGGGCTCAAGTTTTCGAACGCGAGGGATTCCGGCATGATGCGGGGCCGACGGTCATTACCGCGCCGTTTTTATTTGAAGAACTCTTTTCACTCTTTGGCGAAAAATTATCTGATCATGTAAAGTTAGTGCCCGTGAAGCCTTGGTACCGATTTCATTTTAGTGATGGGAGTGAGTTTGATTATGGTGGGACGTTGGATGAGACCTTGGCGGAAATCGCGAAGATTGAGCCGGCGGACTGTGAAGGGTATTTAAAGTTATTAGCTCATTCGAAGAAAATTTATCAGGTCGGATTTGAAAAATTATCGGCTGAACCGTTTAATAAATTTTGGACGATGGTAAAGCAGGTGCCGGCGTTGTTGAGATTAAGAAATTATGAGACCGTTTGGCAGATGGTATCGCGGCATTTAAAAAGTCCGAAGCTCCGCCAGGCTTTTTCGATTCAACCTTTGCTGGTCGGCGGAAATCCGTTTGATACCACGAGCATCTACGGGCTCATTCACTATTTAGAACGAGAGCATGGGGTACATTTTGCGATGGGCGGGACGGGTGCGCTCACGAAAGCGTTGGCGGATTTAATGGTTAGGCACGGCGTGCAGTTGCGACTGAACACGACCGTAGCTTCGATTAAAATAAAAGACGGCGTGGCGAGTGGGGTGGTGTTAGACGATGGTACTGAAGTGGCGGCGGATCTGGTGGTATCGAATGCCGATGCGGCGCATTTGTATCAGAACATGGTAAAGCCGGAGGACCGTTCGGTGATGAGTGGGCTGAAGCTCAAGGCGGCGCATTATTCGATGGGCCTGTATGTTTTATATTTTGGAATCAAGAAAAAATATCATGACGTGGCGCACCATACCATTTGGATGGGGAAGCGTTATCGGGAGTTATTAGATGATATTTTTCATAAGAAAATCTTAGCGGATGACTTTTCACTTTATTTACATCGTCCGACTGCGACCGATCCTAGTTTTGCGCCGGAAGGATGTGACAGTTTTTATGTACTCTGTCCGGTGCCCAATATGCAGTCGGGCATTGATTGGACGATTGAGGAACCCAAATTAAGGGCTAGAATTATTCAGGCCTTAGATGAAACGATGTTACCGGGCCTAAAAGAAAATATCGTGGCAGATTTTGCGATGACACCGGCGGACTTTAAAAATAATTATCAAAGTATGCATGGCGCGGGATTTTCGATTGCACCGATTTTTAGGCAGTCGGCCTGGTTCCGTTTTCATAACAAAGCTGAGGGTATTAAGAATCTGTATTTGGTCGGGGCGGGGACGCATCCGGGAGCGGGATTGCCAGGGGTGTTATGTTCGGCCAAGGTGATTGACGCTCTTATACCTCAAGCGAAATGAAATCGGACAACCCACAGCTTCGTCGGGCGGAAGAAATTTTGGCCAAGAAAGGGAAAAGTTTTCATTGGGCGAAGAAGTTGTTGAGTGAGAAGCATGGAGAGCGGGCGACGAGGCTTTATGCCTTTTGTCGATATCTGGATGACTTAGCGGATGAGGCGACGTCACTAGTGCAGGCGAGGACGGTACTGATGGAGGTAAGTCAATCGCTCCAGACTGGTCGCACGAACGATCCCTTGGTGGCGGATGCCATTAATTTGATGAGTGACTGTCGGATAGAACCACAAATTCCGCAGGAGCTGATTAATGGATTATTAACTGACCTCGATGTAGTAGAGCTGAAGACTGTAGATGAATTATTGCGTTACTGTTATCGGGTAGCGGGGACGGTGGGATTGATGATGAGTGATGTTTTGGATGTCAAAGATCCAGCGGCGTCAGCTTTTGCGATTGATTTAGGAATGGGTATGCAGCTCACAAATATTTGTCGGGATGTATTGGAAGATGCTAAAATGGGTCGCCGCTATTTACCTCTGGAAATTATCGGTAAAATATCCTTAGATGATTTGATTAATCCATCGGCGGGGCAGCAGGAACGTCTGCGTAAGGCACTCTATTTTTTACTCAATTTAGCTGATGAATATTACGACAGCGGGGAGAGTGGCTTGCCTTATTTGCCGTTACGGGCGCGGCATGGAATATTGATTGCAGCGAAGGTATATGGGGCGATTGGGCTGAAATTGAGGTCACTGGATTATCGTTATTGGGATGGGCGGGTCGTGATTCCGAAAACGCGAAAGCTGAGTATTACTTTTATGGCGTTGGGTGGCACTTTAGTGGATAAGGGATTTTGGACGAAGCCGATTCGACATCGGGCGGAGTTACATCGGGCGCTGCATGCTTTACCACGAGTCGATACCAGCTATGGAATCTGATTATGATTTAATCATTTTGGGTGGTGGGTGTGCGGGGCTCAGTTTAGCGATGCGTTTGGCGGAGTTGGGTGGAGACTGTCCGCGTGTGGCGATTATTGAGCGCCGTGAAAACTATGTGCATGATCGGACCTGGAGTTATTGGGCAACGGAGTCTGCGCAATTAACTCACTTGGCTAAATCAGATTGGAAAAAAGTCTTAGTCGGTGCGGCTGACCAGCGTGTCATCGTAGATTGTGATAAGACACCTTATCAATCGATTCATTCGGATGCGTTTTATCAGTCAGCGCTGCATGAAATTTCCAAAAATAAGCGGATTGATTTATTCTTGGGAGAATCGGCGGGAGTCGTTCACCAGAAAAATAATCTTTGGCAGGTTAATATTAAAAATACATCGGTGAGTGCACCGCAGGTCATCGACACGCGACCCTCGAAACGTCCGAGTGACGAAGCGCCTATTTTATGGCAGTCGTTCAGTGGGGTTGAGGTTAAGTGCAGTCAGAATGTCTTTGATGATAAGATTGCGACGCTCATGGATTTTACTGAAGCCACATCGGGTGAGATTGGATTTTTATATTTATTACCCTATAGCCCGACCTGCGCTCTGATTGAGGCTACCGTTTTTGGCAAACAGGCCATGTCACAGAGTGAGCTCGCTGGGATGTTGGATCGATTAATCAAGAAATCGGTGGGTTCGGTGGCATACGAGATAACCTATCGGGAGTATTTTGTGATTCCGATGGGGTTGGGTGATTACGTGCCAGGTGGTGACCCCTCTTACGTGACTGTCGGGTTGGAATCGGGCGGCGCTAGGGCGTCGACTGGCTATGTGTTTCAGCGGATTCAGCGATGGGCTGAAGGGGCGGTATCGGAGATAAAGAAGGGTAGGCCAGTCACTGGGCATGTACGGGACTCTTGGGTGATCAGAAAGATGGATAAGCTATTTCTGCGGGTTTTGGAGCGTTATCCTGAACGGGGGCCGGAGATATTCGTCAGGCTGTTTTCGATGCGCGATTCCGGGTCGGTCATACGTTTTATGAATGACGAGCCAACGCTTTGGGATAGTATAAGGGTTATGAGTGTCTTGCCTTACGGAATTTTTATCAAGGAACTCGTGAGAGGAATTTTCCGATGAACCTCATTCGAATTCAAGGTGTCCTCTTTGGAGTCATCTCCATTATCTGTTTATTGGCTTCGCTGTTTTTACCGGCTCTGGATAAGCAGACTGAGCTGATCTTAGTGGCGGCTTTGATTATTATTCTCGGTGTTCCGCATGGAGCGTTGGACACACTCTTTGCGCGGGAATTATACGGAGTTAATTCCGCAACTGCGTGGATTAAATTTTCGGTGATTTATTTGATGATGGCCGCACTCGTGGTCGTTTTGTGGTACATGGCGCCGCTTTTGTTTTTAATAGGGTTTATTGGGATTTCGATTGCGCACTTTTCAGGTGATCCGGATGGTGAGACCGGATGGTTGATTCGACTCATTTATGGTGGGGCGATTATTTTTATACCGGTATTAAAACATCCCCAGGAAATTGCGGACGTGTTTAGTTTGTTGGTGGGAGAGAAGAGTAGTCAGGCGTTGATGCCATGGATGTCGGGTTTAGCTTTGCCTTGGCTCTTGGCGCTATCGGGTGTGGTGATTTATTTAGTTATCAAAAAGTCACCCCTCAGTTTTGAGTTTTTATGTCTAGGTCTGATTGCCTATTTTGTGTCGCCCTTGATTTCCTTCACTGTGTTCTTTTGCGGAATGCATAGTGCGCGACACATTATTCGCACGGCTGCTTTTGCTAAATACTCTCAGCCCTTATTGCTTTTAGGAGCGATGTTATTGCCGATGCTGGGCGTGATCGCGTTATCGGCCGTCTCGTGGTTTATGCTGAAGAACCAGACGCTGGATGGTCGGGTGGTGCAGATTGTCTTTGTGGGTCTGGCTGCTTTGACCGTGCCCCACATGGCTCTCGTTGAGCAGGTGAGGGTGAAGGGGTGGATATCAAGTTCAGGTGAGACCTGAACTTGAGGGGACAAGTGGGCAAGGTGACACGGGGACAAGGGGAGATGCGAGGACGCGACGTAGTCGCGCCCCTATCTGAGACAGATGCACGGGCAGCTAGGGTCAGCTGCCCCTACCTGGTTATGAACGGGCGGTCGGAGGCTTGGCACCAGAGCTTATAAATATTGATAACGTTTTTACGAATACCGGTGACGGGGATTTTTAGGAATCCATTGCGCTTAGCGGCTTCGAAAAGAATGCGTTCTTTTTGGGTGAGTCGATGACCGACACCGCGGTTACCGATCTTACCACGCGTCGATTCTCCGCGGCTGAGTTTCTCGATATCGTCTTTATGAGGGTGAGTTGGCACGTTGGCAAGGTGACAAGGGGAGAGACAAAAAGCAAATGAGTGAAACAGTTTAGGGGACAAGGGGAACTAGTTCAGGGGATAAGTTAGCAAGTGGGCACCTTGGCAGGGTGAGAAGTATTTGCCTATTTTGTCCGGACTGTTACTGAATAAACGAATGAAGGGAGCGTTATTATTTTCTTTAATCCTAGCGAACGGAATATTTGCGGCGGAGTTGCCGGTATCGTTCGTGGGGAGTGGCCCGGAATTGAAATATTTAAAAACTGAGAGAGGAGATCAGGTGTGTGATTTTTCGCATGCAGGCTATGGAGGTGGAGGCGTTGCATTTCCGACATCGAACAATAAAAAGTCAGTCGGGTCCGTGACGGGTGACGCGTCGGACGCGATTCAATCAGCGATCAATCAAGTGGCTGCGATGCCCTTAGTTGAAGGCGTGAGGGGGGTGGTTGAGTTGTCTGCGGGCACTTATAATTGTTCGAAAACTTTGGCTATTAAAACGAATGGAATTATTTTAAGAGGTGCCGGTAGTGCAGCGGGCGGAACGATAATTAAATTAACCGGCAAACCTCATATTGCGATTATGATGGCTCATGAAGTGACTCAAGGTGAGGGCAAGGATTCTAAGAAAAAATCTAAATCGGAGAGTTCAGGCGAAGGTAAGTCGAAGGCACTATCTAAGCCCACTAAAATTACCAACGATTATGTACCGTCGGGAACTACGGTGATCAATGTCCAGTCGGTGTCGGGTCTGAAGTCAGGCGACACCATTGAGATTACACGGGAGGCGACCAAGGAGTGGATTTGTTTTATGGGGATGGACAAACTGATGGACGGAGGAAAGTTGGAGACGTGGATGAAGGAGGATCGTCAGATTACATATGTCCGAAAAATTAAATCGATTAAGGCAAATCAAATCACGGTTGATATCCCGTTGACCGATTGCATCGACACGCAGTTGTTAAATAAGTCTGATATTCTGCGCATCTTGGCGACAGTGACGAAGGTTGAGCAGCCCAAAAAAATTTCCAAGTGTGGACTGGAAAATTTTAAAATTGATGCACCAAATCCGGTGGGTGATTGGCGGGATGCGCAGAATATCGGAGTGATTATTAATGATGCCGAGGACATTTGGATGAAGAATGTGGCAACGAAGAATACTTTTCCAGATGTGCAGGTGGGCGAGGATTCGCGGCGGGTGACGATCGAGGCGTTAAAGACTGAGCATCCTGGGGAGATTAAGCAGAGTGAGAAATCGAACGGGTATGCGTCGTATGTGCGACTCTTGGGGACGCAGGTATTAATGAATAAATGTAATATCAGTGGAGATAATGCGTTTTATATTTCGACGGCCAATCCAGCTTCGCAGCTGAATGTCATTTTAAATTCAACGTTTTCGGGCAATGGATCGATTGAGCCACACATGACGTGGTCGACTGGATTATTGCTCGATAACTGTAAGCTGAATCAGGGTGAAATCAGTATTCGGAATCGCGGCAAGGCGGGATCGGGTCACGGCTGGACGATGGGATGGTCGGTCGTTTGGAATTGTTCAGCAAAAAATATCACTGTCGAGCAGCCGCCTGGAGTGACTAATTGGTGTGTGGGGACCAGTGGAAAATATGAAGTCGAGGATAAGGGCAAGAGTGGTTGGCTCTTTATGAAAGGTTCAACGGTAACACCGAATAGTTTGTACATGGCACAATTAGCGGCTCGAACAAAGTGAAGCCGCTCATTGAGGGGGCACGTTGGCAAGGGGAGAGGCATCGGTGAACGGGCAGCTAGGGTCAGCTGCCCCTACCAAAGACAAATACACGGTCACGTGGGTCACGTGCCCCTACCGATTAATTGACTGGCAGTTGGGCGGAGGTAGATAGGAGCCACGCATCTAACTTTTTCTTTAAAGTATTTTTTATTTCGATTTCGGAATTCGAAAGGTCCTGTGACTCGCTTGGATCTTTGGCTAAATTATAAAGTTCGTCACGATTGTCTTCGTAGAAGTGGATGAGGCGATAATTGCCACTGAGGATCGCGCTATAAGGTCTGGCTCCACCGACACGATGATAGTGTGGGTAGTGCCAGAAAAGATCACGTAATGGAAATGGTCGTGAAGTATTTAAAAGTGGGGCGAGGCTGACGCCATCGATGGTGGATGATTGTGAAGCGATGCCCGTCATCTCAATCAGCGAAGGGTAGATGTCTATGGACTGAATCGCTGTCGATTGAGTCGACTGATGGCCGCTCGCTTTAGGCCAATAGATGATGAAGGGGACGCGTACGCCGCCTTCGTAGGCCGAGCCTTTACCATCGCGGTGGGGTGAGTTGTCGGTGACTTTTGGTAGTCCGCCATTATCACTGGTGAATACGATGATGGTGTTATCCGATAATTTTAGACGTTTAAGTGTTTCGCGGATTTTCCCGACTGAATCATCCACGCTAGAAATCAGAGCAGCGTAGGCGGCGATGTATTTTTTGACGTTCTGGTTGTTTTTTTCTTCAAACTTTGTGATGACTTCGGCTTTGCCTGCAATCGGTTGGTGGACGGCGTAATGCGCGAGATAAAGGAAGAAAGGTTTAGTTTGGTTTTGTTCGATGAATTTGACTGCCTCGTCGCCTTCGCGGTCGGTTAAGAACTCATTTGTCGGTCCGTCATTAAGATTGGGAATTTTATACGGTGAGAAATAACTTCCTGGCTGTCCGAGGTGATTACCTCCGATGTTGATGTCGAAACCGTATTTCTGTGGGCTGTAGTTTTCAGATTCTTTGGCGCTAGGCGATAGGTGCCATTTACCGATGAGTGCAGTGGAATAGCCTGCGGATTTAAACTGTTGAGGAAGTGTAGTCGTATCGGTCGAAATAAATTTCTGCCAATCTGGGATTTTTACTTTAGCGTTGTCTGGCGCAGGATAACCAGGAATCCAATCCGTGAGGTGGAGTCGGGCAGGATACTTTCCAGTGAGTAAAGCGGCACGACTGGGAGAGCAGACGGTACAGGAAGAATAGGCCTGAGTGAACTGAACGCCGTCTTGAGCGAGCCGATCGATGTTGGGCGTCTCGTAGAACTTACTACCTGTGCAGCCGAGATCATTGACGCCTAAGTCGTCGGTGAGAATGACAATGACGTTGGGAGGGCTCGCAAAGACTGGCGTGGTAAGCGCCAGGCATAATAGTAAAACATAGCGCATGCGATTCATTCCCACGCAACGTCACGCGAGGCCGCGTTTGGTGGCTTGAGCGAAGGCGATGAATTTTTCTGTAATTCGATTTTTCTTTTCAAGCTGAGCTTTTTCAATCGCCTGCGAGGTATTTAATCCGTCGCGGTAAAAAAGTTTAAATAGATTTTTTGCTGAGGCCACTTCTTCGGGAGAAAATCCGGCGCGAGTGATACCGACGACGTTGACCATTTTAGTTTCGGCGGGATTACCATCGGCAATCATGAATGGGGGGACGTCTTGCACGCATTTGGAACAAGCGGCGATCATGGCGTAGTCGCCGATATTACAGAATTGGTGGATGCCAGCATTCCAGGCGATGTTGACGTGGTCACCGACGTGGACGTGTCCGGCGACGGCTGAGTGGCTGGAGATGACGACGTGGTTGCCGATAACGCAATCATGGGCGATGTGCGAGTAGGCGAGGAGGACGTTATTATCACCGAGGGTGGTCCATTCACCTTCTTGGGTGCCCGAGTGAACGCTGACGTATTCGCGGAAAATATTTTTAGCACCTACTTTGAGACCAGGTTTACCGGGACGAGCTTTCAGATCTTGAGTGCGACCACCAATGAGGGCGTAGGGGAAGACTTCGCAGTCGGGCCCCAGTTGAGTAAATCCTTCGACCGTGGCGTGGTGATGAATCGTGCAACCATCGGCAAGGGTGACGTCTGCACCGATGAAGGCATAAGCACCAATGGTTACGTTGTGCCCGATTTTAGAGCCTGATTCGACGATTGCCGTAGGGTGAATCGAAGAAGCCATCGTGATTACGATTGATTGACGGAGTCAGCGATGGAGAAAAGTAAATCAGCGGACGAAACGGTTTCGCCATTCACGAGGCATTCGCATTCAGCGGCAGCGATACGACCGCGAATCTTGGTGAGTTTAGCGCGGATTTCTAAAGTGTCGCCCGGGGTGACGGCTTTGCGGAATTTAACATTATCCGCGCTCATGAAGAAAACCACTTTGGGTGCTTCGTCGATCGCGGCACGTCCGAGCATGATTAAACCGGCGGCTTGAGCCATCGCTTCGATTTGGAGAACGCCGGGCATGACGGGTTGGCCGGGGAAGTGTCCTTGAAAATAAGGTTCGTTGATGGTGACATTCTTAATCGCAACGAGTGAGTCATCGGTGCGTTCGATCACGCGATCGACCATGACGAAAGGATAGCGATGAGGAAGGGCGTTAAGGATTTGGCGGATGTCGAGTGCAGTGCCGCTGGGTGCGGTGGGTGCTTCGATTTTTTTAGAAGACGCGGGAGATTTTTTCTTCTCTTTAGATTCTTGCCACTGTTTACGGACGGCGGCGGCGAGGCGGGAGTTGAGGGCGTGGCCTGGGCGTACGGCGATGATGTGGGCTTTGAGGCGGATGCCGGAGAGGACGATGTCGCCAATGATATCGAGGATTTTGTGGCGGACTAATTCATCTTTAAAACGCAGGGGTTCTTTGCTGACCACTTTATCGCCTTTTAAAATAATCGCGGAGTCGAGTGAGCCACCTTGGATGAGACCCTTTTTGAGAAGCTCTTCGATATCTTCGTAGATGGTGAAAGTACGAGCGGGGGCGATTTGTGCTTCGTAAGTTTCTGGATCGATATCGATGGTTAAATGTTGAGTATGGATCCCACGATCATCGGCGGAAGTGCAGGTGATGCGAAGTCCGTCGAAAGGAAGAGCGATGATGGAGCGGCTACCTTCGTTGATGGTGATCGGTTGAGTGAGGGTAAAAACTTCGCGATCTTCGTTTTGTTCAACGATACCGGCTTGGTGGATGAGGGTGGTGAAAGGGCGAGCGGAACCGTCGACGATGGGCGGCTCAGAGGCGTCGATTTCCACAATAGCGTTATCAATGGCCATACCGCTGAGGGCGGAGAGGACGTGTTCGATCGTGTGGAGTTTGACGGTGTCGGAAGTGACCGTTGTTTTACGTTCCAACTCCGTGACCATTTCGGAGACGGGGCGAATTTCAGGTTTACCGATAATGTCGGTACGGCGGAAAACGAGACCCGTGTTGGGGGCGCCTGGCTTGATAGTGAGGGTGACCTCTTGGCCGGTGTGAAGGGCTTTGCCTTTTACGGAGGCCTCTTTGCCGATGGTTCGCTGTTTCATACCTATATTCAGTTATTCACACCCACAATAGGGTGTAAAGCCCTAGTTGAGGGGGTAAGTGGGTACGGTGACATGGGGATAAGGGGAAAGGCAGGTTTAGTGGGTAATAGGGTTGAACCAGTTAAAATGAATTGGGTGAGATGAGGGTCCTAGCGTGATGATAAATTATTCTGATGTGTGTCGGCGAACGGGCAGCTGGGTCAGCTGCCCCTACCGAAAAAATAAGAGACAAGGGGATTAGAAATTAAATTTTCAGTTGTTCACACGTGGGTGCGACTCCTTGACAGTCGGCTTGTGTATGCAAATCTTACGGCGTGCTTCTGGTCATCGATAATTACGATTCTTTCACTTACAATCTCGTTCAATATTTTGGACAACTAGGGGTTGAGCAAAAAGTTTTCCGTAATGATCAGATCACGGTTGAACAAGCGTTGGCATTAAATCCCGATCGGGTGATGATTTCCCCGGGTCCATGTTCGCCGGTGGAAGCGGGAGTATCGTGTGACATGATTAAAGCGTTTGCCGGAAAGAAACCCTTGTTGGGAGTTTGTCTCGGTCACCAATCCATTGGACATGTTTATGGCGGTCGAGTGATTCGTGCACCGAACTTAATGCACGGAAAAATTTCCAACGTTTTTCATAACAATACAGATTTATTTAAAGGGATGCCGAATCCCTTTGCGGCGACCCGTTATCACTCGCTCGTGGTTGAGCGCGAAACCTTCCCGGAGTGCTTAGAAATCACGGCGTGGACGGAGGATGGTTTAGTGATGGGGCTTCGTCATAAGGAATTGCCTGTTTATGGCGTACAATTTCACCCTGAGTCTTTTGCAACAGATAATGGCATACAGATTCTTAAGAACTTTTTGAGTCTCTAAGGTATGTTTTGCCCAAAGTGCAATCATGAGGACACCAAGGTTCTCGAAACACGACTCGGAAAAGGTAATCACTCCATTCGTCGTCGTCGGGAATGCTTAGCTTGTGAAACTCGTTTCAGTACCGTGGAAGAAATTGTGCGCGAAGGTTTAGTCGTGGTGAAGAGAAATGGGGCACGCGAAGAATTTAACATCGCGAAAATTACTTCAGGTATTCGCAAGGCCACGGATAAACGTCCGGTCGAAGTTGAACGCATCAATTTACTGATTTCAGAAGTCGTCGAAGGCTTACAAAAGAAATTTGAAGACGAAGTTCCTTCGAGTGCGATTGGGGAAGAAATCATGACCCATTTACAGTCGGTCGATCAAATTGCCTATGTGCGTTATGCGAGTGTCTATCGCGAGTTCCGTGATATCGAAGAATTAGCGAAAGCCATTGAACAACTGCGGACTAAGGGGAAGAAGCCGAATGACCGCTGATACTCCGATTCGCACAGGACAATTGCGCACGCTCAACTCCATGCTGGCGAGATTGGTGGGTACGGATTCTTTATTACGCAGAGACGTGGATGCCGTAGTGCGACTTTATGAGGCGGACGAGCAATCGTCGCGCGGTTTGGATACCAAAGGTCTTGCTGAGGCAGCAGCGCATTTGTTGCACTTGTTATCGCCCGATCAGCCCATGCCCGCGATAGCGGTTTTGGACCACCGGGAGGAACCCTTTGAGCCCCTTTGGGCGTCGCAACGTCTAGAGAACGCCTTGGCCGAGGTGGGCGATGCTCAGGATGTTTTATTGTGGGTGGTGGGCCTACAGGACCAGTTTTTATCGGGTGCTAAGGCACGTTCGGCCAAATGTCGCCGGGCCTATGATGAAGCGGTCGAATCGGTTAATGTACTGACCGCCCGATTATCTAACCGTAGACGCGTGACGGTTGTCGTGTTATAATCGACACTATGTCTGCTAAATCTTTATTTCAGAAAATTGCAGATAAAGAAATTCCAGCGAAGCTCATTTACGAAGATGAAACGTGTGTAGCGTTTCATGATATCGCACCGCAAGCCCCGGTACATTTTTTAGTCATTCCCCGTAAATTAATTCCAAGAGTCGCAGAAGCGACTTCGGCAGATGAAGCGCTGATTGGACATTTATTATTGGTCGCGAAAAAAGTCGCCCATGATTTGAAGTTGGAAAAAGGATTTCGCATTGTGATTAACAACGGACCTGATGGCGGCGAAACTGTCCCGCATTTACATGTGCATGTATTAGGAGGTCGTCATCTCAACTGGCCTCCAGGATAAAATGAACGCTCACGACCAGCCTTGTTTGGTGATTGATGGATCGGCCCGCGAAGGCGTGAGGGTGGGCGTGTTGGCAAATGGACGTTGGGTGGCGGAGTCGGTGGCGGCTGGTGCGTTAGAATCGACGACCGATTTAACGGCGGAAGTTTTGGAGAAAGCGCATTTAAAATTTACGGATCTTAAATCTTACGCTGTATGTATTGGGCCTGGTTCGATGTTAGGTATTCGCGTATCGGCGATGGCTGTGCGTACTTGGGCTACTTTATATCAGCGACCCATTTACGTTTGGGAGTCGCTTAAACTTTTAGCTGAGCACGCCTTAGCACAGGGCGTGAAGGTTCCTTTTGCCGTGATTAATGAATCACGTTTAAAGCGCTGGAATTTGTTAGCCGTCAAGTCGGCTGATTCTTTTGAGCCCACCGTGGAATTGGAAGTGGATGAGGTGAATGCCAAAGGACTTGCTTTGGTTATTAATCATTCCGCTGAAGCATTTCCGAATGCGAAGGTCATGGAAGATGTTTGGAGTCATTTACCTAAATTATTTCTTAAGAAAGAGTGTCTGAAGCTCGAACCCAAACCTGATGCCTTGAATCCGGCGGCTGATTATGCTTTATGGTCAGGTGAACGTCACCGTCGCACCCCATGAGCCAATCCGGACATAACACACGAGCTTGGGTGGAGATTGATTTACCTGCGTTGGATCGAAATGTTGGACGCATAAAACAAGCTTTGCCGAAGCATATTCGTTATGTGGCGGTGGTGAAGGCGGATGCTTACGGGCACGGCATGCCCGAGGTCGTGACACGTCTATTACAAGCGGGGGTGGATACTTTTGCGGTGGCGAATGTTGCGGAAGCTAGCCGATTAAGGGAGATTAGTCCCGACGCGGATATTTTATTATTAAGTCCGACTTTACCGAATGAAATTAGCCGAGCCATTGAGTTGGGTTTAGATATCACCATTAATTCATTAGAAGAAGCTGAGGCCATTATTCAAGCGACCGAGGTAATGAAGATAAAAGCACGCGTACACGTTAAAGTGGATACGGGCATGGGCCGTTCGGGCGTTTGGCATATGCAAGCCGAACAAGTTTTTGCTAAGGTATTGGCGAGTTCTTCCATTACTTGGTGCGGAGTTTACACACACTTTTCAGATGCAGACACGGACACCGATTACACCATTAAGCAGCGCCGCATTTTCCTCAATTTATTACAAAAAATTCCGAGCGATATTCACAAAGATTTTCTTATTCATGCTGATAATAGTGCAGGTCTAGAAAGCTTTTCATCCGACTCACCCTTTAACGCAGTACGCATTGGCTTAATGCAGTATGGTTTACCGCCTTCGGCAGGTTCATTTTTAGCGAGTTTAAAGCCTGACCCCGTATTGTCGTTTCATGCCAAGGTCGTCTTGGTGAAAGACCTCCCAGCAGGAACTTCGATTGGCTATAATCGTACCAAGACTTTGAGTCGCGATTCTAAGGTCGCTACCGTTGCCGTGGGTTATGGTGATGGCGTGCCGACGGCGGCGAGTAATCGCGGACAATTTTTAATTAACGGAAAACGCTGTCCGATTTTAGGACGGGTTAGCATGGATCAGACGGTGGTTGATGTGACTGATGTCGGACCGGTGAAGTCCGGCGATGTAGCGACTATTTTAGGAGCACAAGGAAGTGACCGCATTACGGTGACGGAATTCTGCAAGTGGTCGGACTCAATTCCTTGGGAAGCCTTATGCACGCTCACCCAACGGGTGCAGCGCGTTTATCGTTCGGATCGAACCTAGAGTTTGAAACCAAAATACTTTTTAGCGTTTTGGTAACTCACGTCGGCGATTAGTTTCTCGGTCCACTCAGAGCGATTAGGGATGCGTCCGGTGTCGACATCACTGCCCACAAGGTCGCAAAGAATGCGGCGGAAGTATTCGTGACGTGGGTAGGAAAGGAAGGAGCGTGAGTCGGTAATCATACCTACGAATTGACCGAGCAGGCCAAGATCCGAGAGGGCGTTCATTTGATCGCGCATGCCACGTTCTTGATCGAGGAACCACCAACCAGAGCCGTACTGAATCTTTCCAGCGGTGATACCGTCTTGGAATGAACCAATCATACAGGCGAAGAGGGCGGTGTCGGCTGGATTGATATTATAAATAATAGTTTTACCGAGGGCCTTTTCGCCAGAGAGCGTTCCGAACCAACGAATTAATCCAGGGCCTTGGCGGTAATCGCCGATGGTATCGCAACCTGCGTCAGAACCGAGACGGTTAAGGAGTCCGAGATTAGGATCACGGACTGGTCCGAGGTGAAGCTGAGTGGTCCAACCCTTTGCATGATTTAATCGGCCCACGTGGAGCATAATGTACGCGGTGAATTTTTCGGTTTCAGTGAAAGTTGCGGCCGTACCTTTTTGCGCTTTTTCCCAAATCGATTTTGCTTCGGCGTCGCTGCAGGTGACGTCGGGTAGGTATTCTAATCCGTGGTCGGTGGCACGGCAGCCGGCAGCGGCGAAATCGTCGTGACGTTTATTGAGTGCAGCGATGAGACCTTCAAAAGTATCGGCATTTTTTCCACTGATGGCAGAGAGACGTTTGGTCCAAGCTTGAACGCGTTCCGGGAGGTGAACTTTTAGGCAGGCGTCGGGACGGAAAGTGGGAACGATTTGTGTTTTGAATCCGGACTTCGCGATAGCGTGATGGTAATCGAGCGAGTCAGCCGGATCATCGGTGGTACCGACTAATTCAACTTTCATTAACGACAGAATACCGCGAGCGGTAAGGTTGCCGTGTTTCAGTTGGCGATTTGCTTCGTCCCAAATGGGCTGAGCGGTGGCGCCTTCTAAGATGTCGTTAATGCCGAAGTGACGACGCAGTTCGAGGTGGGTCCAGTGGAAGAGAGGATTGCGTAAAGTTTGAGGAACCGTTTCGGCCCAAGCTTGGAATTTTTCGCGTGAAGTGGTTTTAGTTCCGGTGATGTAATCTTCATTGACGCCACAAGCACGCATCGCACGCCACTTGTAGTGATCGCCGGCGAGCCAGACGGCGGAGATATCTTCGAAGCGACGATCTTCGGCGATATCTTTGGGGCTAAGGTGGCAGTGGTAATCTACAATTCCCTGTGACTTCGCTACTTTGTGGTAGAGAGACTGAGCGGTGGGCCCAGCGAGGAGGA
>Ga0209088_10001245_pt1 | contig 16622 bp, 22 predicted proteins | sample S_140625_EF_Meta_FD_187324 | JGI IMG/M metagenome (GOLD analysis project Ga0209088, IMG submission 187324) | Freshwater microbial communities from Lake Simoncouche, Canada to study carbon cycling - S_140625_EF_MetaG (SPAdes) (version 2) | ecosystem: Environmental > Aquatic > Freshwater > Lake ... | reverse complement strand
TCCGGGATACTGTGTCAGCATATTTGATGTCTTGAGATTGATGGGCTTGTTGTCGTAAAACACCGCCCAAACACCTTCGGAGGCCAATACTTGTTCGGTCTTGTAGGTTTGTTTGTTTGTGTGCTCGATTAATACATTAGGTTTGGGGCGACTCATCATTATCTCCGTAGTTTATTTATCACAAAAACTACGTGGTTTTGAAACTACCACCGCTCAATTCAACCGTAATTGATTCTGTTTTAGATACAGTCGATTGTGTACGTAATGCTTCAAGAGTCAGCAGTAACTTGGTGATATCACTATGTAAATCTTTGGCATCCCGCAAGCTCATGGTAAAATCACGTTGATTTCTAGATTCATGTGCTTTGATACTATCAACAAAACGATTTATATGCAGACTCATTTTATGTAAGGTGCTAGTTCAGGTGGTGTCCAACCTTCGGGTTTGAGTACTTTACCGTCCTCACGTTTGCGAACTTTGCCTGTGACTGAATCAATCTTGGCTAGATTACTACGCATGACTTCGTTCCAGGCACCTTCAGCATCCACACCTAAGCTATGGATAGCACCCACAGTAACAACCAAAATATCAATCAATGCGTCAAGGTCATCATGTTTAGTGTTGCTGGCAATAAGTTCGTTGAACTCTTCACTGATAAGATTACAATATAATTCATACTGTTTCTCGTTAAATTTGCCCACGGACTGATCACAGGCTCGCATGAATGTTTCTTGGTCGTAAAAAGGATTTGTCATGTTAATCTTTTAAAAATAAATTGGTTTGCCCACTGGCTTCTGCCTGGGTGTGGTAAGGACCTTGGTACGCATAACGCTCCAAGGTAATTAGTTTTGGATGCTGTATTGTTTTCCACTTGCGATGTTGTTTGATTCGATACCACCCGGCGGCAAACCACGACTTGGATTTGTCTTCTCTGGTAAACAATGGCAACTTTTGTTTGACGTCCCATAACGGACTAAACACTTCGCCTTCAACCTCGTGTCCGTATACCAAGTTTGGGGGCAACGGTGTTGCTGTTTCGGGAGGCTCAAATTCGATCCCAATGGCTTCTCGGGCCATCTTAATAGTTGTATAACTGATAACACTATTTAAAATTTTTATAGTGCAATTACCATTCTCTTTTACCTCAAGCTGACCAATCTTGCGATTATCCTTCTTGAGAATCCAATACTGGTTCTCTACCACTGGTTTGGCTAATATCATTCAGCACTCCTTTATATGTTTCATTCATCCAACGTCCGAACTGTTCGGCTACGTCACTACATTTTACCAACTCGTATTTGCCACAGAACTGCATAAATCTCACACCCACTTGTCCCACGTCCTTGTGGCTGATTTGTTCCTGTATACTTGCATCCACAGCGGCCTTGATCTCTGGCGGTTGTGCGGTGAGATCAATCAAGGTACAGTTGCGTTCATAGTCATCCAACACACGATGCTCCTGACCGTTGTGGTCTGTCCAACGTTGCAACATCATGTTATTCCAGTTATATCCCTTACGGTCCCTGTCGCCAAACGCTTCACGGAGACCAACTTTATTCTTTGTGCCTTTTTCCCGTACTCCCGGATAAGCACTAAACACGTTGTCTGAGCTGTCACCACGCATGCACTTTTCAAACAGTAGCCATTTGGGGTCTGGAATGACTTTTGGCTGTTTAGTTTTTTTATCATTGACAAGTTTACCTTTAGCATCGAATATGCCCTCCAAGGTTAATAGTTCATCGGCGATACCATTGTATTGTCGGACATTAGGGGCTAATAACTGTACAAAGTCAGTATCACTGCTAATAATAATGTGTTCGTCTTGGGGGTGTAATGCAATCCAACGTGCAATGATGTCATCAGCTTCGGCTGTGGGATGACGGATAACACTGCAATTGGTTTTATGTGACAAGTATTTAGTCAGCTCATCATAGGTTTCCCAAAACAATTTGTCTTCATCTGCTTCCGATTCGGTCATTTTGCCCCGGGCCACAGCACGATTTGCTTTGTAAGGTGTGTAGAAATCCTTACGCCAACTGCGTCCTTCCAGTGCAAATACCACGTGGTCTGCTTCAAAACGTCGGGCCATTTTGTTCACTGCCATCAGTGTAATATGCAGAGCAAATCCTATCTTGGTCCAAGAGTCTGCGGCTCTAAATGCTCCGTGTCTGGCACGGAAAAACATATTGGCAGTATCAATCAGTACGTATTTCATTGGGCACAATCAAGTTGTTATCGTTAATGTATTGTAACACATGTTCGGACCAAAGTCTATGGCTTTTGGCATCAAAATGGTAACTTTTAGCATTAGAGTATGTGCCACCGTTGTTTATTAGCCAATTATGATAGGATTCTTCTCGATTGTATGGATGCATGTAGTTTACACTCCAATTCTTTTGATCAGACAATTGGATATCGCTAAAAGTACTTTGCCCACTAAAGAACAAATGCCTTACTCCCAAATCTTTGAGATATTGATGCATGTTCCAAATCTTATCATGTGCTTGTTGAGTTTTGGTTGTCCAATCAATCTCTATTACATAATTTTTATAGCGTTTGGAAAGAGCAGGCGGAACAGTATCGATGCCACTGGCATTTACTTGATACCATGTGCCTTCGTGGGACCATTCTTCCCGTTCCCAGGTAGTCCATTGTAATATCATAAAAGTATCTGCTAGACAATCTAGATTATTTTCTATCCATTCTAGCGTGGTTCTTATAATGCGATCGTTACTACCGCCAGAACTAGCTTCACAAATTAATTTGGCATCCAGTGCATCTGCTAGGTGCTGACCATAACTCACTGCTAAATTTGCTGGATGTGGCTCAGTACCGCGATCCCAGTATTGACCATCATCAACTGCCCATGCATGTGCAACCGCCGCCTCAGCTCCAGCCGAATGACTGCATCCATTCACATACAATATCATTTATTTCTTCTTGCTAAGTTCGCTCTGGTAAGTTCTTTGTCTTAGTTCACTAGAACTGAATCTGTGTGTGCGACTATTGTAAAATATCTTGATACCACGGTCTTCACAAATGTTTTTGCCGGTAAATGCTTTATCCCGGTATTCTTCACCAATGACACGTATAGTGATTGGTAAAAACATTAACAAATCTTCTAGATCTTTTTCTGTATCATATACAATAATTTCATCAACAAACTTTACAGCACTGAGTTGCACATAACGCTCAACAATGCTTTGTACCGGTTTATTTTTAACATCAGGGCGATCCACTGTGGGATCACTTTGTACCGCAACAATCAAATAATCGCAAACTTGTTTACACTCAGCCAGCATTAAAATATGCCCAGCATGCAGTAAATCAAAAGTTGAACAAGTAAAACCTATTGGTCTTCCTTGCATGCCATCGGGTAATACTAACATAAATCTCCTTTATGATACCTCAGTTCGTCCACCACCAATGTCTTTGGTGTTTACATATTGCCCGGCACTTTTGATTATGGCCTGCTCTTGTTCCCAAGTTTCCATGACCACGTGACGGCAAACATTCTGAAACCAACGATCCACAATGTCAGCATCTGTGTCTTCCCGTTTCATCATGTATCCTGCCTTGACTAATCGTGCCACAAATGCATCATTCCAATCTAGTTCAAATGCACCTTGGTGCAAATTGTTGGGATCAACATCCATAGATAAAACAGTTACCCATGGTTCACCTTTTTCTGTGGCAATTTCTTTTTCAGTTTTTTCTGGAACCTTGGGTTTGGGCTCAGCACGTGGTTTGGGTACAGGTTCGGGTTTCTTCTTGAAGATGTCAAACAGTCCCATCAAGTGCCCCATTCGTTTTTAAACAGTGGTACTTGAAGTCTATCACTGTATCTCCAACCTTGTTGCATTGCATATAAGGCCACGTTTCGGTTATTAAGTGCATAAACACTCTCAACACCACCAACAGGCATAACATACACATGACCTTGAAAACCTGCTGATCTAAATTCTTCAACAGCTCGTTCTGCATCCTTCATGTCCTCTTGGGTGGCAATTACCAGTTTCAAGTAAGTGGTACCAACTTGTTCATATTCACAAACTATTTCTGGACAGATAGCGTCCGACCAAGATTCACCCGAGCCGGGCAATTTAGCACTAACGCTAAATGTCAGTGCGTCATGTCCTCTAGATTTATTACCCAGTGTCCAGTTTAGCAAATATTGTCTAAACTCTTTACTGAGTTTTTGAGTGCCATTGGTTTCGAACGTGATCTCTTTCAATCCCTTCATGTTGGGATGATCCAATAGATCTGTGTAAGCACGTTGCCACCCTAGTAGGGGTTCGCCGCCTGTAATAACTAAGTGTTCATCCTGCCATTTGCCGTGCGGAATAATTTCCATAATGCGATCCACGATACCATCGCTCTCCATCATGGGACTTAGGTCTTTGAACCTTGGATCCCATGACGCATAACTGTCACAACCTGTGCTCACAAGTGGTAATGCTTTGTAGTCAGTATATTTTTCTGGATTGATATTTACTGCTTCTTGACTAAGCTCACCACGTGGCATGCCAAATCCAGCACATTTAAAGTTACAACCAAACACACGCAAGAACACACTGGGCACCCCCATATATCTACCTTCTCCTTGCACACTGTAAAATAATTCTGCTACTTTGAGTTTACTCATATTTTCCTTGCTTTAACTAACAAATGCCAACCTAGATATTCTTTAACTGCTTCACGCATTGCTTCCGGCATGGCCTCAAACCAGGGTTCTAGTTCGTATCTGCTCGCCTTGTATGCTTGTACATTATACATGAAACAGTGGGCTTGCCGCAACCTCTCAATGTGAAATCTTTTGCCTAATAGCTCATATACTTCAGAATTCGAATAGGCTTGTGCAAACGGGCACCCTGCTTGTGCTTCAAACTGGTCCAACCCCTTTTGAATCATGGCATACTTCCAGGAGTTTTTGGCATATACCAAAAATCTAAATTCACCATTGGGCACTAACGCATCATAGGCATTTTGAATCATGTCATTAATTCTAGGAAAGTGGTGCATGACACCGCAACTGTATACCATGTCAAACCGGCCCAGGCCTTCGTACATTTTGGGATCACTTGCATCGCCACAAACAAACCGACCTTCAAGTCCTTCTACTTCAAAACGTTTCTGTGCCAGTTCGATTGTTTTGTCACTGATATCAATGGCAGTATAATCTGCACCATGCTTGGCAAATTCAGCCGCATCAGTACCAATGCCACACCCAATTTCCAGCACACGTTTGCCGGACCACAAGTGAAATCCAGCAAAATCTTTCATGTGTGGTTCCACACGATATCTGCGTTCAGTAACGTCTTGAAAAAATTCTAATGTGCCTACTTCATTTTTGCTGTGGTTGATGTTGCAAGGTTGAGCATTCCAGTAACGTACAATACGTTCTTCTAAATCGTGATCTGTCATTTTTAATCTTTCGAGTTGAGATGGTTGGCGGGGTAATTTTTATAATACGACCATTGCTTTTGCACTGGCCTGGCTTCTTCGAGCACTGTTGTTGGTGTTGCCGCTTACGGTATTCACTGTGGCTTTACCAAAATTTCTACGTCTTGCAAAGTAAAACAATTCTAGGAATTTAGGAAAACTCATGTTTTTGTCTTCAGGAAAATCCAAATCATAAGTTACTGTACCCGGAACCAATGGTTGGTTGAATGTCAGGTACTCCCAAATATTGTAATCAAGTGTTAACTGTTGCGGATATTCAGCAATGTCATTGTATGCTATCAAATATTTCTTTTGAAACTTCATCACATTGTCCAGCAAATCTTTGGGCAAGTTATAGCGTTGCATGAATTCTTCTAAACGATTAAAAATATTCTCGTACTGATTTTCCACGTGCATGTTTAAAATAGTTCTGTGAATCAAGTTCCATCCGTGGATCTCAATACCGCCAATTTTGGGATGGCGGATCTGTCCTTGTGTCATCCAGTTACTAAAGTACTGTCGCACTTCGGTTTGTTCTTTCACATACCATGCATCTTGTTGCAAGAATTCAAACAGGTCTTCGTAAAATTTACTGTAGTCTATGTCAAGGTATTTGTAAACCAGTCGACTCAACAATGTGCTTACACCGTTGATGTGGAAAGTGTTGATGTACCATGAAAATATTTCAGCATCCAGCATGATTTCAAAAGGCAAATCCTTGGTGCTTGTGATGATCTCAATGCCTTCTTCAATGTGTTCATTTGAGTACGAGCCAGAGAAGTAATCGGTCACACGTTGTGAACCAATCTTGAACAGTTTCTTTTGAAGCAAGTTCATCTCAGCATTTTCCAACAACTGTGCTTGGAACACAGTCAATCCTGTGTGGTTGCCCATGCGGAACAATTTCCAAAAGTTATCTTTCCATGTGGTCAACGTTTCACCAGGCAAGCCCAGTATGAGTTCTGTGTAGGTTGGAATGTTGCGTTGCTCACACAGTTCAAACACTTCTTCTAACTTGTTCATTTCCATGTTCTTGCGGCGGATATTTTCCAACACATCCACGTCAAGACTTTGCACACTCAGTGTAAGTCCTTGGTTAAAGCCCGGAGCATCTAGTAGTTTCTTTACAATTTCAACCACTTCACGCTTTTGGTTCTTGGCCCAGGCCACGCTAAATGTTTTGGGATAACCATACTTTTCTTGTACTTCAATAATCTTGTCTGCAATAAGATTGTCACGTTCGGGGAACATGCCAAAGTTGGCGTCGGTAATACTAATAAATCCACAACGGTGTTTGGCCATCCACTCCAGTTCGTCATATACTCTTTGCACTTCAAAGTGCTTTACCTTGTTGTAGGTTAAACTGCCCCAGTCGCAAAAGGTACAAGCAAACGGACATCCACGATTGGTTTCCAATGTGCCATTCCACTCTACTGTGGGATTGTCTGCAATGATTTTGTCAAACACACCATTCAAGTAAGGACTAGGAACTTCTTCTAGTGTTTCAATGCGTTTGGCATCGCCAGTATTGACTGGTTCACCATTTTTGTTCAGCAACAATCCGGGAATGTCGTCAAAGGCTCTTGTTTCAAACGCTTTGATCACATTACGAAAAGTAATTTCGCCTTCAAAACAAATAATCAAATCCATGTAAGGTTCTTTGCGAAAGATATCCTTGTCTGTGATGGCAGGTTCGGGCCCACCAAAAATAACCAAACACTTGGGATTGAGCTCTTTGACCTTACGTGCCAGAGTGTAGTTGTACTGATGATTCCACACATAGGTACTGAATGTTACACAATCGTTTTGTGCTAGTTTTTCAGCCAATGGCTCTACTGCATCTCTACGCCAGACCATGTCTGTACACTCAAAGTTTTCCCGAATCCAAGGATCAGTTAAGGCATAACTCCATATCACACCAGCTGAATATGGCAAGTAGTGAGCATTGAACTCTTTGGGACCTTGTTGGAAATTGGGTTGAACCCAGGCAATTTTATATGTCATGCTCTATTTAACTGAAGTTATTTCGTATTGTACCATTTGTTTATGCGGATCATTGAGAATCAGTTTTTCCCAAGGATCTTGTGTGTTTGCTACTACATTCTTAAAAAACGTCATGTCTATACCGCGTTCTTTTTCCAGATATTCAGCAAGTTTAAAGCAATCTTGCTGACGTTTTGCATCCTGAATAGGGTGATGGAAATCTCTTGGATCTCTATGATTGCCTTCTAACATGGGACGATTCAAGAATGTGTCATCCTTGTTATTACCAGTCAAGTCATGTCGATCGTGCAAAACTTTGACATCAATTCTTTCCATTATATCTATTATATACGATACTTGACTTATCCAACCATCACTGATTTGATGTGGACTTAGATGTCCTAGTACATCTAACCATTCTCTTGGTATAATAGGAAATATCGAATAGGGATGATGATGGTGTGTATCAAATGCTAAACATTTGAATTGTCCATCCCACTTCATGATTTCTTCATCCCAGTCTTGCGATTCGATAACTGCATCATCATTCCAGAATATTAACCACTTGGCATCACTGTTCTTGGCCAACAAATTTGCGTATTCGTTGAGCCTTATGTACCCCATAGGTTCAAATTTCATTGCAGTGTAGTTCACATCATTGTCATCTAACCAAGGTTGTACAGATTTTTTAAAATGTTCTAATCCAATATCGTCATCATTATCAAATCCTAACATCAATTGAATTCTATCTTGATCTTTGGCCAATGTGATCAAACTTCGTAAACTACGATCAAGAAGTTCTGATCTACCACGTGTGGGCAATAAAATTGCTATATCAAATTCGTGTTTCATATGTATTTCTATTACGGTAGGCTAATAATAACTTGGTTATTTGTATCATTTGCCTTGAGTTTTTCCCAAGGATCTTGTGTGCCTGCACAGCAATTTGCAAAAAATTGCATGTCTTGACCACGTTCGTCTTGCAACCATTGTGCTAGTTTGGCCGCATCATCCATTTTAAGTTTGGTATTGCTGGGATGATTGATGTCTCCGTGAAAACTTTTATCACCTTCTAATACTATTCTATTTTGAAAAGTAGCATCATTATTTTTACCAGTTAAATCAGCACGTTCGTGACTGCAATAAATTGGAATACGCTCAAATATATCTAGGCAATATGCTATGCTACTTGTGTAAGAATCAACTAAACTGTGCTGACTTAGGTGTCCTAGCACAGTATACCAGTCTCGTGGAATAATAGGAAAAATGCTATAAGGATGTTCGTTGTGGGTTATCACACTTAACAATTTAAATTCGCCAACTCTTGCACGAATTTGATCGTCCCATCCTTGAGTTTTCATTACAGCATCGTCATTCCAGAGAAACAACCAATTGCCGGTACTGATCTCGGCTAACTTGTTTGCGTACTGATGCAAGTTATGGTATCCCATGGGGTTGAACATTTGTATTTTGTGATTGCCTTTTCTTTCTTCAATCCAAGGCACCACTTTGTGTAAAAAATTTTCAAGCCCCAGAACATCATCATTGTCCAGTCCAAATATAATTTCGATACTATCAAAATTTGTGGCTGAGTCGTATATGCTGTTTAAACTATTCATCAACAGGTCCGACCTACCACGTGTGGGTAAAAGGATTGAGATATCCATACTTGTATTAACCTTGTTCTGTATCGTCTACCCGTTTTTTCAAGTAGTTTAACAACAGTCCGTATGCTGGTAAGAATATAATAAATCCAACCACAATCTTTAGGATACTTTGGCTTAATGCAATTTCGGGCCAGTGTGCGGACATGTACTCATCTGCACTGCCTGAGAAAGCAATACTAAAGAACACATAACTATCAATGAAGTTGGCAACAACCATGCTCAATGCAGGAGCCGCCCACCATTGCTGAGTAAAACGTTCACGAACATGTTGGAACACATATACGTCAAGCAAACAACCAATTAGGTATGCTGTGGCAGAACCAAAGCCGATACGCAGTGCAACTGATTGTGGTGCACCTTCTAACAGCACAACAGCAATACTACCAATGATAGCCAGTGGATATGCGGCCGCAATGGTTGCTCGAGCAATACCTTTACCAATCAAACGCACAGTCAAGTCTGTTGCCAAAATAACCAAAGGATACACAAATGCGGCCCAGGTTAATTTCACACCAAAAATTTCAACTGGAATTGAAACCAATGCATTACTGATCACAATTACAATAATATGTAACAGTACTAGTTTGGCCATCATGACCCGATCTACATCTTTAAAAATATTAAACATTATGTTTTCCTTATGTTTTATGCAAACAGATCTTCATTCCATTCGCGATGGCCTTCTCTACAGGCCATATTGCTTTGGGTTTCACGCACTTCCACACGATAACACCAAAGACGCTCTGCTTCACCCGGACCCCAATGGTCCGGAATGTAAACTCCGTTTACAAACTTATACAGTTGATCGGCCAAGCCTTCACAACCAAGTCGGGGTAATATAGTTAGTTTAGCAATGTTCCGACGTTGCATTTCTTTGTACAATTCCAATTCAGGATCATCCTCTGCTACCAGCAAAGTATGGTCAAATTGGCTTTCTAGTATTTGTTTTAGTTCCTTAAGTCCACCATAATCTGCGGCCCAGTTACGAACGTCTAGGTCATTTGTGCCAAAGTAAAACTTCATTGAGAACGAATAACCGTGTATCAAGTTGCAATGACTGTCCGCCCTCCACTGTCTGTACGCACACGGAAATGCATCGTGGTACTCTTTGGTTGAGGTATATTTGTAATTTACGGGTGTCATGCTTTTCTCCTATGTTAAATTATAGCATAGACAGCAGAGTTTGTAAAGCGGGAATGATGTCTGAGACCGCTTAAAAGAACTATTTACTCCAGTAATTGATTTAATAATTCTTTACGATTACCTAATAACGCACAATCTAAGGTTCCCCATTTTTGAGAACTCACCACCGAGCGAAAATTAAATTGTTTATCAGAAAAAAATCCTTTTGGATAGTCGAATTTAGGTCTAATGCTTGTTTTATAAATGTTTGATTTGTTTTCTTGCATGGTTATATCAAAGTTCCACGCGGACACAAATCCAGCCATGACCTCGGGACTCCAGTAATAAAATGCCCAAGGATGATAATCTGGATGTAAAGTTTCAAGATAAAAATCAGTTTCTTCCATGACAAACCCTTGATAGTTTCCTAATTGTGGTTCTAAATACATCATTTGATCTGAGTCAGGATAGTATTCTAATTGGTTTCCAGATATTAACTTTCCATCATGTTGTGTCATGAATTTGTCTAAAAATCCTTGTGTGGCCATACCATGAAATAATCTTGGTTTAACAGTCAAGTAATTTTGTTTCTCTTGTGCCGATTTTGTATAATCATCTGTGTTAATTATCATGGGTGTTATTTGATGTTTTTTACACCAGAGTTTGGCAAACCACGATTCGTAATGTTGATCTTTGCCTATTACATTATTGTATCTAAGTATAATTGGGGTAAACGGTATACCATTGCGATGCAAACAAGTTGCCACATACTCACTGTCACTACCGCCACTGAGTGCAAGATATAAATTTTTATAACAATCGTAAATTTCGCCCGCGGCTTGATCACAGGCCTGGTCAAATGACAGCAAAGTTTTGGCTTTGCGATTAAATTTTACTTTTAAATTTTCTTTTTCTGTGCGTACCGAATGCCCGTCCCAGGAAATATCAATCCAATTGTCCTTACAAATCATGTTGCATCCAGTCTCTATAATGCTGTTTAAGAGCGTCTAAATTTGAAAGAGCCGGAGCAACAATCATCTCACTCAATTCTCGGTCTTGTGCCCACGCTGTTTCCCAAACATGATTGTTTAGTTTAAAAACTTCAGAGTCATATCTAGTGTCTTGATATTTGTAAATCTGCACACGACTGCCTTGATCCACATCCACTGCTAAAGTGATAAACATTGCTCCTGGTTGCCATTCAATCATGGTTCCTGGGTATACTGCCATCCAGCAAGCACCTAATCCGTATGCTTGATCTTCAGGAATTTGATAGTTGATGTCCTGACCTGGGACCAATTGTACACTACCGTTTTTAAATGTATTGCATTTTAATTCTGAAACATCCCGTATGCCTATTTGATCATACACACCTTGATGTGCTACAGGAATATGCTTAATGTCTAAAAATACATCCATGATCACAGAACTAGATGCTTTTACATAATCCGCACGGTGTTGTGCCAACTTCATGTACTGCGTGTCTATGGGAAATGTGTATGTTACATCTTGGTTGAACAACATGGTTTGGTTGGCATAAGTTTTCCATGTTTGTAATTTGTGATTGTTATTGATTCCATTGCCTCCAAGATCAAATTGTAATCCGTGATATGGACATTGCAAATGCTGTGTGGCACATTTTGCTATTTTGCTATTTTGATGCGGGCATACGTTGCTCACAAGATAGAAATCTCCAGTATTGGCAATACTTACTTTGTTATCGTATTGTACCAATGGAGTAACTGTGTCAAGTGGTATGTCTTGTTTGAGTGCTAAAAACATTAAACGGGCATTTGGTAATCGCCTTTTCGGTAATTGGCTTGTCCTGGAATCACACCCCGAACACCACCTACCGGATCTACTGTATCGCCAGTATGACGAGGAATTAAATGTATATGTGGATACATCACAGTTTGTCCTGCGGCTTCTCCCATATTTATACCAACATTAAATGCATCGCATTGATTGTTTTGCACCATTTGACGACCTATTAGCAATGCCATTCCCATGGCCACCACAACGGATTCATCTGTGTTGGCACGTGGTACAAATAACAAATGACCTTCTGTTACTGGATAGGCGTCTCGGAACACAGTGACATGAGAGTTGCTGAGTTCCGGTACTGTATCGGTCCAAGGTGCTACTCTACCTTGTTGAGCGGCAGCCAATGTGGCGTAACTGATCACCGTGGTGCCCAGTCCTGTTGTAGTTTGATATTGTCCATAAATTCTTTTTTAACACTGGGATCAGTTTTAAACAATCCTTTGAGCACCGTAGTTTGCGTTAGACTAGAGTGTGCCATAATACCTCTATTGAGGCAACAACCATGTTCCGCTTGTATGTAAACTCCAATATTTTCACTGTCTGTGGCTTTCATGATCTCATTAGCAATAACGATGCAAAGTTCTTCTTGCAATGTGCCTCTACGGGCACACCATTGTGCAATCCTAGTGTACTTGCTCAATCCAATCAGTTTGTGTGCGGCCAAGATACCAATGTATGCTACACCTGTCACAGGTTGGTGATGATGACTGCACATGGATTTAATTTCACTGCGTACTACCAACATGCCTTCGTAAGCATCATTGCTGTCATTGGGAAATGCTGTACAATCTGGTGGTGCTTCGTAACGTCCTGCCATGATCTCATTGTAATACATCTTGGCCAGTCTACGTGCTGTGCCTTTTGAGTTAGGGTCCGTTTCACGATCAATCAGCAATGCATCCAACACACCTTCAAACGCTACAGTTGCTTCGTCAATTAACTGTTGCTTCAAGTGGTCATCGATCACATCGGACACGTTGTCGCCGGCCCAAAAACGTTTGCCAGTAGCCTTCATTTTGTTTCTTAATACTTCTGATAAGTTCTTTTCCATGTTAATCCATTATAGTAATGTTGCGTAAATCTTGGTAGTCAACAGTTCGAGTTGGGGGACACATTTCTTTCAAGCCTTGTAACAATGCTAAACCTTGCATGGCTTCTTCTGGTGTGGGCCGGTAGTGATATCCAACTCTAAATGTTTTCTGTTCTATCCAAGGTGAGATATTTAGATCTCTTCCATCATACCGCATACAAATCAGTGCGTCATATGCTGCCTGATCATCTAGTATTATAGCACCACCACGGCCTATATGTAAAGGCTTGTCATGTCCAAAACTCAAACATTGCATGGTTCCGAGTCGATACATGCTGGGTTCTAACCTTCTTGCACTATCCCAAATCCGTGTGCCCATAAACGGATACTCTCCGTGCCATCGTTGCCAAGCATGGTCAAGATATTCATACTTGATATCCAACTTGTGCATGAGCATGGGAATACTCAAATAGGTATGCGGTGTAAATTTACATTCTGTTACCTTATCATACCGCAAACACAATTCGATTGCATGAGTACAGCAGTCAGTCATGATGGCATAAGGTGCACCAACAAACTGTGCTAGTTCTTGTTCAAACTTTAGGATCTTATCGAACATACCATTTCCATGCGTGTTGTATCATGTGATCCAAGGTGTAGTTTCTCCATTTGCCCACAGTGGACGCAAACTTTGCATCACTGGCAGTAAGCATGGGAGGATCACCTGCACGTTGCGGTCCAGACACTACTGTCAATGGTTGTTGCGTTGTGTCTAGTGCAGACTTAATGATTTGTCTATTACTAGTACCAGTATTGGAACCAAGATTATAAATGCCCGATTCAACATTGGTGTTCAAGGCCATGGCATGTGCCTGTGCAATGTCTTCCACATGCACATAGTCACGCACACAAGTACCATCTGGAGTGTCATAGTCTTCGCCGTACAGCACAAACTCTTGTTGGTCTCTAATACTTTCTAGCACTCGAGCAATAATGTGTGTAGCACCCGGTTCTTGTCCGTGTCTACCTTGGCTGTCTGCACCACAAGCATTGAAATATCTAAATGCCACATAGTTGAGGTCATACGCACGATGATAACTCTCAAGAACCTGTTCAATCATGCGTTTGCTTTCACCATATGGAGAGATTGGTTCACAAGGATCAACTTCTTCGCAAGGTGTGATGATGGGATTGCCATATGTGGCCGCACTGGAACTGAATATGATTCGAGTATGTGGAGACCGAGTGAGCACATGATCCAGCATGTTTATGGTCTTGACCACGTTGTTGTGATAGTATTCTCTTGGCATGGTCATGCTTGGTCCAACCAAGCTAGTACCAGCACAATGCACAATGGCCGCAGGTTGTACAGATGCTATCAACGAACGTACCAGGCTGTCTTCTATATCAACTTGATGAAACTTTTCAAACGTTGAATACAAATGCTCGGGACAAGGTCTGCGGTCAATACCCACAACTGCATGCCCTGCGTCTTTCAAACACAAGGCAACTTGTCCACCAATGTATCCTGCGGCTCCAGTAACTACTACTGTCATAATTGGATTTTTACTACTTGGTATTTTTCGTGCGGCACATGATCGCGGTAGCGATTGCCCGAACGATCCCACTGACCGCCCTGACCGGTAATAATATCAATAATGCGATCAACAGTCCCATTATTCCAATCACTAATAAGGCCCATGTTGTGATGAGGAGTCTGCAAAAGGTTACACATTTTGTGATAGGCATCATCTATGCTCCAGGGTACATATAAGCGGTTGGGATCGTTGGCAAAGGTTTCTGGAAAACTGCGATAAGCAGGATATAAAACATTACAACCAAGAGTGTCCGCTTCTGAAACTGTGTTTGAGACCCAGTCTTGGAGAGCACAATTAAACAGCACACGAGTATTGTTAAGATGAGCATAATATTCATTCTTGGTTATGTTGTCGTAAATTTTTAATTTGCCTTCTGCTTCCATTTGGCGAGCACGTTCAATATACATTGGGTTGTTGCTACGCAAAGGACCACCGGAATAGATTGCGAACTCAGTTGGCGTGGAGTTGAGTTCGTTATACATGTCAATCAAGTCCATGAAGAAACCTGGTTGTTTCTCTTGATCAAACCTTGCGGCAAAGCCCACACGTCTTGGTCGACCGGCAAAGGGTTTAATGTTATCAGCACCACCAATGCGTCCAAGTACTTCTTCTTTTCCAAATGCTAGACCAGAGATGTTGTAGATTGGAGCAGTCCAGCCTGCAATACGCATGTGGGCAACCATCTCTTCGTTTGTGGCAAGCACACCTGTCACAAATGAATCCACCATCTTTTCATACAGGCCCATCCACTTTTGCATGCCCCACACATGAACAAAGTCATCAGGATCGATGCTCTGTGCCAAGCACCGCACAAACACCTTGGGTCTATGTTCTGGAGCAACTTGATCCATGATATATGGCAAACTTTCAATACCGGGCTGGAACATGTCTTCAAAATAAACCACGTCCTCGCTGGTAACTGCACCTTCCTTCATGGCCTTGACCAAGTTCATGAGTTGACTCATGCCAAAGTAACTGCGTCCATGTGCGTCTAACACTTGTCCGGTCACAATAGCCTTATCAAATGTGAGTGGTGAACCGGGTACAACAACATAGTCAATGCCCCTGCGATCAAACACTTGTCGGTTCCACTCAGTTAACTGTAGTGTATAACGGGCTTCATAACTTTCCAAGCCCATGTAGTACAGTTTCCTCATACGCGATGTCCTGCAAAACGTCTGGCATCTTCCCACCACATGTTCTTGGCATTTTTGCCTTGATGCCATTTGTTGAACTGTTGCCATGCATAACTTTTGAAGTTATACAAGTCTGCTTCGTTAAAGCGATATCCGTAGTCTTGGCAGAACTCCAAGAACACTTCGAGATCTTCAAAGATCTCTGTCATACGGGGATTGGGCTTGATTGTGATCTTATTAGCCATTACTTTTCCTTTTAGATTAAAGTTAATATATTATACAAGATTTATTGGTACTTGTCAAACCAGTCATTAATCGAATTTTTAATTTCTTTAGCAAACAGTTGATTTCCTAGTATGCTTGGGTGCGAACCTTTGAACAAGTTTTTCTTGACAAGAATATTCCAAATATTAAACAATTTATGAATTTCAAAAACTACGTTTGGCGATGGGTCTCTTCCCAAACTGAATTCTGCCATTGGCCCACGTTCTACCGAATACAGCCCCTGGAGCCATCTGTGTCCAATTTCAACTGGCCACCCATAAAAATTATTCAATCCAGCATGCTGTCCTAAAAATTGTTGCCAACTTTTATGAATTACTGTAATGTTGTCATGCGATTCGCACCCCACATCGGTGTGTGCTCCAATTAATGCAATCGGTAAGTTAACATTTCTTAATTTTTGATAAACTAAATTTTCTAAATCTTTTACTATGCCAATAGGATCATTGCTTAACAAAAACTTTTTTACAAAATCTAGTTGCGACATTTGATGTATTTTGTATCCATCTTCTAGTGTATTAGCCATAACAAATACAA
>Ga0209088_10001244_pt1 | contig 16624 bp, 9 predicted proteins | sample S_140625_EF_Meta_FD_187324 | JGI IMG/M metagenome (GOLD analysis project Ga0209088, IMG submission 187324) | Freshwater microbial communities from Lake Simoncouche, Canada to study carbon cycling - S_140625_EF_MetaG (SPAdes) (version 2) | ecosystem: Environmental > Aquatic > Freshwater > Lake ... | reverse complement strand
TCGGGCAGAAAGCCAGGCTGGGCAATGATTCTGCTTCTTTTTTCCCAACTTAAATAGCGACCATCTTCCGTCGGGTAAAACCAACAGGTTTCGTTACTTGCCTCTCTCAAAGGAAAATGATCCAGACATTCGACGCTTTCAATATCCAGGGATTGGGATGGATAGGCTGCGTTGGCATCAATGGTGCGACCCTCCACTTTGTAAACTGCTAACCATAGTAGCTTAGGCTCAATATACGGGATAAAGGAATCACACAAAAGCTGATTAGGTTTACTTTTGGAAGCGCTAACACCTTGGTAAAAAGGATCGTGGCCAGTAACGTCTGCTTTGCCTTCAATAATTAAATCGTCAAGACTGCCATGCCAATCCTCTTGGGCTGGAAACAAGCGTAGATAGATGCCGTTGCCAAGACTCTGACTTTGGGCTTCGACAAGGTCTTGCCATCTGGCCCCGGGCTGGGGTAAGGCTGATCTTGATACAAGCAGGAAGACGAGACGGCAGGCCATCGGGATGAATACGAAGAACTAATTTTTAGACGCAGTTGGGATAATTAAGACCGACCTGCATCCGTAAATATTAACAGACTGTTAAGCGTTTTGCGTCCTGCCGATTTTCACCCTGAATGATCAGTAAAGCTACACAAGTAACTTAGCTCTCTGTGGGCATCCAGAATGGCCTAGGTCGATTCGCCTGTGATGCCCTCTGGCCCCTGTTCCTGTGCTGCCACTCCCTGGGGCCGAAGAGGCCCTTTTGCGCTGCGTCCTGGTTGAAGACCAAACCATGATTGCCCAGTTGCTCGCCGAAAGACTGGATCGGCTGAAGGGTTTCAAAGTCGTTGCCGTCGCCCATACGGCGGCGGCCGGCATCCAGGCATGTGTCGAGCACCGGCCCGATCTGCTGCTGCTGGACCTGAACCTGCCGGATGGCCCAGGCATAAGGGTGGCAGAAGCCTTGCAACTGCTCAATCCGGAAGCCCGCTTGATTGTGATTTCGGCGTTAGCCCATACTTTTCTGTGCCCTGAGCATCTGGCGCCGATGCTGCTTGCAGTCGTTGACAAAAGCCGATCCTGTGACGATCTGATGGAGGAGATCAGCGTGCTGCTGCCAACTAGCAATCCTTCCGCTGCCCAGGACGAGGCCATCCTTGCCGAACGCCTCCAATCGCTCAGCCCCCGCCAACGGCAGATCCTGCAGATGATTGGCCAGGGCGCCAGCAGCCGTGATGTGGCCCTCCAGCTGGGTGTCAGCCTGGAAACGGTGAACACCCACCGCAGGCAGATCGCCACCCGGCTAGGAATTCGCGGTGCCGCCCTGGTCCGTTACGCGGTTCTGCATGCCGATCTTCTCTGATCCCATCGGGATAGCCCTAGGCGGGCTGTTGCTACTGGCCCTGCTGGTTGCGGCGGGAGTCCTGCTGGAACGGCGGCAGCGTCTCAAGTGGGAGCGCTGCCAACACGTCCTCCAACAGACCCAGGCCGACCTTGCCGCCGCCGAATCCACGCTGAGCCAGTTGCGCGGGCGCCTGAACGAGCTGCAACACACCAGCCAACTGGCCGTCAGTGTGGCCCATGAAATCAACCAGCCCCTCAGTGCCCTGCGGCTGCTAGCCCAGCAATCCCAAACTCAAGTTGCAGCGGGACCAGCCAGCCAGCAAGCGGCTCAGTCGGGCCTGATGGGCCGCTTTGAACACGAAATCGATCGCCTGGTCTCGATTACCGAAGCCATGCACTTGTTGTTGCGTTGCCAGGACACCCGCATTGAGAGGGTCAATCTGGTCAGGGTGGTGCAGGCAGTTTTGCTGTATCTAAAACGACCGCTGAGGCTGGCGGGGGTTCGTCTAAGCAGCGGCGGCTTAGAGCAGCCCCTGCCCATTGATGGCGATCCCCAGCAATTGCAGGCCGCCCTCACCTTGTTGTTGCGGCGGGCACTGGCCTCCCTGGCCAAAGCCCCCCCCTCAAATCGCCTGCTCAGCATCCACCTGGTTCCCACTTCAGGCGCTGCGGAACTGGTGATCAGTGACAGCGGCCCGTGGCAAGAGGGGCCCGAAGCCGTGACGGCCGTCTCTGGCAGCGAAGATCTGGGGTTTCATGTGGTGCGGATTACGGTCTCCAACCACGGCGGCAAATTCAGCCTTGGCCGTTCTCCGGAGTTGGGGGGGCGCCAAGTGCGTCTGTTGTTGCCGCGTTAGCGCAGACAGGCCATCGGATGGCGCGGGGACACATTGAGGGCCCTGGCCACGCCCGGGTGGCAGACCGAGCCATCGACCGTATTCAGCCCCGAAAGCAGTTCGGGCCGGTCGATGACGGCCTCGCTGAGTCCCCGGCCAGCCATCACCTGGATGTAGGGCAAGGTGACACTGACCAAGGCTTCGGTGGAGGTGAACGGAACGGCGCCGGGCATGTTGCCAACGGCATAGTGCTGAACACCATGGATGGTCAGCACCGGATTTGTGTGGGTGGTTTCCCGGCTGGTGGCGATGCAGCCGCCTTGGTCGATCGCCACATCGACGATCACGGAACCGGCACCCATACGTTGCACCAACTCCTCGGACACCAGGGTGGGTGCGCGGCCACCAGGCAACAGCACGGCACCTATGACCAGATCGGCATCGGGCACCAGACGCTCAATCAGGGCGTCATTGCTGACCAGGGTCACCAGGCGCCCGCGCCGGTCCGCATCCAGCTGCCGGAGCCGCTGCGGCGAGCGATCGAGCAGGTAGACCTGGGCATCCATGGCCGCAGCGATGCGGGCCGCGTGCCAGCCGACGGTGCCAGCCCCGATCACCACCACATTGGCGGGTCGCACCCCGGTGCAGCCCCCAATCAACAACCCCCTGCCCCCCTGGGGTTTTTCCAGCAAGCGGGCGCCCACCTGGGCGGCTAACCGGCCGGCGATTTCACTCATCGGCGCCAGCAGGGGCAAGCTGCCGTCCTCCAACTGCACCGTTTCGTAGGCCACTGCGGTGGTGCCGGCCTCCAGGAGAGCTCGCCCCACATCTGGATAGGCCGCCAGATGCAGGTAGGTGAACAGCACCAGATCGGGCCGCAGAAAACCAAATTCCTGGGGCTGGGGTTCCTTGACCTTGACCACCAGGTGGGCCCCCCAGGCTTCCTCACAGCTCACCAGCCGCGCCCCGGAGGCGGCGAAGTCAGCGTCGCTGATACCCGCCCCCAGGCCGGCCCCCTCCTGCACCCGCACCTCCATGCCGAGGGAGACCAGCTCGCGAATGCCATCTGGGGTGAGGGCTACCCGCTGTTCATCGCGTTTGATTTCAGCGGGGACCCCGATACTGGCCATGGGTGCCGCCAGCTTTGCTGCTGCCATGGCGCTTGGAATTGACGAACTCTGCCACCACTTTGGCCTTGGCGGTGTGCAATCGCCAAGCGGGAGATCAGCACCGCCTGGCTCTCAGGGGTCGATGGGGGTGGGGCCGCTAGGGCAACAGGGCTGCAATCGGCATGCGCCAACGTCTGGGGGATCGGGCTCTGTTCCTGATGGGCTAGGGCGAAAGCGAAAGCGCAGGGCAGAGCTGCGCCACGATCGAGGCCAACGGACGCTCGCCCAAGAGGCGCTTGGTCATGGCGCTGGGGGTGGGACTTGATGGCGAGAAGCGCAGATCGAAACTGACGCGGCTGGTATCGGTATCGTTAGAGACGCTGCCATGGGCAAGCAACCCACCGTCAAAAAAGAGAGCCTGACCAAGGCGAACTGGAATCGGTTGATAACGTTCCGTCCCGTAGTTATCTTCCACCCAGAGGGTGTTGCCGGCAAAACAGTTTGTGGCTGGCAACCAGATGTTGATCTGCTCCAGGCGACCGGTGACATTGGCGTCACGGTGCCAGCGACTCACCGAACCCGAGCCGGCGAGGTGGATCCGCATTTTTGGGCGGGCCGCATAGGAAATACGACCACCAAAGTAACGGACTACTAATTCATGCACAAAGCGTGTATAGATTGTGTAAAACTCCGAGCTCAGCGGCAGTCGTTGCATCATTTGGCGCAGGCGCAGATTATCCGGGTAGCCAGGCGGAGAGCCTGGCCTGCAAATGCTGGTTTGATGCAGCTTTTCCAGGTCGTCAACCCCAAAAACCTGATCTCGAAGGTAGCGTGCGAAGGGATAACGTTCAGCATCGTAGTTGAGAAGCCAGGCTGATTGCATGCCAGCCACCTGGCTCCAGCTCTTGAGCGAATTTTCAGTCATGGCAAAAGCTTGACCAGGCTACGATTAACAATTTGGGTATAGAGAGAAGCACGCTCCCACTTAGGCCAGACCATCCCCCCCATGGTCCAGGCCCAATGGGCCTGGGCGCCATACAACTGCCGCCAGGCAACAGGTGTGAGGGCAAACTCCGGTTCGGGTCGCAGCAACCCCTCGCTCACCGGCACCAGGCCCACGAGCGCTTGGCCGTCCACCTGGCCATAGAGCATGGGGTGCAGGGTGATTGGATCAAGCAACAGCGATAATTGCCCCTGCCGCGCCCAGGCCGGTCCATCTTTCCAGTTGATTTGATTGTGCTGCCACTGGCCGGGCGTAACGATGCCATTGAGGGCAAGACTGTCTGCGGTGAGCCGCAAGCTGCGCAACACAGGATGCCCCTTGAGCACAAAGTCGCCACGAAGGGATTGGGCCACTTGGGTGTCCTTTTGCCAACTGCCATCGAGGGCAAAACGCTTGTTGCCGCAATGCAGGTTGCTGCCCTGCAAGGCAAGGGCACCGGTTAGATGGGTGCCATTGAGGCTCAGGTTCAAGCAGCGACCCTGGTCACTGGTGTCGCAAACCTCAAGTGCCAAACGGCCGGCGGCGGAGCGATAGCTGCCCACCGCCATCGCCGGATGCTGGCGGCCAGGCAGTACTTCTTTAAACACAAGGCGGTGGTCGGCCGGTACGGCCTCGCCAGCTGGCCAGATACTGCCAAGCAAGCGCCGCTTGCCGCGGGTATCGACATCAACCCGGAGAAACCCGTGACTGGGTTGCCTTGATGTTGCCTGCCAACGTAGGACACCGCGCTTGAAGCGGAAATTGCTGATCAGCTTGCCCTGCAGCAAAAGCCGGGCCCGCGGGCCTTCCCCCAGCAACACCAACAACTGGTTCGGCTGGTTGGCCTGGTAGACGCCATTCCAGGGAAAAAGTTCGTCGCGCTGAAGCAGGTCGATGTCGGTGCGCAACCTGCCCCATTCGCAATCGCCATGGCCCGAGGCGGCAGCAAACGCCTGCAGACTGGCGGTATCGCAGCGACCCTGGCTGAGCAGCTGGGCGAGGCGGCGCAGCAACGGGCGCTGCCGGAACAGGGCCTCCAACAACTGCCGATTGGCGGCGCAAACTACCTGGCTGCCCTTGGCCGCCACCTGGAGGGCGCCGGCATCACGGCTGGCCAACAGGGTGCGCTCGCGCGCCGTGAGATCAGCAAATTCGGCATTGGCCAGGGCGGCTTGGGGATCATCCCGGTAACAATCGGCAAGCTGCTGATCAAGGCGCAGGGCGATCAAAAACCGATTGGCGGCGGTTTCGCCTTGCCAGTGGTAACCAGCGGGCACCTGGAACTGGCTAAAGGCAGGAAAAGCCTTACGCTCCCGCGGGCCGTAGTTGCCGATCTGGCGCAACGGGGTGGCCACGGGTTTTGGCTGCTGGCCAGGCTGCAACATGCCCAGCTGCTGCATCATCGTGGCGCAGGGGGCGGCACAGTCTTTCGGGGCTAGATAAAAGGTGGAAATACCCGTCACCTTGGCTTGGGTGTCGGGATCGTGCAGGGCACTGAGGGGATAATGCTCGATCACGGGATCAAGCGTGGGGAAGCGGGAAGCGATATAGTTGGTAACCTGGTATTCGGGGCCATAGTGCTGCTGTAGATAGGAAACAAAGATGGAGAAATTATCATTGATATAGCCCTTGCGGCGATAGCCCATCTCACCAATCAAGCCCACCTGCCATAGCACCACGTGCAGCTGGGTCGAGGGCAGCCGTTTGCGGATTAGCATGTCGGTGGCCTCATGCATTTGCATGCCTGGATGGGCGGGATCGACCCCCAGATCGGCGCATAGACAATCCAAGGCCGAAACGCTGGGTCTCATCAGGGCATGGTGGCCTTCGCGCCGGGCGATTTGAATGGCACGGTGGGTGGAAAGGACAAAAATACCGGGATGGCCGTAGTAAATCGCCACCACCTTTTTGCCCTGCCGAACCGGGAATAACATCGCCTCAGTCATCTGCATGTAGGTGGTGTACCGCACCTTGCTGTCGTCATAGAGCACATAAAGATCGAGGGCGTCCGGCCGCCGTTGCTTTATCCAGGTGACCGTGGCGGGATCGGCCACGCAGAAGTAGACGGCATCGGCGCCAAGAATCAGCTCTTCATCGCCGATGGTGAAGCCAAGGATGCCGATGCCCGAGCCGATGATCGTGAGGCTGCCGGGCTGTGGGGGAGGGCTGGCGGAAGGGGATTCCTGAATGGCATCGGCCTGGGCGGCGATCTGGGCGGCGAGCTGCTGCCAGGCGCGGGCATGGTGCTCCTGGCTGGGGAAAAGATTGGGGGTAATTGTCATGGTGTTGGGAGCAGGTGGGAAGGATTCAAGTGGTTCGGCTATCGAAATGTCTCGGCTAAAAATTAATATATGCCATCACGATTAAATGGCTGCGATTCTTCAAAAGCTAATGAATGCCACGCCCGTCTCTAAATCCAGTAACGGTTATTAGCCTGAATCGAAGCGCTAGCTAAGCTGAAACAAAGCGGTAACTAAGTGGCACTGTTACTACTGAGGGTAACCATGCTCCCGTAGGCGTTCAAGCAACCAATTGCTGATCCCCAGCCCGTGTCCTGCAATTGGGTCCAGTCGGAGCTGTTGTAAAACTGGATTGAGCCGTCCCCAAGTCCAACCACGACCTGGGGATTGCCATTGACGCACCAATTCACTTCCATGCAATTCACGTCGGTATTCCAGCCGCTGCCCTGCAGCTGGTTCCAGCTGCTGCCGTTGTAATACTGCACGGAGCCATCACTCAGCCCCACCACCACCTGGGGAGGTCCACTGGCAGGCCAGTTCACCTCCATGCCAGTCACAGAGGAGCCCCAGCCGGTGCCCTGCAGCTGGCTCCAGCCATTGCCGTTGTAATACTCCACCGCGCCGCTGTTTAGACCCACCACCACCTGCGGATCGGCTGATGTCCACTGCACCGCCAGTTGGCCGGCATTGGAACCCCAGCCCATGCCCTGCAGTTGGTTCCAGGAGCTGCCGTTGTAGTACTGCACCGAACCGTTGCCCAGGCCCACGACGATCTCAGGCGTGCCGGCACCGTTCCAATTCACCGCCATCGAACCTATGGAGTTCTTCCAGCCTGTGTCTTGCAACTGACTCCAGCTGCTGCCGTTGTAGTACTGAACGGAGCTGTTGCCCAGCCCCACCACCACCTGGGGATTGCCACTGGCCGGCCAATTGACCTCCATGCAATTGACAGAGGTGTCCCAGCCCGTGCCCTGCAGCTGGCTCCAGCCACTGCCGTTGTAATACTCCACCGCGCTACTGCTGAGCCCTACCACAACTTTCGGATTGGCAGATGTCCACTGCACCGCCAACTGCTTGGCGTTTGATTGCCATCCGGTACCGACCAGTTGCATCCAACCGCTGCCGTTGTAATATTGAACAGAGCTATTCGCCAGACCTACGACGACTTCAGGAATGCCGTAGACGCTCCAATTAACCGCCATCGAAGAGACACCAGAATCCCACCCCGTAGCTTGTAATTGGATCCAGCCACTGCCGTCGTAATACTCCACAGCAGCATCGCCGAGTCCCACGACGATCTGAAGCAGCGAATAGGGGGTTGTGATGGCAGAGAGATAGTTAAGCGAAGTCTGGCAGCCCACCAATATCGGGGGAGAAACGTTGGTATAGGTGTAGTTGGCCAAAAGATTGTAGGCTTCGTATTGTTCACTACTGCTGGCAAAGGCGCTCATTTGACTCACCAGGGTTGACTGGGCCTGTGGCGTCCATTGCCAATTGTCGGCGGCGCCTTGGGCTGCGCTATTGGGGGTGGAAAGAATGGAGCTGAGCACCATTTGCTGGCTGGTGATCGATGGCTGCGCCTGTTGCACCCAATCAGCAAAAGTGGTCCAGCACTGCTGTGGGGTGTTATTGGGATTAAGCATGTAATTCACCAGCATACCCAATCCAGTGGACTGCTGGGGTGCCATGGAATTCATATCGTCTACCGCAGCTGTTTTCCAGACGCCAAGTAATTTTTGGGCCGAAATCATGCAAAACACAATTGCCAAATTGTCCACCAGGGCTGGGAAACCCTTGTCCATGATCCAGCCGCCAATCTGATTGAGCAGGGTGTTGACCCCGCCCGCGGGCACCTCGACATCCGTGTCGGTATCCGTATCTATATCGGTGTCGGTATCTGTATCGGTATCCGTGACATTGTCGGTATCGGTGACAACGTCTACGTCACTATCAATGTCAACGTCAATATCTACGTCTACATCAATGATGGCAAATACATCTACGTCAATATCAACATCTACATCAATATCCACATCCGTATCAACATCGGTGTCCACCACTGTGTCGGTGTCCTCGACAATATCGGTATCTATGTCCGTGTCGACATCGACATCCACATCTACATCTACATTGATCGGATCGATTTCTTCGCCCAGCTCAGCAATCGGATCGGCGGTGGCAGCTTGGCTGGAGAGCTGTTCATTGATGGAAGCCACCAGCTTGCCGAGGTTTGTATAGAGGAAAGCCATGCCATCGGCCACTCCTCCCAGCACAAATGCCGCCATGTTTAGCACCATCAGCAACTGCACGGTGCGAAAAGACACGAAGGCCATGTCGTAGGCCGCCACCCACCAGGGAATGGTGGGATTGGCATAAGGCTGGGCGATCAGGCTGGTGCCATTCAACGTGCCGCTGAGACAGAGCACGATCTGATCGGGGCTGCCCTCCCAGGACAAACTGCGCGGGATACCAGCCAGCCATAATCCTTGGGTACTGCTGCCCCCGCTTGAACTCAACACCCCACCGCTGACGCTTAGGGGTGGCGTGAATGCGGATGCGCTGGAGGTATCGGCGGGTGCATAGCTGGCGGCGCCATTGGCAATCGTAAGGGTGCCAACGCAGACCGTGGGCAGCACCAGATTGCTGGTGGAGGTGGTATCTGGCTCAAAGCAGAAGTAGGTGCCACTCCAGGGGAAGAGGGTGTTGTTGGCCCAGTAGGCCAGGGCTGCCATCTGCGGTTCCGTGCCGCCAGCCATGCCGTTGGCCGTACAAAAGGCGGCAACGTTGGTTTCCAGCTCAGCCGGGCTGGTGGAGGTATAGTAAATTTCGCTAAATTGCAGGGCCAGTGGTGAATAGGGCTGGGCCATGGTCTGCAGGTAAAAGCTCCAGCAGGTCTGGGCTATGGCTAGATCTGCCTGGGTGACTGTGGTGGCCGCTTTTATGCTGAGGGGGGGCACCCAGACCAGCACAGGAAATTCATTGTCTTGTTGCGCCAGTACGAGCCGGCTGCTGGAAGTTGATGGTGTAAAAGTGCCACTGCCATTGGCGGGAATGACGGCAATCTGGGTGTAGGTCGGCGCATAGTCAGCCGATTCCGTGCTGGGCGGTGAGCTGGGGGGGTTGGCACTGAAGGTGTAGTACACAATCAGCGGGGTGGCCAGCTGGTTGGTCACCGTGAGAAGGTTGCCACTGCTCGATGAACTGGAACTGGTCGAACTTCCTGAAGCTGTCATCACAAGGGGGCTGTAATGGTATTGAGGGGAAAGCCCCACTCTCTTAGAGGTGGGGCTGCAAATTGACCTTTAGCGGCTTATTCGAGATCACCTAAATCACCAAGGTCCCCATCACCATCACCATCACCATCTTCATCACCATCTTCATCTTCCTTTTCCTGCTCTTCCGATTCGTCAGCCTCTTCTTCTGACACCGTATCTTGTTGTTTAACAACATTGGCTGAAGTTGCATTACCTAAAGAGGTACTCTCGTCTACAATTGCTGTTTGATTGTCATCAATACTAGTCTGAATATTTTCCAGTGTTTCGCTAGCCTCACTTGATTCAGGATCAACCTCATCTAGTTGATCCCGATCGGATACAATTGTGGAGTTTTCAGCTTCGGTTGCCGGGTCGTTTTCGATTTCTTGCTGACTATGCACTTCACTGGCTTGTTGTGAGAGCTCATCCTCCTCAATTGCCTCGTCATTTGCGTTAATGATGGTTTCTTCACTGATATCACCTCCCTCAACCGCCTCATCCTCTTCGTTTTCGGCCAACTTGACCGACGGCTCGTCACTGGCTTGTGCCTCGCTCAGGCTATCGCCTGTCTTTACCTCTTCATCATTGCCGGCGTCTTCCGCTTTCTCCTGAGCATCGTCCTTGAGCTCAGCTTCCTTGTCAGCGATCTCCTCTGAAGATGGCTTCTCCCCACTCGCACATTTATCTTTGATATAATCATAGGTCTCTCTCATGCAATCTATTCCAAATTTGAGCACCATGATGAGCTGAAAAGCTTTAAACACGTTAGAATTCATAGCCCTATCAAAGACTTGTCCTTCTTTGGCTGAAAATGTCCTGCTCAAATCGACTGGCGAGCCTATGACATTGGTACCGTTGATCAACCCAACTAACGCTTGAATGGGTGTGCCCGTATCGTCTGAATTACCAGTCATTTGGGCCATGTCCACAAAGGTGCATTGAAGGCAGATGGCGGAGAATCCATCGCTATTGGCGTTAACCAACTGTTCATCCACGAAGTTGAGGCTAACGGCACTACCGCCTGTTGGATTCCAGTTGATTGCGTACCCCGCATTGGCATCGGAAACCGCAGCCAGCGTGGGTCCTGATTGGGTGAATACCACTGTGCCCAAGGATTTATATTGCTCATTAACTTTCACACTTGTGCTGTCAGTGGTACTGCTGCTATCACTGGTATCTGGAGTGACCGAGTAAAAGTTGTATGTATAAGTGGGCTGAAAATTTGCCCAGGCGTAGGCATAGGCCGAGAGGTAGCTGCAGACCGCGCTATAAATCTGGAAATTTACATTCTGGTAATTGGTTGTCTGTGCAAAGAACGCATCGAGATTTGTATCTTCACCTGTTCCCGCATTGCAATCCGCGTTCAACGCAGCCGTAAACTGCTGGGCCAGAGAGGATGAAGGATAGGCCATAATATTCTGCTGAAAAACATAGGCATTGGCAGCAGAACTTGAGTTGCATGGCGCAAGCGGCAATACCGGTATGGCCGGAAATGTAAACATTCCTTTATCTTCAGAAACGGTAGCAACCGGAAAGTAATTATTGGATTGGGAAATAAGAAGGGTGTAGCTTGTATTAACCAGAGTTTCATCTTCGGGTTCATAGTAGGGCAATAATTCCAGGGTCCCAGTTTCGCCTAGCGGTAGAACATTCGACATTGTATTAATTTGTTTTTGGCTGGTAGTGCCCTCAGAGATGAAGCTGAGCAGAATCAGATTGCTCTGGAGATAACAGACTGTAGTTGCGTTGGTGGTGTTATAGCCGCTTATGACCACGATGCCTCCGTCCCAGCCGCTCTGAGCCGCTGTGGAAGGGTTGGTGGGCAGAATCAGATTGTTGTTGACGGAGCAGGTGTTTTGTGGCGTGGTGCTGCCATTCAAGGGCGACACGGCCCACTGGGCACTGCCGCATGCAATCGCCGAGCCCCAACCCGCGCCCTGTAGTTGACTCCAGCTCGAGCCGTCAAAGGACTGAACGGTACCATCGGCCAGCCCAACAATGATCTGGGGGTTCTCAAGGCCGAGCCAATTCACCTGCAGGTAGCCCGCGGAGCTGCCCCAGCCGCTGCCTTGCAACTGGTTCCAGCTGCTGCCGTTGTAATACTGCACCGAGCCATCACTCAGAGCCACCACCACCTGGGGAGCGCCACTGGCCGGCCAGTTCACCTCCATGCCAGTCACAGAGGAGCCCCAGCCCGTGTCTTGCAGCTGGCTCCAGCCATTGCCGTTGTAATACTCCACCGCGCCGCTGTTCAGACCCACCACCACCTGCGGATCGGCTGATGTCCACTGCACCGCCAGTTGGCCGGCATTGGAACCCCAGCCCATGCCCTGCAATTGGTTCCAGGAGCTGCCGTTGTAGTACTGAACCGTACCGTTGCCCAAACCCACGACGACCTCAGGCGTGCCGGCACCGTTCCAATTCACCGCCATCGAACCTACGGAGTTCTTCCAGCCTGTGCCTTGCAACTGGCTCCAGCCGCTGCCGTTGTAGTACTGCACTGAGCTGTTGCCCAGCCCCACCACCACCTGGGGATTGCCACTGGCCGGCCAATTCACCTCCATGCAATTGACAGAGTTGTCCCAGCCCGTGCCCTGCAGCTGGCTCCAGCCACTGCCGTTGTAATACTCCACCGCACCAGTGCCAAGTCCTACCACCACCAACGGATTGGCGGATGTCCACTGCACCGCCAGTTGGCTGGCACTGGACCCCCAGCCCGTGCCCTGCAGTTGGTTCCAGGAGCTGCCGTTGTAATACTGCACGGAACTGTTGCCGAGCCCGACGACGATCTGCGGCGTGCCGAACTCGCTGAAAGTCACCGCCATCGACTTCACAGAGCTGGACCAACCCGTGTCTTGTAATTGACTCCACCCGCTGCCGTTGTAGTACTCCACGGCAGCATCGCCGAGTCCCACGACGATCTGAAGCTGCGGGGAAGTTGGACTGGTGGCGCTGGTGATTGATGCTGAAGATTGAGTCATGACTGCAAAGAAAAAATGGTGAGGAAAATCGATCTGGATGAGGCCCCATGCAATGCAGGGAGCTATCTGTGCCTGCCGTCAGGGGGGACGACAGTCAGAATGAAGTTGATGCAAGAGCCTGATTGCTGTTGTGTGGCTGGTTTGAATCAGCGCTGCGCCACTAGATACCAACCACCACTTCCTTGGGGCCGCCAGCGCGGTTCCCAATTGGCGTAGGAATAGTGCTGATGCGCGCCGTTGTGGTTGGCGGGATAGCCGCCATTCACCAGATCGCAGCTGCCGTATGGGTCGTTCATGATCACGCCGCTCTCGTCGTAGCCGATCACGACCGTCCAGTGGCCGCCGCCGCTTGGGGCTGACGGGGGACCGTGATGCAGCCAACCCACGGCCACAGGACGACCGGCATCGATCTCATTTTTGAGGGTTTGCACTGTGCCATCGGTGCGAAACTCCGCGACCAAACCCAGATGCCGTAGCGCCGCCAGTTGAGCTTCGGCACTGGTTGAATCCCCATACGCTTCGCGCAGGGCGTTGTAATCGTCTTCGTTGGGTTCTTTGCCCCAGTAGGAGGCAAGCATGGCCGAACTGGCTGAGAAGCAATCGCGCCAGCCCTGGCCATCATTCATGGCCAATTGGTCGAACCAGGGCACATTGAGTGGATTGCACTTGCTGCCCCCAGTTACAAGGGCCGGGCGGTTGGCTGGGGTGGTGACAGCACTTGGCACCGCCGCCAGGGATAGTGATGAACCGTTGTATAGGCTCATCCCCTTCTTCCAGAGATCGGTTTCAGCTTGACGACGCCTCAGCAGACCAGCCTGCACTGAACTGCCCGGATCGCAATAAAGAAGGAGAGCTTCAGGTACTGCAGCCCAATCCTTCTCTCTGAGACGGCGGCTGATCGTATCAAAGCCGTCATTGCCATAGAAATCCTCCCCCAGATTCCAGGCAAAGGAGATCAGGGCACAGCGTTGATCTTCCGCCATGGCGCTCCAGTAGGGAACCCGGCTGGCCAAATGACGGGCGCAGGCGTTAACACCACTCAGCAGTTGGGCATCGGCCTCAGCACGGCTGAGAGTGTCGCCAGGCTGCACCGGACGGGCATCAATGCAGGTGAACCCATAGCCGATAGTCCATGGTTCGCCGCCGCTGGCTGGATCCGGATAGGCGTGATCCACAAATCCTTCGAACTCGGCAATCAACTGCAGGGCTGGTTCATAGGTAGGAGCGGCATCGCGATTACCAACTGCAGGGGTGTTGGTACGGGACTCCGCAGGGGTGGCAGCAGTGACCTCCGCAGCCAGCAGGGGCAACTTCGCCGCAGGGCCAGCGAGCCGATGGGGTGGGGTGATCGCGCCGGACGTCGGCACCGATCGGGCCAGGATTGGGCGCAACACGGGTTCAGGGCTGGACTCTGGAACCAGGGGCGCTGGCCTGGGCTGCAGGGCGATCGGATCCACAGCAACAGCAGATGCGGCGGCGGCTGGCGACGGGCGCGATGGTTGCAGTATCCCGGAAAACTTGTTGGCTACGTAGGGGACAAACAGGGTGAGACCCGAATAAAGAAAGGTGCTAACTGCAACCGTGGATGCGGGCATCTGACAGGTGAGCCCGAAGGTGTACAGCGAAAAAACACCAAAACCCACATAGATCAAAAGAATCGCCACCATGCCCGCCAGGGCAATCAGTCGGCTGCTGCTGGCCTCCATCAGTATCACCGATGTGGGTGGGCCATCTGGGGCGAGGGCCTTGATCCGAGCCCTGGTATCGCCCTGGGATTGGGCCCAGTGCTCGTCTAAGGGAATCGAGAGATGGGTAGGCTCGGAGATCGCATTGGCAATCGACCAGCCACTGTGCTGCAAGCGCCAATAAATGACGATAAGCGTGACAATAACAGAGGCAAATATTCCTGTGCTGATCGCCATCACCAGCTCGGGCCCCATGCTGCGGCAGAGGCCAGCGGCATCATCCAGTTGCTCTTGGGCCGCCGCAGGAAGCGAAAGGCCAAGCAGCAACAAACAAACCATCAGATTGAACCTTGAAGGCATGATCAGCCGAAGAAGTTTCAGATTCTTCATTTCATTAACTGCGATTGTTGTTCAATGGGTGGAATCAGTTGACGATTCTTTACGGATCAACGCGGCGGCCTCTTTGCTGGCGAATTGATCATCCATGACAAAGACTGGAGTATCATTGAGTGCTAATTGCTTATCAACAAAATCGAGGAACGTGCCCAACTCATAGCGATCACGCAATGACAGCCGATCGGATCCAGTCCCGTACTCCTGATTGGCAATCGCAGTAGCAAAGCTACGGCTTAGGGCAATCGTCTGCTTGTAAAGACGAGCGCTCATCTGTTGATTGCTTTTCAGATTGAAGGTGTTGATCGTCACCACCGCTATACCCAAGGCAAAACCCGACGCCACCAGCACGCTGAAGGGCCAACGGATATCTGTCTGCAACCCATGCAGACTGAGCAATGCCAGCATCGTTGCCGATAGCATTGCCGCACCATTGGCCATGCCAACCAAGGCCTGATAGTTTGCAGAAAAAATCTGCATACTCTGGCAATGGTATTGATAAAGCTCCTTCAATTCAATGGCCTGTTGCACTAGGCGTTGCTTTTGCGGTGGAGTCGCAGTTGGTAAGGCCAGAATCAGATCCTTAAGATTGATGCTGGTAGATAGCGGCAGCGTATCGCCTGGTTGTTGTTGCTGCTGGGTATAGGGTTGCCGCAACATGATTGGAACCCTGTCGCAATAACCCAAATTGCGTTGCCGGCTCTGGGCCGCCTGGCGTGAAACCAAAACCACGCTGAAGGCCATCACCAGGATCGCGCCCGCCAATAGCAGATGGCCAGCCGTGCTGAGCCGTAATCTCCGGCCAGCTTGCTGGCCCCTTTGGCCCCCCAAACTGCCATGCTTGGGCAGTTCGCTTGCATCCACGCTTGGCTCCATCAGCCACTGCCTGATCGCCATTCCTGGACCTTGGCGCTCGATCCCCTGGGTCATGGGCTGCAGCCCTTGCAGGATCTAGCCAGAGAGGGCAGAGCGATGTAATGACAGATAGGGACGCAGGCGGAGGTTAAAGAGCTTGAACTTGTTGGTAATGCCATGGGTGGTGCATTTGCTGGATGGACTTGCAGTTGATTTCCTCTAACTAAGGTCAATTAATGGTGAGGATTTGAATGAACTGGGTTGAGTCCGGCTCAAGCGAATGCCTTATCCATCGATCGAACAATGAACGATCCCGCTCGCTCTGGCCAATCATTTCTGAAATCTTTCAAAGCCCTGCCCCATCCACCTGGCCGCGACGCTCAGCCCCTAGCGCCAACCTCAGCTCCAGCCCAAGCCCCGACTGCTTATCGACCTACAGAATACGGAATGGATATAGTTATATCAACTCAATATTCACCAGAGCTGTACACCTTCAATCCCAACAGCGAAACACTGCCCAGCACCCGATTTGGCTTAACAGTTGACCCCAGTTTAGACAGTGTTGTTTTTGCTAAGATTTAAATTGTTTCTTGATTACCCATAAACCTCCGCAACCCTCAACGCCCGCTCTGGGCAGGGTTTGCAACAGCAGACCGCATTGGCAATCGGATCCGTCATCTCTTTCATTTCAAAACGCCTGTTGAACCGGAAACAGTAGCCACCTAGATAGCGCTTGGCGTATTTGTCAAAATTAAAGGCATGGAGAGCACCGCTGATGCTGGTTTTCAGATTGCTGAGCAGGATGTTGATCCAGCGGAATTCGGGTAGATCACTCGGATGCCTTCCTCTGCTAATGACGGCCTCATGACGACATCCAATGGTGGTGACGGAGCGAAAGCAGGCCAGTCCGTCTGAGAGCACCGCGCAACCCGGTGCAAGGTGCTGGCTGGCCCACTTG
>Ga0209088_10001242_pt1 | contig 16640 bp, 14 predicted proteins | sample S_140625_EF_Meta_FD_187324 | JGI IMG/M metagenome (GOLD analysis project Ga0209088, IMG submission 187324) | Freshwater microbial communities from Lake Simoncouche, Canada to study carbon cycling - S_140625_EF_MetaG (SPAdes) (version 2) | ecosystem: Environmental > Aquatic > Freshwater > Lake ... | reverse complement strand
CACCCACTTCGGCAATCCAGCCGCTACCGCCAACCGAGCCAAACGCACCGCCTCCTCCGCATTCATCGCCCCACTCGTGTTGGCCAAAACCAAATACTTTTCTTGGTCAATCTCCTCCAACATATCCGCCTGCGGATCTTTCAGCCCTGTCAGATCCACCCGACGCAACGCCACGGTTACGATTTCCGCCCCGCTCGCCTCCAAAGCCGAGCGCATCGCTCCAACCGATGAAAATTTGCCCGTCCCAATCAGCAATCGGGAGCGGAACTCCCGATCACCGATCTTCCACTTTTCCAAAGTCTCCACCTTCGTAGACATCGCCAAATCTTACGCTAACCCAACCTGCCATTCCAGCTTACTCCCGTCCTCCTTTCAAAAACAACAAAGGGAATCAAATGATACGCTTGCCTTCTTCACCCAAACTTCGTCATATCTTTGCCTAGTGAACCCGCAAGCCTTCTGGAAATCCCGACTTCCCGTCGTCGAAAAAGCTCTCGATCGCTTGATCTCCCCGAAAGCGAACCCGCCGATCATCCACAAAGCCATGCGTTACAGCCTCCTGGCAGGAGGAAAACGCCTCCGACCCATTCTCTGTCTCGCCGCCGCACGCACGGTGGGAGGAAAAGAATCCCTCGCCCTGCCCGCCGCCTGTGCCGTCGAATGCATTCACACCTACTCCCTCATCCATGACGATCTTCCCTGCATGGATGACGACAACTTCCGCCGCGGTCGACCCACCAGCCACCGCGTCTACGGGGAAGCTGTCGCCGTTCTTGCAGGCGATGCTCTTCTCACCGAAGCGTTCGCCTCCGTCGCTCGAACCCAACCCAACCGCCGCTACTCCCCCGCAAATTTGGTGTCTGAACTTGCCCACGCCTCAGGTAGTCTCGGCCTCATCGCCGGTCAGGTTCTTGATCTCGATTCGGAAAAGAAACGCATTCCGCTCAAAAAACTTGTCGAAATTCACCGGGCCAAGACCGGTGCTCTTATCACTACCTCTCTCCGACTCGGTGCGATGTCCGCCGGAGCCTCCCCCCATTCGCTCCGCCACCTTACCCGCTTTGGCCAAGCACTCGGATTAGCCTTTCAAGTCATCGACGATATTTTGGATATCACTTCGACCAAGGAAAAGCTCGGCAAGAGCATTGGAAAAGATCAGTCATCTGGAAAAGCAACCTACCCTCGCCTCCTTGGACTCGCCGGTGCTCAGAAAGAGGCGGATCGTCTGACCGCCACCGCCCGCGCCGCTCTACGTCCCCTCGGATCCTCCGCCGCTCCCCTGCTCGCGATCGCCGACACTCTTCTGCGCCGCGACCATTAATTTCCGCCTCGTCCGGATCGCATCCTCCACCTCCTCCGCAGCACGGGCTGCCGCCCCTGGACCGCCCAACTTTTTCGCTACCTCCCGAATCCGAATCGCCATCGTCTCCGCCCCTTTTGGATTTCGCAGAATCTGAAGTGCTGCCCGGGCCAGCCGTCCCGGCTCAGCCGCCCCTTGCAAAAATTCAGGAACCACTTTTTCGCCCGCCAAAACATTCACCATCGAAAGATACGGCAATTTCACCAGCATCCGGCCAATCCAGTACGTCAGCCACGAAGCCTGATAAACCACCAACATCGGCAACCCCGCCATCGCACACTCCAATGTCGCGGTTCCGGACGCAACAATCGCCAGCGAGCAGCGGGTGAGCTGGGTCAGCGATTGTCCCGAGAGAATATCCAGACTCACACCACTCATCGGATACTTGGCCCAAATCTCCTCCAGCTTCTGCCTCATCTCATGGTTAGTCGCCATGGAGATGAAACGGACATTTCTCTGTTCCTGCACGATGCGTTGAGCCGTCTTCAACAAAACAGGCCAATGCTTTTCGATCTCCTTTGTTCGGCTCCCTGGTAACAATGCCACACAGGGAACCTCATCCCGCTGGGCGTGGGCCTGCTCGATCCACCGGTCGGCCAACGGATGCCCGACCCACCTCGTCTTTAACCTCGGTGCATGACGGGCAAACCAATCCACCTCGAAAGGAAAAATCACAAGCAATCGCTCCAAAATCCGTTCCATCGTCTTCGCCCGTCCCGCCTTCCACGCCCAAACCTGCGGACTCACATAGTAAACGACGGCAGGCCCGTTCCGCTCCCCATGCAGTGCCTTGGCCAATCGCAGGTTGAAACCTGGATAATCCACAAGAACCACCACATCTGGATTCACTTCAGCGATCTCGTGCTTCACCTCCCTAAATATTTTCAAGAATTTCGGGAGATTCTTCAGAACGTCGGTCAATCCGACCACCGCGTGCTTCGCCAGATTCAAGCTCTGCTCCTGCCCGGCCGCCTTCAACATCGGTCCTCCCACTCCAAACGCACGTAACTTCGGGTTCTTCTTCAACTCCCTCAAAAGATCGGCCGCTAGACGGTCTCCGCTCGCCTCCCCCGCCACCAGATAAACCCGGGGCTCTCTCTCTTCGATCCCACTCATGAACCTACCGAGGTCATCTGACCACAAATTTGGGATGCCAATTTCAACGCCTCAAAACCATGCGACCCGCCCACCCGTGGATCGGTGCCCTCCCTGACGTTCTGTAAAAATTCTGCCAACTGGTTTTTCAGGGGCTCCCCTTTCATCACCGGAATCTTGTCCCGCGTGATTTTTCCATCCAACCGTTTGTAAATTTCTCCCTCCTGCTTCATGTAGTCGAGGGAGAGATACGCATCGTCCTGAAATACTCGAATCTTTCGCAACTTTTCGGGGCTGATCCGACTGGTCGTCAGATTTGCCACACAGCCGTTCGCAAAACGAATCCGTGCATTCGCAATATCCTCTCCCTTGCTCAACACCGGCACGCCCACTGCATCCACCGAGGTCACGGGAGATCGCACAAGATGCAAAATAATTTCCAAATCATGGATCATTAGATCCATCACGACTCCGATGTCGGTGCTCCGACCTGGATAAGGAGACAACCGATGAGCCTCAATGAAGCGAGGCCGACCCAGTCTCTCCTCCAGAGCCGCCAGAACCGGATTAAAGCGCTCCACATGGCCCACTGCCAACTTCGCCCCATGCTGGTCCGCCAACTCAACCAGTTTTCGGGCTTCCGCGGTATCCATCGCTATTGGTTTTTCCACCAGCACATGTTTTCCTTTTTTTAGGAATGGCTCTGCAATCGCCAGATGAGTCGTCGTCGGTGTGACAATACTGGCCGCTTCGACCGCCTCCACCATCTCGTCCAACGACGCAAAGGCACGAGTTTTGCATTTGGCGGCAATCTTGCGGGCCGTCTCTGGATCCGAATCATGCACTCCGACCAGTTCCGCTTCCGGAAGTTCTGCATAAATCCGTGCATGCTCCTTGCCCATATGCCCCACTCCAGCTACTCCCACGCGAATCTTTCGACTCATTTGACCACCTTCCCTGCATGACCCCATACGGTAATTTTATTTCGCATTGCCAATTTCTTCACCTCTTCCATTTCTAAAATCAGGGTTCTTTGTGATTCAACCACCAGCACGCTCACTTTCCCCTGCGCCGCAGCCTGCAATGTCCGCGGCCCGATCACGGGCACATCAAAACGCATATCCTGCCCAGGGGCAGTCACTTTGATCGCTATCGCCCCCCCTCCTGCCAACTCCCCGCCCCGTTGCAAGGTCTCATCCGTACCCTCAAATCCTTCTACCGCCATCACCGTCCCTTTTTTTACCACTAGGCTTTGACCAATATTCAATCGCGCCACCGCTTTTGCCAAAGGCCAACCAAAGGCAATCTCCGAGGAAAGATGCTTGGGAGGATTTGGCCCGGCCAGGATCCCGCGCCCCGCCAGATGCTGCTCCACAAAGGTAGTTGCAGGCAAAACCTTGATCCCCGCCTTCCCCAGCTCTGCCGCCACCGCGCCAAAGAGGGTCGCAGCATTCCGCTCCTTCAACTTCGCCAAAATCCAAAGGGCCTTCCAATCAGGCCGCAAATCGAAAAGTCTCTTCGGCGTGATCTGCCCGGCAAAAATCACATCCTGAACTCCGGCTTTCTTAAAAAAGGAGATCAGTTTGCCCAACTGCCCGACTCTCAACCACTCGGTCGGTTGACCCCGAGCCGCCACCCGCGCCTCCGTCTCGCCCAGAAATGCCGCGACCGCCAAAGGAACCCCCTGAGCCTTAGCCCCATCCAGAACCAGACGAGGGTAAACTCCGCGCCCAGCAACCAAACCAATCTTAGCCTTCATCAAGGGGTTACACCTATCGGGAGGGGGTGAATTTCATGGGTTGACCGATTCAAGGGTTTTGATACGATTTTGCAGGAGTCGTCTCGCGGCGGAAGTTGGGTGGGAACTCGAAGGTTTCCACCCTTTTTTTCGCCAAAAGCCTTCTCCAACAACCAGAAAATATAAGCACATGAACACACAAGACTTCCTCACAGTACTCGATTACATGGAAAAGGAGAAGGGCATAAGCCGCAAGGTGATGGCCACGGTCATCGAGAATGCCCTGATTACCGCCGCCCACAAGACCTACCCTCTCGAAACCGAAATCCGCGTTAATCTCGACCAAAAGTCCGGCAAAATCCAAATGTTCGCCAAATTGAAGGCCAGCGACCGTGCACGGCCCAATGCGGATGAAATTTCCATCGTGAAAGCTCGATCGGTCAAACCCACCGCCCACGTCGGAGAACTCGTGGAGATCGAACTCGATGCCAGCCAGTTCGGCCGAATCGCCGCCCAAGTCTTCAAACAGGCGATGAACCAAAATCTTCGCTCGATCGAGAAGACGATGATTTTGGAAGAGTTCCAGGGCCGAGTCGGCGATATCGTGGCCGGTACGGTTCGTCGTTTTGAACGGGCCGACGTTGTCATCGATCTCGGAAAATTCGAAGGCATCATGCCTTCCCGGGAGCGCGTCCCGACGGAAGAGTATACCCCTGGAGAACGGATCCGCGCCCTCGTGCTCGCCGTTCAAAATGGTCAGCGTGGACCTGAAATCATCCTCTCCCGCTCCAGTCCGGATTTTGTTCGCCGGCTCCTTTCACTTGAAGTCAATGAACTCAACGACGGCACGGTGCAGATCAAGTCCCTCGCCCGCGAGCCTGGCTTCCGCACGAAGATCGCCGTCTGGTCCGACGTCGAAAAAGTGGATCCGGTCGGAGCTTGTGTCGGCATCCGCGGATCCCGAGTAAAAAATATCGTTCGTGAATTGAACAATGAGAAAGTCGATCTCTTCCGCTGGTCCCCCAACATCCATGAGCTAGTCATCGAAGCCCTCAAACCTGCGAAACTCCGCAAGATTGAAATCGATGAGACCAACCGTCGCGTCCGTGCTCTCGTGGATGCGGAAAACCTTTCCCTCGCGATCGGACGTAAGGGTCACAACGCCCGCCTCGCAAGCCGCCTCACCGGCTGGAATATCGACGTCGAGGAAGATAAGACCGAAGTGCAGGGCTTTGAGCAGAAGCTCGAAGCCGCCGTGCAAGGCTTGGCCACGATTTTGGGAATCGAACTACCCCTCGCACAGAAGATCGCCTCGGTTGGGTTTAGCACTGCCGAAGCCATCGCCGAAGCTACGGAAGCCGACCTCGCCGAAGCCGTACCCGATCTTACCCCGGAACAAGCAACGGAGATCCGCACCAAGGCCCAGGCGGCCCTCACAGCCGCCAAGACCTGAAGCCCCTTCCCTCGCCCGGCATGGCCACCTCGTCCACAAAAAAGACGGCCAAACCCGAGGGGGAAGCCGCCCCGATTAAAAAACCACGTGCGGTAAAATCGACCGCAGCCAAAGATCCCGCGGAGAAAGCAGCTCCGAAGAAAAGTCCCGTCAAAGAGAAGATTAAAAAGCTGGAGTCTGCACCTGCGGAAGTCCCTGTCGCCACTCCTGTTCCCGTCGCCGAAAAGCCCGCTTCTGCACCAACCCCTCCGCCGCCCGCGGCAGCCCCCGTAATTGAGAACGCAATCGAGGAAGCTGTCGACGAATCGAAAATCATTCAGATGAAGCCCCCTATCCAAGTCCGAGACTTGGCAACCCGGCTTAACCTGAAACCGTTCCAACTGATCCATGAACTCATGGAGATGAACGTTTTCGCCACGCTGAATCAGAACATCGAAGAAGCGGTCGCAAAAAAGATCTGTGAAAAGCGCGGTTTCACGTTCATGGCAGAGAAACGCAAGGAAGGAGGCGGAGTTCATAAAGTCGCCCCCGTCGTGGAACCGCCCAAAGCCAAACCGGTCCCCTCCGCCAATCTCAAACCCCGTCCACCCATCGTCACTTTTATGGGCCACGTCGATCACGGGAAAACCTCCCTTCTGGATGCGATCCGCCGTGCCAAAGTGGCGGCCGGGGAAGCGGGAGGCATCACCCAGCACATCGGTGCGTACACCGTCAAACGGGGCGAGACCACGATCACCTTCCTTGACACTCCGGGTCACGAAGCGTTCACAGCCATGCGGGCTCGCGGAGCGAATGTTACTGATATCGTTGTTCTCGTTGTCGCTGCGGATGACGGTATCAAACCCCAAACCTTGGAAGCCCTCCGCCATGCCCAGGCCGCCAAAGTGACAATCATGGTGGCAATTAATAAAGTGGATCTTCCGAGTGCCAATCTCGACAAGGTTAAAGGCCAACTTCAGGAACTTGGCCTCGCCCCCGAAGAGTGGGGTGGCCAAACCGTCGTCTGCGAAGTCTCCGCCACGAAAGGTACGGGAATCGAAAAATTACTGGAAATGATCGCCCTCCAATCCGAAGTTTTGGAACTCCGCGCCGATCCCACCGGCCACGCCCGTGCCCGCGTGATCGAGACCCAGATCGAAACGGGTCGCGGTCCCACAGCTACCGTCCTAGTTCAGCAAGGCTGCCTGAAAGTCGGCGACTCCTTTGTTTGCGGACCCCACCAAGGAAAAGTTAAAGCTCTCTTCGATGACGCAGGAAACTCGATCAAAAGCGCGGGCCCATCGGTTCCGGCTCGCATCATCGGATTAAGTGGCGCCCCCTCCCCTGGGGAAGAGGTCGTTGTTGTTGGTTCCGAGCGGGAAGCTCGTTCGATCGTCGAGGAGCGGCAGGAAGCTCAGCGGGTTACACGGCTCGCCGCCGGCCCGGCCGCCCCCAGCGGGGTTACCCTGGAAAATCTTTTTGCCAGCATCGCCGAAGGACAAAAGAAGTGTCTAAGAGTGGTTCTCAAGGGGGACGTCCAAGGCTCCGTGGAAGCGATCGTCGAATCACTGAAGAAAATCACCAGCCAGAAGGTCACTCTCGATATCATCCTATCCACGATCGGACCGATCAGCGAGTCGGATATCCTTCTTGCAAAAGCCTCGGGCGCCGTTGTGATCGGCTTCAATACGAAAACCGACAATTCCGCCGCCAACGCCGCGAAACGCGAAGGAATCCAAATCAAGTTGTTCAGTATTATTTACGAGCTGGTCGACCAGGTGAAGGAAGCCATGACCGGTCTCCTCGATCCCGAACTCCGCGAAAGCCCTCTCGGAACCGCCCTCGTCAAAAAAGTGTTCGAACTCTCCAAATTTATGGTCGCAGGTTCCCAGGTGCAGAGTGGCCGCATCACCAAGAGTGGTCGGGCACGCGTTATCCGCAAAAAACAGCCAATTTACGACGGGGCCGTTGTCACTCTCAAACGCTTCCAAGAGGACGTCCCAGAAGTCCGTCAGGGGCTCGAGTGCGGTATTCGTTTGGGCAATTTCGACGAGTACGAAGAGGGCGACATCATCGAGTGCTACCAGCTCGAAAAAGTCCCCCAGACTCTCTAATCCGCCTCTTTCCCTTTCTTCAACGAAAAGTTCGGCTAGGCTGTACGCATGGCTAGCCGTCGCCTCTTTCGTGTTTCTGAATCGATCCGCTCCGTCTTGGCTCGGCTTGTCACGCGTGAACGCACATTGGATGGTAAATTGATCACGATCACGGGTGTCGAGGTCAGTGCTGATCTGCGACACGCCCAGGTTTATGTAACCCATCTCGACGGATCATCCCCTGACGCTGACGTCATTCACACCTTGAATATGTTGAAGGAGGAGTGGCAGTCGGAACTGAACAAAACGCTCCACATCAAGTATACCCCTCGGCTGCACTTCCACGTGGATGAAGCTCAGCGCCGAGGCGACCGGATTCTCCAGATCATGACGGAAATCGAACCCCCTTCGGAATCCAGCTCTTCCTGATGAATTTTCGGCTTCTTTCGGGTGGACTCCTTTTTCTAATTTTTGGCCTGACCTTTTCCCATTCACAAAACTGCCTCGACATTAACCGGGTCCCCGTTGTTTTTTCCGGTGGGCATGAGACCGATCCCCGAGACCACGGCCGACCGGTGGTGCTGATTGCCGGAGCGTTGGGGGTTCCCCCCGAAGTCTTCCGCGAGGCCTTTAGCCGAGTCCACCCGGCCAATCCGGAAAAGGGCCCTGTCCCAGCCGAAGCCCAAGCCAACAAAGCCGCCCTCTTGGCCACATTAGGAAAATACGGAGTGACCAACGAAAGATTGGATCAGGTTTCGGATTATTACCGCTATGTGGCCAGCCGGAACGAATTATGGCCCACCCAACCAGCCGTCGCTTACGCGATGGTGCAGAATGGAAAGATTGTCGGCTACGAGATCGTGACTGGGGGTTCGGGCTATAGCTCCACTCCATTCGTTTCGGTGTCCGGCTTTCCTAAAAACGCCCAAGCCGAGCTTACCTACGGAAAAAGTTTCGAAAAGAATGGCTCGATTCATTCCATCAGCAACCGCTGACACCGTAAATTTTACCTACTTCCTTTTCGCTCCCAGCCAAGCGAAATAAATTACGCAAGTTATTGATTGATAACGATTAAATATCGACCATTGATTTTGACGATTTATCTTCTATAAGTACTTTAGAATGAGCATTTTTCATAAAGGACTTGCTCTTTCATATATCTCTTTGGTGCTACTTGGCCTGGAGACGGTTCTCCATGCCGACCCCCAGCTTTCCTCTTGGTTCACAGAGGCATCCACCAAGTACGCCCAAATCTATAAGACCGCTGCCGATCGAACGGCTGGAATCTCAAGTACCACTTGGACAGGACAAATTTTGCCCACCTATGCGGGGGTTCACGAAATCAATTATTCACCAACTTGGATTTACATCAAAAACACAGGACTTGCTCCTTATGTCATGGGCCCTTGGGATAATCCCAATCTTCCAAAAAATCAGGGAACGGCAAATGGGGTTTATCGCTTTCCACGAACTCCCACGTTTCCTACAGGGAAGACACTCACTGGTATGGGTTCAATCGGTTTTCTGGTGGATGGCGTCTCCATTTACAACACCGCCGATGGTTTTTCTTACTCCTACGCAAACTCCAAAGATGCCTCACCAGTCGCAGGAATTGGACCTGGAGATGGTATTTGGAATCGAGATGCTTGGCCCAATGAGAAAATATCTTTTGATTATGCACTGAATCACCCTCAACCCAGCGGCCAATATCACGCTCATGTGACTGCCATAGGTGTCCGATATTTGCTGGGAGATAACGTTCTATATAATGACTCCACAAAACAGTACTCAGAAAACACCAGCACAACGGTATTTCAACACTCTCCCATTATCGGTTGGATCAACGATGGCTTACCGCTCTATGGCCCGTACGGTTATTCGGATCCGTTGGACACAGCCAGCCCTGTTCGTCGAATGATTTCAGGCTACGTCCAACGAGATGGCACCTATGGAACTGCAAACCTAGCCATCTCAGGTCGAACCTCTCTTCCAAAATGGGCTCAGCAATCTCAGGGAAAGATCAACCCTCTCACAGCCAGCCAATATGGACCTCCTGTTTCGACAACTTATGAACTAGGTCACTTTTCCGAAGATTATGATTACCTTGGTGATCTTGGGTATACACAGGGTGTCACCTCAACTGTCAATGGTTACACAATCCGCTTTGATCTAAACCAGTACAATGTTCGCTACTGCAAGACCCCCGAATTTCCAAATGGGACTTGGGCCTACTTCACAACGATCACAGAGGGTGGTAAACCATGGTTTCCATACAATGTCGGTCGGTGGTATTACGGAAGTCCAACCGCTGGAAATAGCACCACGACAACCATGAACGCCGACACGCCGCTTACTCAGCACTACAAAGGCGCAACGTCGACGAGCGAGACTTGGAACTCCACCCCCGTAACGGTCTCTGGAAGCACTGTGACTCTCAAATGGAATGCCGTGGAGGGCGGAACCTACCAAGTATCTATCTCCACAGACCTCTCCAGTTCCACATGGACACCTCTATCCGGAACCGTGACCGCCGCTACAAATAAAGGAGAAAAAACCGATACCGTGAATACAGTCACAACTCCCAAAAAGTTCTACAAGTTAACCCGTACTGGAATGGCCACCTACGACAACGTGGGTTACTAAATCAACTCGTCCACCCCGCAGATATTATCAGGTGACCCAGCGGGGCTCCCTTCCTTACGATAAGCCGTGAAGCTCATCCTCCCTCGACATTCATTCAAGATTCTTACAGGCATCTTTCTTTGCCTAGTACGAATCGCCTATGCCTCGAACCTAGAAACAGTCATCCAGCCCACCTTCACAGGATCCCCACTTCTTTTAGATTCCCTCCGCTATGAAAATTCAACGAAGGAAACTCTCTCCTTCACCCGAATCAGCTTTCTTCTTTCGGGATTTGCGTTGGAGAAAGATTCGGGGGGATGGACAGAACTCTCGAATCAACACGCCTGGTGTGATGCAGAACGCCATCGACTCCAGTTCATTCTACGCGATATCCCCCCCGCCACATATCGGGCCATCCGCTTTTATTTCGGGCCCGACGAAAAGACCAACCATGCCGATATCTCCAAGATTCCTGCGGATGACCCGCTCAATCCCAACATCAACGGTCTCCACTGGAACTGGCAGGGAGGCTACATCTTTCTCGCGTTGGAAGGCTATTTCCGAAGAGGAAACGAACAACCCTCAGGCTACTCGTACCATTTTGCGCGGGATCCCCGACGGACGCCCATCAGCCTGACAGCACCTCTCGATCTCCGCCACGACGCAACTCTTACGTTGGATTTTGACCTCGGTTCACTTTTCAACTCCCCCCGCTCAATTTCAATCCATCGGGACGGTGTCTCCACCCACTCACGCGAAAACGATCCTCTGGCCGACAATCTTGCCGCCAATCTCCGAGGCTCCTTCCGGGTCCGCCAATTCCTTTCATCCGTTCCTGCCCCCGCCGCAACCAAAAATCGGCGACCGATCGAACTCCCGGAGAAATACACGCCGTTTCGCTTCCAGATGGCGGCCACCTTTCCCATGCCGGATCTGCCCATGGACAACCCCCTGATCGAGGAGCGGGTTTCCCTAGGAGAAAAACTCTTCCAAGACCCCGCATTTTCCAAGGACAACTCCATCTCGTGCCTCGCCTGCCACAATCCCGAAAAAGGATTTTCCGACCCTCGGCGTTTTAGCATCGGAATCCACGGAGATCCCGGAACGCGAAACTCGATGACCCTCCTCAACCTTGCCTGGAAAAAAAGCTTCTTCTGGGACGGTCGGGCCACCTCACTCCGGCAACAGGTCCTCATGCCCGTTCAGGAACACGACGAGATGGACGAATCTCTAGAAAACGTGGCGAAGAAACTCTCCTCCAACTCTGCTTATCCACCTCTTTTTGAAAAGGCCTTCGGCTCTCCCCAAATCAATCCCGAAAAGATCGCACTCGCCCTCGAACAGTTTGTCCTAACTCTCACCAGCTACCGATCGAAATTCGATTTGGCGATGGCTGGATTAACTCAACTCACAGCCGAGGAACAAAAGGGGTTCGAGTTGTTTATGACCGAATTTGAGCCGCGCATGAGTCAACGTGGTGCCGACTGTTTCCACTGTCACGGGGGAGCCCTTTTCACCGATTCCCAGTTTCACAACAACGGCCTCGATGTTTCCTCGGCTGATCCGGGTCTTCGCAAGGTTACAGGGCGCGAGAGCGATGCTGGAAAGTTTTCGACCCCCACTCTCCGCAACGTGGCTCTGACTGCCCCCTACATGCATGACGGACGCTTCAAAAGCTTGGAGGAAGTAATCGAACACTATTCTTCAGGTGTTCAACGAAGCCCAACCCTCGACCCCAATCTCTCCAAACATCCGACAGAGGGAATGCAGTTGAGTCGACCCGACAAAAAAGCACTCGTCGCTTTTCTCAAAACCCTGACCGATACAAACCTACCAACCTCGTTTTCTACGATTGGGGATCCAAAGAAGAACTAACCCTTTTTCCCCGGCCCCTTTCCGCCATCCCGCGGTTTTTCCCCCTTCGATTCCCCATCCCCCTCTTCTCCACCCTCCTCTTCCATTCCTTCCCCCGTCTCAAACTTCTTCTTCAACTCCTGCAGAAAAGGAGTCATGTCAGAAACTTTATCCCAAACATTTTTTGCCACAAAAATCGGCTTCTGTGTTTCCAGCGCCACCGCCACACAATCACTCGGCCTGGCATCAATCTCCGTGATCGAGGTTCCTCCCGGCCCCACCTGCCGTAACGTCAAACGAGCAAAATACGTGTCATTTCGAAGGTCATTGATGATCACTCGGTCGACGGTGATCGAAAAACCCTGTAAAATCAGGTGAATCAGATCATGCGTCAACGGGCGCTCCCTTTTCTCTCCTTTCAATAAAAGAGCAATCGAGGTCCCCACCCCGTGATCCACGTGGATGCTGAATGTTTTCGTTTCATTCCCCAGAAAAACAGCCATTCCGTTCGCAGCCGGCATTAGGCCGAGTATCTGAACTTGGATGGCATCCGTCATATTCTCACCTTACCGCCTACCTCCTCAGTCGCAAGGTGCTGAAAAAGAGTGGGAATCGTTGCATTCTTCCGCTGAAGCCGTATATCAATCATCCTGTGGCTGACCTTCCCGAATCGTGGTCCATCGATCGTGCTCTCCAAACCTATGGAATCGCGCGCTGGGGCAGCGGCTACTTTGGCGTCAACTCCTCCGGGAACATGACGGTTCGCCCCTTGAATACCGAGGGAGCTGAAATCGATCTGGTCAAAGTCGCCAGCCGAGCCCGGGAACGCGGTCTCAACTATCCCCTCCTCATCCGCTTTCACGATCTCCTTCGTCACCGCGTCCGCGCCATCAATGAAGCTTTTGCCGAAGCGATCAAATCCACCCGCTACAAAGGCTCCTACCGCGGCGTTTTCCCAATCAAGGTCAACCAGATGCGAGAAGTTGTGGAAGAGATCCTCGACGCAGGCGAACCCTTTCACTTCGGACTTGAAGTCGGCAGCAAGCCTGAACTCTTTGCCGGCCTCGCCCACCACCGCGATCCTGAAAGCCTCCTGGTCTGCAACGGCTACAAGGACGCCGAGTTCATCCGAACTGCCCTTCTTGGCAGAAAACTCGGCAAAAAAGTGATTCTGGTGATCGAAAAGCCCGAAGAGCTCCGCCTCGCTGTCGAAACCGCCCGTGCGATGCAAGTCCAACTTCTCGTCGGCGTCCGCGTCCGTCTTTCCGCCCGTGGAGTCGGCAAATGGGCCCTTTCCGGCGGCGATGACGCGAAGTTTGGTCTCTCGACTAGCGAACTCCTCGAAGCGATCGAATATCTTAGAAAAGAGGGCTGCCCCGAAGCCTTACAAATGCTCCATTTCCACGTCGGATCCCAAATCCCCGATATTCTGGCCCTTCGCCGAGCTGTCCGCGAGGCCACCCGCTTTTATGCCCAACTTCACCATCTCGGCCTGAAACCCGCTTATCTGGACGTCGGAGGCGGATTAGCCATCGATTACGACGGATCCCGCAGCGACTCAGAAAGCTCGATGAACTACACCTTGGCGGAATATGCCCGGGATGTAGTCCGCTCCGTCGCCGAGGTTTGCCGTCAGGAAAAGGTCCCCCATCCCACACTGGTGAGTGAAAGCGGCCGAGCCACAGTTGCCCACCACTCCGTTCTTCTGGTGGAGGTCTTTGGCACGATCGAGAAAACTCCCCGTCCCTTTATTCAGGCCAAGGAGGAAGATCCCGAGTTCGTCCGTCAACTTTCCGACCTTGTTGTTAATCTTAGCCGTAAAAATCGCCGGGAATCCCTTCACGACGGTCTGACCGTCAAGGAAGAGGCCGCCGCCCGATTCGACCTTGGTCTTCTCGACCTCGCCACCAAAGCCCGAGTCGAAGACTCCTTTTGGCATCTGATATCAAAAATTTCCGCCCTGTACCAGAACGGCCGCCCCCCACCCGAAGAAATTCGAAAACTTCAGGAACAGCTCGGTTGCCAGTACCTCTGTAACTTTAGTGTCTTCCAATCCCTGATTGATCACTGGGCGCTCAAACAGCTCTTCCCCATCGTCCCAATCCATCGACTTCAGGAAGCCCCAACCCAACAGGGCCGTCTCGTCGACATCACCTGTGATTCAGACGGAAAAATCGACCATTTCGTGGACGGTTCGGGCATCCGATCCAGCCTTCCCCTGCACGTGTTAAACGGTCAGCCCTATCTTCTCGGGTTCTTCCTTCTCGGCGCTTACCAAGATGTGATGGGTGATCTTCACAACCTGTTCGGTTCCGTGAACGAGGCCCACGTGTACCTTGACCCGGATGAACCGGACGGATTTTATATCGAGGAAACCATCCCCGGCTTCTCGATCGGCAGGGTCTTGGGCAACGTCCAATACGAAACCAGTCAACTTTCTCGTATGATCAAGGCCCAGATCGACGAAGCGATCAAACAGGACAAAATGAAAGCCACCGAAGGCATGGATCTTCTGGATAATTACGAAAAAGGGCTCTCCCACCCCACTTACCTCAGCCTCGAAACCCCTTAAATCACCCCCCTTTTACGGTTGGCAAGCCCTTGGGGCTAAGCTAGGTTTGAAATTTCATGGCAAAGAAGTCTAAATCGAAAAAAGCTCCGAAATCCTCCTCCAAGAAGAAGGTTTCGAAGAAAAAGGCTCAGGCGCGCCCCTCCTCCAAGGCCAAGAAGAAGGCATCGGTCAAGGTCGTCGCCCCTAAGAAGCCTTCTGGCCCCCCTTTCCCGATCAAAACCCCTGCGAAATTTCTCCGCCCTCTGGAAGAAAACACGAAACCGGCCAAACCGCCGAAGTTCTCCTCCGCCTTTTTGGAAAGGCAGAAACTCAAACTGGCCGAACTCCGCGATCATATCGTCGATCAGATGCAGGGAGTCACGAAGGATAGTCTCCGTGAGCGGGGGGAAGGAGGCGGTTCCGCTTTCGGAATGCACCAAGCCGATGCAGGCAGTGACGCTTACGAAAAGGATTTCGCCCTCAGCCTTCTTAGCCAGGAGCAGGATGCACTTTATGAGATCGAATCCGCCCTGAAACGGATCGAAGCCCACGTCTACGGAGTGTGCGAGATGTCGGGCCAACCGATTCCCGTTGCCCGTCTTGAAGCGATTCCCTTTGCGCGTTTCACCGTCGAATGCCAATCTCGGTTTGAACAGGAAAACAAAGGTAAGAATCGTTGGGAACCTGCCCAACCTTTGATGGACTCCAACGAAACCTCCGACGAAGAGGGTGGAGAAGAGTCCGACGAAGAAGAAAAAACAAAGTCCAAGGAGTAATCGTATGATCGTTAAAAAAGCCCGTCGCCCACGCCGCATGAACCGCTCCGCGCCCCGTCGCCGGATCGACATCAACGGCGAAGCCATCGACTTCCGGAATGTCGAGCTACTCCGCAAATTCATCACCGAAACCGGGAAAATCCTTCCTCGTAAGGTCACCGGCATGCCCGCTCACCTTCACCGCCAACTCAACACAGCGATCAAGAGGGCTCGTAACGTCCTCCTCCTCAAATGAGTCGCCGCTGCCAAATTACAGGAGCCGTGCCCTCCCTCGGCCGCAAGATCATCCGGAGTGGTAAATCCAAGAAATCGGGTGGTATCGGTACCCACGTCACCGCAAACACCGCGCGTCGGTTCCGTCCGAATTTGCGCACAAAACGGATCTATGTCACCGAACTCGGGCGTCATATCACGGTGAAACTCACCGCACGCGCCATGAAGACGATCGACAAGAACGGCGCTTACTCGACCCTGAAACGCGCCGGTTTGGTATAACCCGGCGTCGGGTTTGGCGGCGAGGTCGGGCTTGAGTGTTCTGCATCTTCTAGCTGCACCCCCACGCACTCCATCGAATACGGCCTTCTGGAAGGACGCTCAAGATGCGTTGTCGTCTGGGAAAACCGTATCGGCATATCTCCTCCATGAGGGTGCCTCTGCTCTGCTCGACTCCCGTCTGCCCAAACTGGTCTCCCAGGGACTTCGACTCTTCGGCTGTCCCCGTGCAGTGGATTCTTTTGCCCCCAACCACTCGGTCGAGATCGTCCTCGGCGGACCCGGACTCCTCGCCGAACTGATTGAACGATGCCCCTCGAGCCAATCCTATAATCCATCATGAAAAGGGTCGCCATCCTTTGCCAGACCGCTCCCGAAGGAAAACGTCGCCTCGCCGAAGAGGCTCTACGTCTCGCCGCTGGCCTTACCGCCACCGGAAGATTGCGCGTCGATCTCATCCTCGCATCCTCCGCTCTACTACTCCTCCAACCTGAAATGGGGGGCCCCATCGGATCCTGGGACTCGATCATCTCCCCCCAAACCCGCATCCTCATCCCCTCTGGAACACCCCTTCCCTCTACACCGCCTGTGTGCTACCTCCCCGACGGAGACTTCGAAAAAGCAGCT
>Ga0209088_10001236_pt1 | contig 16671 bp, 17 predicted proteins | sample S_140625_EF_Meta_FD_187324 | JGI IMG/M metagenome (GOLD analysis project Ga0209088, IMG submission 187324) | Freshwater microbial communities from Lake Simoncouche, Canada to study carbon cycling - S_140625_EF_MetaG (SPAdes) (version 2) | ecosystem: Environmental > Aquatic > Freshwater > Lake ... | reverse complement strand
ACAAGCGCGGAAACTATCTTGGACGCCCAAATAGGAACCGTAGAAATCCACGCCGTTCAAAAACCCGTGATTATGAAGTAGTCCGCTCGTTAAATAACTGAAAAAACAGTCGATATAGGACGAGTTTTGATGCGACAAAATCTTGGAATTAACCGTTTCTTCTGTGCTATTTATGGAAGGCATGGTGCGAATGCGCGGATCTTCGACGTTGTATTTGCCGATCATATATCGGATCGGATCCAAGAGCGGAGAGAACTTGATAAACACTGGCTTTTCCAAGACGTTATTGTTTCGAATATCATAGATAAGATTCATATTTCGCATATGATAAACGTGATTTAGACCAATAACGTCGGCGTTTTTTTCGGTCATTTCGAAGAACTGGGAGTAAATAGGATTATATAGCTGCAAGTTTCGGATCGAAAATGGATTTCTGTGCTCGTTTTTATAAGGAGTTCCAAGATCGTCTAAATCAATAATGCGGGGTTTTTCGTTGTTATCTTGTTTTGCATGTTCGTCCGATCGAGCATACTTATAATAATGTATTTTCATAGGCTTATCTGTCATATCCTAAATATAAGGTATTCAAGAATAAAAACGACCGGTTTTTACGAACTATTATTTTTCTTGATATATTATATGCCTAAGACTGCTTATCAAAAATCAAGAAACAGGCATCAGCATAAAAAACATCAAGAAAAGTATGGCAAATATTATGAACCTTTAGCTGAGACTAATGAATTGATAGAGGGATTAAACAAAGATCATAAACGTATGGCAAAAACTATAGCAAAACAAAGTGCGCGTAGAAGTAAAGAAAGAACTCCTAGTGATTCTGCGTCTGAAAAAAAAAGGAAAGCCGTGAGTAAAGGAGTTTTTGCACTAAACGAAAAACTTGATAGAATCAGAGATCGGACGCCATCGATTATGGAGAGAAATCCTGGAATTTCTAAGGAGGAGGCGAATATGCAAGCTATAATAGAAGAGGAAGAGGAAGAGGAAGAGGAAGCGGAAGAGGAAGCGGAAGAGGAAGAGGAAGCAGAGGAAGAGGAAGCGGAAGCGGAAGAGGCAAAACCGCGTAATCCTATATCTCCGAGCAGATTTAGAGAAGCAATTGAGGAAGATAACAAACGCAAACGTAATATTACTCGAAGGAGACTTTCAGGATTACTAAGTCCTAAGCTTACATCTGGAGGGAAAAAAACACGCAAACGTAGAATTCGCAAAACAAAGCGTAATCGAAAACGCTGAGTTTATTCGATAAATTTATAATATGTTTTAATTCTAAATGTCGTTAGAATTGAAAAAATTCGATATGCGCTGGATTACCTTTCGTCCCGACGAAAATAAGGGTCCCGTAATTGTTATGATCGGACGTCGTGATACAGGTAAGTCTTATTTAGTAAGAGATTTGCTATATCACCACCAAGATATTCCTATTGGCACTGTGATTTCAGGAACAGAAGCTGGTAACGGCTTCTATGCGAGTCACGTTCCTAAGCTCTTTATTCACGAGGAATACAACACGGTATTGATCGAGAATGTTTTGCGAAGACAGCGCGCTGTCTTGAAGCAGATGAATAAAGAGGTTGAACAATATCGTCGCACCACCATCGATCCCAGGACTTTCGTGATTTTAGATGATTGTTTGTATGACCAAACATGGACTCGTGATAAGATGATGCGGCTTTTATTTATGAACGGACGTCATTGGAAGGTCATGCTGATCATCACAATGCAATATCCCTTGGGTATCCCACCCAATCTACGCACTAACATCGATTATGTTTTTATTCTTCGCGAGCCATACTTCGCCAATCGAAAGCGCATCTGGGAGAACTACGCGTCCATGTTCCCAACTCTCGAGTCATTTTGCTCTGTCATGGATCAAACTACCGAAAATTTCGAATGTCTGGTCATAAATAACAACGCGAAATCGAATAAACTGAACGATCAGATCTTCTGGTATAAGGCAGAACCGCGACCCGATTTCAAGTTGGGTTCTAAAGAATTCTGGGATATCTCCAAGGGTATGGGTTCAGACGACGAGGAGGAATACGATCCGAGTAAGGCGAAGAAAAAGAGCGCACCATCTATCAACGTGAAAAAAACCACGGGAGGTAAATGGTAGAATTTGTTACGGTGGGACTCGATGATGTTTATGGACCGGAAAACGTGTTAGCATAATGGTATGGAATCTTACTTTCCCAGGTGGGAAAGCAAGATAACTCGTTTTACATTTTCAAAAGCATGTTTTATAAATATCCTACGTGAAAAAATTTTGTTACCATTATGCTAATAAAAACCGCTTTGGGATAGCCCAAAGCGGTTTTATTTTTATTAGAAATGTTTAATTTTAAGTTAATTTATTTAAAACCGCTTTGAAAAATAAAGGTTTGAAAAATAATAAACGACCGAAACTACTTAAAGAAAATATTCGAATAAATGTTATAATAAGATGACCGATCTTAATATCGTCGATCTTATTGAAAAGAACCCCATCTCACGCCTCTCTGCTGTTTACAATAATAAGTTATTGATAAAAATAAAGGAATCCTTCAGTAATTTTGAGCAACAGTTATTTGTAAGCAGTTTTTATTGCTATTTGAACTATGATAAAAATAACGATTTTGTAGTTGATCTGGACAATGTTTGGAAATGGCTCGGATTCAAACAAAAAATAGATTCAAAACGATTACTGGAGAAACATTTTAAGATTGATGTAGACTTTAACGTTTCGTTTAGGTTTCAACCTGAGCAAGATTCAACCGAGAAGGACAATTCGGGAGATACTAAATCAGCTTCGGAACAGACAAAAATTAATGGCGGACAAAATCGTCAAATCATCATGCTAACAATTAAATGTTTCAAATCCCTATGTTTAAAGGCTCAAACGAAAAAGGCTTCTGAAATTCACGAGTATTACATGAAAATGGAAGAAATGTTACATCAGATCGTAGAAGAAGAAACAGACGAGCTACGCCTTCAGTTGGAACAAAAGGAAAACATAATAATGCAAATCAAGGAATCCACGGATAACGAAAAGTTGGCGTTAAAGAAAGAAAAGCTCAAAGCCGTGCAACAGACCATCGTCGCCCAATTCCCATTGAACACAGAGTGCGTTTATTTCGGAACGATAGACAATACGAACGAATCCAACGAAAAGCTCATCAAGTTCGGTCATTCCAACGACCTGGCAACGAGAGTCCGCGATCATCATAAGAAATACGATAATTTCATTTTAATAGAGGCGTTTAGAGTCCAGAACAAGGTCGAAATCGAGAATCTCATTAAAGCGCATCCGAAGATCAAGAGACATATTCGAGAAATCCAGGTAAACTGCAAAACGAAAACCGAGATCATAGCCTATGACGCCACCGGTTTCACCATAGAAAAGCTCTCCAAGTGCATCAAAGATATTATACATTCAAAGACGTATTGCGTAGATAACTATAATCGTCTCATGAAACAAAACGAGGACTTAGAAAGCGAAACCCTGGCGCTCCGCGTGGAACTAGAGCGCGCCAAGCTCCTTATTACAAAACAAGCCGTCGAATTGGCGGAATTGAAGGAGACCATCGATAAACAGAATGTCACACTCACTGTGGTAGCCGCCGAATCGCAATCTGTTTATCAAAACGCACTATTATCGGATGACGAGCAAACTCAAAAATTCGCCGAATTCATTGCCACCATGTGTATCGTCCGACCCGACGTCGAAGAGGCGTCTACCAATATGGAGGGACAATTCCGTATTTGGTCCAAGACTAAACCAAAGAAGGAAACATTCCATGCGCTGAAAAACTACCTGGATACGAGATTCAAGCCCGCCAGGATTTCGAACCAAACTCACGATCAAATTGTACATGGTTATATCGGGGTAAAACTAAAGGAGATTATTTATAAGAAGAAATTCGTAGACAATAACGCCGAAACCTTCTTGTTCCAAGTCTGTAAATTCTCACCGAAAGGAAAAATGCTGAATAGCGCGCTATTGAGCGAATATCAACGGTGGAAGAAGAGCATCGGAAAACCCTGTTCCGAAGACGATATGAAAGAACTGAAAGACTATTTGAATTCATGTCAGTATACTCTGAAGGCTACGGTTTGGACGGGCGAAGGATCAAACGAGGGGTATTACGGTGTGATGCTGAAGAGCGACGAACATAAGCATAAAGCCACTTCTACGAATGGAAAGTGCGTGGAAAAACGAGACAAGGACAACAATGTCCTTGGAAGATGGGAAACGATAGCCAAGGCGGCGAATTCCGAAAGCATGTCTACCTCTAAGATGAGTCGCGCAATTAAAGCAGCGACTCGATTTAATGACGATTATTGCTACGTTTCAGTGACGAATTGATCAAAATCCACAGTTGATCGCAAACCAAAGTTTTGTAATATAGAGCAAAAAATATTACAAAATACAGACAAAAATTGAAACCACCAACGCCCGTCAAATCATTAGCAAAACCCACTCCAAAAATGTCAGCCATCATTCGCACAGAAAATATTCAAACCACAATCTGCGCTCTCAACGGAGACTTCTCCGGACGTAGAGATGCCCCCGGATACGATGAGTCCAAACCGATTCATATCCATCGCCGTAATCGTGCATTTGTTTGGTCGAAGGACATGCAACTCAAACTCTTGGATAGTATTCTACAAGGTTATTATATTCCCCCGATTATTTGTTCATCGCGTATTGTGAACGGAGTAGAGCGACGCGAAGTCATGGAAGGCGGAAACCGTATTACTACATTCCGCCGTCTTCTGAACGGCGATGTCCGTGAACTCACTCCCGCTGAAATTCGCGTGGTCGAATCACATCCAATTACTTTGGTTGTGATGCGTAATCTCACGAGTAAGCAAACCCGCGAGATGTTTCGTAGACTCAATAAAAATATTCGCGTTTCCGATGGTCAGCTTTATTCCATGTCTGAGGAAGATTCTCCGCTTGTGAGAGAGGCACTTTCGCTCCTTAATGATGACGATTATCCATTGCGCACTCGCATCAACGACGTCTTCTTTGATACACGTAACAAGGATAACGATGGAAAGCGGAATTTGGAGAACGCAATTGCTCTAGTGTCTGGCGCTCTCCACGGACCCATGTTTATTACAAAATCGTTTGCGCGCCAAGAGGACAATGTGGAAGATCAGACGCCGATTGATAGGTTTTGTGTAGTCGATGTCCTTGACGATGTATTTGATGTATTTCTACAAGCCGATGAACTATTCCCTCTAGCCAATAGGCGCGCGGCGAGGTCTCAATGGGCAGTCGGAAAATATTTGGGCGCGATTCTGTATGATATTTTGATGAATCCGACTACTATTGTTCAAATCCAGAAAAAATGGGCGACTTATTTGTCCATGTTGAGACGCGGTGACGAAGGCGCTTCTGAGGCGTATATTGTGGCGGGAGCAAATAATATTACAGTAGATAAACTTAAGCGTATTTGCACCAAAGTGGATACGTATCTTAGCACGGGGAGAATCATGACCAAAGAGGAGCTCGATAAAATTCGCCACCCTGCTCAAACCGAGTCTGAACAACACGATACGAGTGACGAAGAGTCCGAGAGTGATAGCGAGGACGATTAATCCAATAACAACCAATTTTCCGGAAGACAAATATACGTATAATAACTCTTTTTTCCTTTGTATTTGAATTCATTGTTTGAGATACTATAAAGCTCGGCTTTCACAGAACCATGATTTTTATGTTTATCCCTATCCGTGTATAAAATGTCCGGAACTGAATGTATAATGAGTTGGTCATTTATAGTTTTACTTTCGTCGGCGTCTTCATATACAACCGCAAGATGTCCCTGATCATTTTCGTTATCTTTAAATCTAGCCAAAAGTAACGTCCCCTTTGGATATCGCTTTTTCATATCCAGCTTTTCCAGACGTTTTCTCTGAAACAAATATAGAAACCAGGCATCGGTTCCACCTGGGATCGCCTTATATAACTCTTTGTATTTTCCGTTGATGTTTCCGTTTATCCCGGGAATACATAAACCTAGTTTTCTTCTCAATAAGTTTGGGAATCCAGCGCATACAATAGATTTATCATTTTCTATAATATCTGATGCAGTAGGAGGAGAAGCGTTTTCGCACCAAAACTTATCCGTTCCAATAAAAGAATCCAATTCTGGGTCATACCAGCGAAAAGGCGCGCCTATCAACGATGTAGCATATTCAAATGCGGTGATTATATTAGATTGTTGTTCCATTGTTTAAGGGTGGAGGTTATATATTAATATAAGCCGGTTTCAATTTTACACCGATGAAGATTTAAAATGGGACAAATCTCCTACGGAGATTTGCTTTTTAATTCATTTATCGGCAACGTTACATTTCGCATTGAAAATGCGAAATGGTGTAAGACATTAATTCTAATCCTTTGCGAAATGGTGTAAAAATTGATCCTGACTCAAAATTCATCAAAATCGATAACCACCAAACAAAATGTCGATCCGTCGTATCCTTTTCGTAATGTTCATGCTTACCAATAGCATGAACATTTCAGCTTTTCGCGCTTCTAGGCGTCGCAGACGCGCCACTGAAGCTTCCGCCGAGTTAGCGCGTCAAATAGAATACCAAACAAATATTAGTAAACAGTGTTTAGTTATTCAAAGTCATTATCATATTGAAAACAATACTTGCCCTGCGAATACCGGTCTACTTCTGCACCCGGACCTAGAGTTTTACAATAAATTCTGCGATTTTGAATATATCCAAAAGCAAGATAAATATCCTCTTTTAAGCAAGATCTTTGTTCTATTTTGCGTAATCGTAGTAATTATGTCTAACCCCGTTTATCCTCCGAGTATCTTTTCCACGCCCACTTATGATAGACCGTGATAATAGCAGATTTAAGCCTCCGCCGACTCTTCTGCGATATTATCCAAAGTCACACCAGCGTTCGCAGCCGTCTTCAAAAACTCCGCACGCTGATCCGCCGCATTCGCAACCTCACGACTATCGAAATCCACAGTATCGCGCACACCAATCAAATTTCCCTCTGAATCCATGGTCTGAGTCAACACGTTACCCGACTTCTCTGCCAGCTTAATATTCTCCTCGATTGCCTTACGTTTTGTATCCTTGACGCGACGGTCAAACTCCTCCTTTGCCTTCGTCTCATTTTTCACCTTCTCCTGGTGTAGCTGATTGAGCTCCTCCTCCATAAACTCAACGCGTCCCGTCTTATACGCATCGGGATCCCAAGGAATCCACATACCTACAGGACCCACGTAAATATCGTGATTCGGGTCGAGTTCGCGTAACTTCTTACAGCGAATCTCCGCCTCGTCCTGAGTGCCATAGACGCCACGGATCTTTAGCCCGCGCGTCGAAGTCTGGAAAGCGTTCTCGCGCTGGAAAACCTGCGTCAAACGGTCCTCGTGCTTATCCAAAAACGTCTTATAGTCGTCCAAAACGGAGTCCGCCTTGATTTTAGACTCTTCCTCCTTGACAAACTCATTGAAGTCCTCAATGACCGATTCCACCTTTAGGTTGTATTTATACGAAATGAAATTTACGAAATCCGAAAACTTGGACATAGATTTAGTCATATCCCATTGTTGCACGAATTGATCAAACAAATAAGCTTCGCGCCTCTTTAGGATCTTTTCAGGAGACACAAAAGACATACACGCGAATTTTTGTCCAGCGAGCGCATCGTCCTCGTCCAACAAATCGATATATTTAGGATTGGCGTCGCCATTAGGTAAATTCTTTCTCTCAAATCCCGACATTTAGCGAAATTACTATACAAGATATCGAAAAGAATGTTTAAGTAATTTTCATCTTTATTATTTATTTTCGTAGAGTATAATATATGAGCAACGTGTTTGATTTCAGTGAACTCGTCAAGAGAGCCATTAAGTATATTGTAGAGGGTATCATGGTGGCTATTGCCGCTTATGCTATTCCCAAGCACTCCCTTAAGGTAGAGGAGGTCGTGATTATTGCCCTCACTGCCGCCGCCACATTTAGCGTATTGGACGTGTTCGTTCCTTCCATGGCTTCGTCCGCCCGCGGCGGTGCCGGCTTCGGTATTGGCGCCAACCTCGTCGGATTCCCCGGTGGACTCTAATTTAATATAACCACAACTGTAAATAGTCATAGTTATATATATAAAATTCTCAATGAAAGTCATAAATTCATTATACAAAACATTGACCTCGACGCAATCTATTTATAAAAACAGGGAATATTTAACCATATTGGTTTATTTCGCGCTATTGTTCGTCTTGGATTATTCGGGAATCATGACCTTGTATGACCAAAACTTTGTTCGAAGAATGATCAATATGTATAGAAGAAGAGACCCCCTAACCTATCAAAGTAAATTAAAACCTTTCTGCGAGCCCTCGAAAAAAATGTTAAGCGAAGAAGATATTAAAAAATTACAATCGATTAACGTCCCCGAAACGAATGATATGCCTTGGTTTTCGAGGAAAAACACTACCACGCATCAATGTTGTGATAAATTTAGCGATACCGAAAAACAAATCATTACCGAGATTTCCGAAAAAGTGAGACAGAAATACGAAAAACAAATCGGCAAAACGTTGCACTATATGGACGACAACAAAGCTACCATTTATGTATATCACGGTAAATATTCTCAGCATTTATGGCACGTCGATCCTCAAAACCTGGACGAAATATTCAATGTCATCATATGTTTCAAAAAAGTCGGTGGAATTAGTCCTCTTCAATGCAAAAACAAGGAGGGCGAAGAGTACTCCATACATTTCGAAGAAGGTGATGCGGCTTTATTCAATGGCGGAACTACTGTGCATCAAGTTCCTCCGAACGAAGACGAAAATTCGGAGCGCACGGTTTTATCCATCGCTTTTACAACCAATGATAAACGCAATAAGGGGGGCAATCTGTGTACGTTTATCGGAGGAGGAAATAATTACGTGAATCTCATCAAAATAGTATTATCGGTATTTACCATCAATCTCGTTTTAACTTATTTATCTGGCGTCAATGCATTGTCCTATACATTTTTGTTGATATATATTTTCATCGTAATGGTAATAATAAAATATGTGCCTTTGTATTTGAATACAGGATTGGGATCGGGTCGCTCGTCTTCATTTTATCATAATTTAGTTATCGTTTTGTCTTTTATGTTATTTACTTTCTCGATAAAGGGTGGAATCGTATTTGTAAGCTATTTTTTATTGAGCGACGTATTTTTTCCAAGATCGTGGGTGGAATATGACTAATAGGCTTCGACAGTCGGCACTACGTGCCTTATCGACAGTCGGCACTACGTGCCTTAGAATCGGTTCTCGTAATCCACAGTCTCTTCACGAATTCGTATTTTTTCAATTATGTTTTCGTCCAAGAAGGGTTTTATGATAAAAAGCATCGTATGAACTTGCCACGTCGGATTTACGATTTCGACCTGGGTCAATCCATGAATATACTTGGTCTTGATCAAATTTATGATACGCAGAGCCAGCGGAATTTCACCGGCTTGGGCTATACCAAAACCTTCGGCGTCAATTACCCATTTCCACGCGACGTTAACACCGTGACTCGATAAAGTCTCGTCCATAATGGCTATAAAATCACCCTTATCATTTGATTTCTTAGGACATGTATAAAAAACCAAGACGCTATTTATTTCCTCAATGAGTTCAAACATGTTATATAATATTATTTGTATTCTTTATTTCCAAGAATACAAATAAAGGTATCTAACGACGACTGCGTCTAGACGATTTTCTGCGAAGACGACGCGACGATTTTCTGCGTTTCAGGGATTTGCGTTTATAACGCTTTCCGCCGAAAACCCCGGCGTTTCTGGCTGCTGCCTCTGATTTTTGTTGTTCTAATTCTAATTCTAATGCGTTTTTTTTATTATTTTTAACGTATTCTTGAGCGATTGAAATCGAACCAGGACCTCCAATATTTTTACCAGTTTCCAATTCATAGTTTTTATGACAATCATCAGGATTTAAACCAGAATGTAAACAATCATTTAACTTTTCAAACTGAACACGGTTTTTCTCCATTTCATTCTTACTTCTCTCGCGCTCATCTAATTCGGTTTCATTTAAGCCAGACATAATATCAAAATGTCCCTTATAATATAACCGCACACATTTTTTCCTAAACAGTGGGAAAAAATTCCCAGTCTAATTCCCCGCATACCTTCTTCCAAATCATATCCTGTTCCAACTGTTTTTCGCGATCCTTCATCATCGGAATATACGGTAAATACTGTGTTTGATCCAAGAGCACACATAATTGATGCAAAGTATACGTATAATTAAAGAAATTCGTGCGATTCGCCGGGCAATGTATTGCCCATGGTTTCTGAATCTCGATAAAAAGCACACACAAAGTCTCGTGTAACTCCTCATTCATAATCGGCGGTTTAATACCAAACATCGAATTGATATATTGAATATGTTCAAAATATTTATTGAATCCTAGTTTTCGCAATATCTCGCGCATTTTATCGTAATTAATAAGCGACATATCTTCGATGCGTTCCTTTTTGATACGCGCGCGGATCGCCTCGATCACTTCGTCTGGAATTTGCGTGGTTTCTTTCGCCTGAAACTGTGAGAGAATCTCCTTAAAATGGTTCAAACGGATATACGCTGTATATGATACTTCATTCGGCGGTTCTTTATTGTTCGGCTTGGAACTATCCACAATATACGGAATAAATTTCCCACATTTCATGTTATTACATATCAAAACTCCGTCTTCGTCTTGCGGAACTAACTCACCGCGGTGACAACTCTGACATATATCCGATGAAACTACGTAGTCCTGAGGATTCAAAAAATCGTTATTCACGTTTTTCCAATATTTCTGATACATATTTTTCGATTGCGTGTATTTATCCGGATCCTGTCGATCAGGATTTTTGGATCGAACCTTGAAAAACGAATGCAATACGTCGACGTTTTGTTTGCCTCCGCCCGTCGAAATATCCTTTTTCTCTTCGAAATATCCGAAAATAAACTGCGAGTTATCTAATAAATACTGTTTTTTCTGATTCGTCAGTTCGCGAATCTTGGACTTATTATGTCGTATTTTATCCTTGATATCCATTTTTTGGTCGATTTGATTATCATTGAGCGTCTTTAGTTGAGAACCCAGTGACTCTACTTCGGCGATTAGAGAAGGTATAGTGATTGTCTCATTTTCGTAGAATTTATTAAGCATTTCAGTGTGTTTTTCGTCAATGGTAGCATTCTGTTTAGGAATATTTTTTTTTTGAGAGTTCATATATATTGTTTCGTTACCCAATGTTTAATATATTTTATAGCTATAATTTATATATTAATAACTGAAATGGGTCCAAAACCAGCGACTTCCAAAACGGCGGCTTCCAAGACAGCGGCTTCAAAAGCAGCTGCCGCACCTAAAAAAACAAAAAAAACAGCAGCTTCTACCGACGAAGACGTATTTGTTGAACGTCGCGAAGGTGTTAAAGATTTTGATAAAGTCATTGCGCAAGAAATTCAGAGAGAGAGCGAAATTCAAAAAAGCGAAGAACTGAATGAAAAATATAAATTAGGAGGATTAGATGCCTTATGTGGGTTAAAAGCGGGAAAGGCGTTTAATTGGCTATATAGATTAGACGCCAACGCGACGTTTGACGATGAAGTTTACAAAAACGCTCGCGACTGGTGGGAGCGTGCGGATGCTATTCAACAATGTAAAAACACCATAGGAGATAAAATCATGACCGAGGAATGTTATATATGTGGACTCAAATTAAACCAAGACACGGGTGCAAAAAAGACCCCCGAATGTGAGCATATTTTACCTGTGTTTCAAGGCGCGCTCTTTTTGAATCTATATAGATCGGAATATAAAACTATAATGACAAAAGCTGCTAATAAACAAACATTAACTTCAAAAGAAAGGGAGCTTTATGATACATTAATGATGGAATATAAATGGGCGCATCGATGTTGTAATCAAATAAAATCAAACATATCATTTTTGACGTTTGATCCCAAAAAGGAAGAGTTTAAATTGGATTTTACTTCATCGTCGGTAATATTGAAAGGAATATTTGAAGCCAAAATGTCCAAAAAGGATGGAAAAGGATCAGAAACACGCGCATATTGTAACGCTATAAGTAAAATATTAAAGGCGAATTATAAAAACGACGTTAATAAATTTATAAAAGAAAGATCGGATATCATTTTTCACCAAAACATTAAACCGATTTGCACCAAATTGCATAGACAAATGGGAAACAAAATGGCAAGAAAAGGAGTTTTTTATTTGGGATTATTGGCAAATTTAATTACAGCAGCGGACGGCGGTAGAATAGCAGCTGCTCAGGCTGCTGCTAGAGGCGAGGAATTAAACCGCCCGCCTCCTATGGAGTCTGTTGAAAAAGCCCAGATATATTCCGATTTAACTTCAAAAATAGCTTCCACGTTTGAAGGACCAAAATGGGGAATTCGAGGAATTAATAAAGATGAAAAAAACAACGTGTTAAGAACATTGATTTCGTCTACGGATAAACAGTCGTGGTTATTGGATTCAAAATTATTAGTGGATTCAAATAAGATTGCGAAGTTAATGATCGAATCTTTTGTGGACGGGTCTATTATAAGATCAGCATCGTCTTCTTCGTCGATAACATATAGATCATTATATAGAGATTTATTTTGTATTTTTGCATATCCGTCGCATTTCAATGGACAAATATTAGTGCATTCTGATAACGGCGCGAGTCAAATAAGTTATAAAGACTCTGCGAAATTCGCAAATTATGGAATGCGTGCAGTTTTGTTATCCGAAATATCAAGTAGGTTTTTCTTGCTTTTAACGGTATATTCTGATAAAACCGACCCAATTTATTTGGGTCTTTCGGTTGTTCATACTAAGATTAAGGCATTGTTAAAAGAAAATATATTAGCATTAAAATTATCAAAAAACCATACAAAGGTGTTATGCGTTGTGATGCGAGTATGTGAATTTTTTGATACAGCTGCAAAAACGGAATTTGAAAACATTTTGACTTCAGAAAGCTTATATGACAGTGTTAACGCCCAATTGACTACGGTTAATGAAAATTATTTAGCGGACGCGAATATTATACACGGAAGAGTGCAATACTATACTTTTTACGCGGACGCCAAAGTAGTTGTCGATATAGAAGACGACAAAATCATTGAAGATAATATTGATATATTAGAAGTGAACGCAATAGATGTATTAGAGGGCATGTATAAATCCAAGGAGATATTTACTTCATCCGTAGAAAGCGAAAGCCAAGCCGATCTTGCGGCGGAATTTATTAAAACCGAAGAGGATTCTAGAGAGGTATTTATCGAACAAATAGAGAGTCCTATTAAAGCCGAGCTTTTGTCTTTATCAAGATCGCGATCGAGATCTAGGAGCGCATCATTAAGTCCCGCCACAACGGCTGAAACCACTTCTACGAGTTCTAGCGCTGCTCAACGGGTATATACAGAACAAGATTTATTGAATAAAACCCATTCTGAATTAAGCAAGATAGCAAAATCTCTTGGAATAAGACAGACGCAAACGTATAAATCTTTAGTAAATCAAATAGCTCATCCGCAAAAGAGGAAATATACGCAAAGGTATTTGGAAGAACATACAACGTTGAGCCTTGGCGGTAGGAAAACGCGTCGAAATCGTAAATAATCGATATTGTTTTATTATATACAATGTCGACTTCTATAATTGTTAACCATGATAGCCCAATGGTTCATATTGAAAGATCCAAAATTCAGAAAATGGTATTTCTAATGAACGCTTTAGAAGGTGGCTGGTCTATAAAAAAATCGACGGACTCTTATATTTTTACCAAAAAACACGAGGGGAAACGCGAGGTTTTCCAAGAAAACTATTTAGAGAGTTTCATACGGACCAATTCTGGGGATTCTTGTTTGTTGGATAGGGTATAAACTCAATTTCCTAGCAAGTTATCAATTATTTTTTTATTTTCATGTAATTTTATTGCTAAATAGGTAAATCCGTGAAATGTAGGAGTATGTAACAATTTATCAGACAATGCTAACAGAATTAAATCGCATATTGTATCGATCATAGCTTGTTTTTTATCGTTTTTTACCCAGGGTGAATGAATTGGTCCGTTATAGTTATTTAAACACTCTATAAATGTAAATAGTTTATCATTTTGTTTCATAATTTTAAAATAATCCAAGGTTTCTTTGCTATCTGTAGCCAAAAAAATATTGGATCCGTTAATTTCTTCAATATTATTGTTATAAAACGTTTTATAATCTGTTTTATAATCTGTATTTCGAATATGAATGGATATGTATGGTTTTTCTATTAAATTAAACCGTTGATTTATTATATCAACCAACCAATCGTTGATTTTCAATAAAGATAGAAATTTGTCTGCGTCGTATCCACCGCCGCAGGAGTTATGAACAATCAAATCTTCGATATAGTCAACATTAAAATTTAAATTCAAACTAATATTATTGATATTATTGTAATAAATTCCGAAATTACCATTCTGGTTTGACCATTCTGCATTATATTCATAGAGAACGTTTTTTAAATCATTAGGGTAAACGCTATAATCGTTTGACTCTATAATTTTACGAATTTCATCACTGTTATAGACTATATTAACGTTGTTATCTATAAATGTAAAAAAAATATCAAATGACATTTCGAAAAAACTATTGTATTGCGTATCAATCATAAGACATCTATCGCATTTTATGCAATAATTATAGCAAAGGTATATTTGGTTTAACATATCGTTTAATCCGCCCAATGGTCTACATAACAAATATTTCATATATTAGAAACGGACATATTTATAATTAAGGTGACATTCTAAAGTTTTATTTGTTTATGAAAAACACATAAAAATATCGTCGGTCATTATATTATCTGACATGGAGAACATCGACTCGATTGATGAACTCAGAGACGAAAATGCGGCACTTAAGGTCGAACTCGAGTCTGTGAAAAAACAACTCCAAAAATACATTGACGCGAGAACGAGTTATTATGAGAAAAACAAAGAAGTCGTGAATGAAAAATCGAAACTCCGACGTAAGAAAATAGCAGAAGAAGATCCCGAGCGTTTGCGCGAGATGAATCGTATAGCGTATTTGAAGCGCAAAGAGCGGCTCGCCGCTGTTGCGGTAGAATCCGCGAAAATTGATACGTTAAGTTCTCGATAAAGAACTTAAAATAGTTTCTCTCTATTATTCATGGGAAAATGCGAATCCGAAGGTTGCGAAAAGCGTAGCAATTTTAATGTGCCTGGAGAAAAAACTGCGAGATTTTGCGCTTCTCATAAAAATGAGGGAATGGTGAACGTCAAAGATAAATTATGTGAACATTTAGACTGTTCTAAACGTGCCGGGTTCAATCATCCAGGCGAAGCGGGTCGGAAGTTTTGTATTGATCATCGATATGAGGGAATGGTAAATATGGTTGTTAAACGGTGTAGACATACTGGATGTTATAATTTCCCTATGTTTAATGATATCGGATTGTCTTCAGGAAAATTTTGCGCATCTCATAAAACAGATGGAATGATAAATGTAGTCTCCAAAAAATGCTCACATGACGGGTGCGATATAATAGCGCAATTCAACATGCTCGGTAATAAAAAGGGGTTATATTGTTCTCAACATAAACTGGAGGGTATGGTGGACATAAAACATAAAAGATGTGAACGTGAAGGCTGTGAATCTTTGCCGTCTCATCGATTTTCAGAAGATACTCAAAATAGGTTTTGTTCGAAACATAAATTGGATGGAATGATTGACGCCAAACATTATATATGCATTAATGAAAATTGCAATAAATCGGCTACTTACAATATTGCTGGTGGAATTCCGGCTTATTGTTTAGAACATAAATCTGAGGGAATGATGGATATGAAACATAAAATGTGCGAACACGAAGGATGTGACAAACGACCCTTATTTAATATAAAAGGATCGAAATCTGGAAGGTTTTGTGTATCTCATAAATTGGATGGAATGGTAGATGTCGGAACGCGGCGATGTAAATCGGAATGGTGCGAGTCGAGTCATTATCGCGAGGGATACTGTTTGTTTTGTCTTGTGAATTTATTTCCAGATACTCCTATTTCGAAAAATCATAAAACCAAAGAAAAATCGGTTGTTGATTTTGTTATTGAACATTTTAGTAATTTCACATGGATAACGGACCGAAGGATTCAAGATGGTTGTTCACGTCGACGTCCAGATTTGTTATGCGATATGGGAACACACGTTATTATAGTGGAAGTGGACGAAAATCAACACGATAACTACGATTGTTCTTGCGAAAACAAACGTTTAATGGAACTTTCAAAAGACGTTGGTCATAGAAATATCATATTTATACGATTTAATCCGGACAAATATATTGATAAAAATGGGTCTCTTATAAAATCGTGCTGGACTCTTAGCAAAACGGGGATATTAAAGGTTTCTGCAGCGAATAAATTATTATGGGAATCGCGTTTGAATTCTCTGAAATTACAAATAGAATATTGGCTAAATAACCCTTCTTCGAAGATGGTAGAGATTGTACAACTCTATTATGACAATTTCTGAGAAATCGGGGTTATTTAGGCATAATGAAAATGTGTGCATTTTTATGCGGCTCGATAAATTGTAATTT
>Ga0209088_10001235_pt1 | contig 16676 bp, 4 predicted proteins | sample S_140625_EF_Meta_FD_187324 | JGI IMG/M metagenome (GOLD analysis project Ga0209088, IMG submission 187324) | Freshwater microbial communities from Lake Simoncouche, Canada to study carbon cycling - S_140625_EF_MetaG (SPAdes) (version 2) | ecosystem: Environmental > Aquatic > Freshwater > Lake ... | reverse complement strand
CGGCCGACCCGGTTCACCAGCAGCACGGCGGCCAGCGCACCACCCGCCACCAGGAGCAGCTGCACCAGCAACCGCGGCGACGAACGCCACCACCCCAGCCCACCAGGCAGTTCCAGCACCAACCAGAGCACTAGCCGGATCAGGGCCAGCACTAGGAGGAGGTCCACGCCGATGGTGAGCCAGAGGTGGCTGGAGGCCGGCACCACGCTGAGCGGCACTAGGTGCAGAACCACCGAGCACACGGTGGCCAGCAGCGGCAGGGTGCGGGGGGGCAGGGGCAGCCCGCGGCGCCGGCAGGCCAAGGTAAGTAGCAGCACCAGCCCGAAGGCAGGCAGCACCACGGACCAGGAGGGAACGGACCAGGAGGAAATCGCGCTGGGCGGGGCCATCGGCACGACGGGCAGCGCCCCATCCTGACGCTGCGGGGGCGGGCCTGCGCAGATGGCTGCCAGAGCCGTCGGAATGGGGCCAAAGTGAGGTGGCGCTGCCTGTGCCCAGCCGATGTCGTGGTTCCTGCCGTGCCGATCCCTGAGGCCGCTCCGATCAAGTGGCGCGGGGCTGGGCGGGCGGCTGGGCCACGGAGCAGGGCCAGAGCGCCTCGGCCTGGCGGGCGTGGCCGGCGCCCTGTTGCTCTCCCTGATGCCACCGCTGCCCGCCCGCAGCGCCGAACGGGCCGTGATCCAGGAAATCCTCGATGGCGACCAGCTCTTCGTGGATGGCCAGAAAGCCCGGGTGAACCAGCAGGCCGCCGCCCCCGATGACGTGAGCACCAAGGCGAGCCGCGGCGCCCTCTCCTTCCCCGGCGGTGCGGTGGGCCGCATCAACCGCTTCTCGCGGATGCGTCTGGGCCAGAGCTGCTTCCTGCTCGAAAGCGGCCAGGTGCTGGTGTCGGGCAAGGCCGCCGGCTGCACCCGCTCCGCCCGGCTGAGCGTGCGGGGCACCAACTACCTGCTGGAGGTGGACGAGCAGGGCGACTCCCAGCTTTCCGTGCTGGAGGGCACGGTGGAGGTGGAGCCGCTCAAGGATGGAGCCCCCACCGGCACCGGCCCCACCACGGTGCAGGCGGGCCAGAAGCTGCGGCTGTCGGCCCAGGGGGTGATCCTGGCCCTGCTGGGCCTCAGCAGCGGCGACTACGACGCCATCCTGCGGGGACCGCTGTTCAACGGCTTCCGGCTGCCGCTGCCGAACTACGGCTCCCTGGAGAGCTACCTGCGCCGCTATCAGCCGTCCGTGAGCCTGCCCGTGAGCCTGCCCTCGGCCCCCAGTCTGCCCACCCCATCCCTTCCCACCTTTGGCCTGCCCCGCCTGTTCTGATGAGGGCATGAGCGGCCTGATCGGTCGGCTCGGTGCTTCCTGTCCATGAGGCGCCGGCTCCCCCGGTTCGTGCTGCCGGCGCTGCTGCTGCTGTGGGTGGGCGGGAGCGCGGGCTGGCCGGGGCCCCGCTGGCGAGTGGCCGAGCGGGGCCTCGAAGACCAGCTGCAACGGCTTTTGGGCCCGGGCCGTCCGCCGGCGGCGGTGACCCTGGTGGCGGTCGATGACGCCACTCTGCAACAGGGGGACTGGTATGAGCGCAGCCGCACGGTGCCGCCCTGGGCCCGGGGCCTGGGGTCCCTCCCCTGGCCCCGAGCCGCCTATGGCCTGCTGATCGAGCGGCTGCTAGCGGCCGGGGCCCGGGCCGTGGCGGTGAATGTGGTGTTTGAGGGGCCCAGCTCCCATGGTCCCGCCGACGATGCGTCCCTGGCTGCGGTGCTGGCCCGCCACCGCGGCCGGGTGGCTCTGGCGGCCGAGATGCAGGAAGGGGAGGACCAACAGGGGGCCGGCTCCCTCACCCTGGTGACACCCAACGACCAACTGGTGGCCGCAATTGGCGGCCCGGCCCAGCTGGGTCTCACCAACATCCTGGTGCCCCGACCGGGGGATCGGCTGCTCCACCCCGAGGCCTACGCCGGTGCCCTGCTGCGCGACCGGCGGGTGACCGACACGCCGGTCGCCCTCTCCACCACGGTGCTGCGGCTGGCGGGCTGGCCACCCAGGGGCGACGACCGCCACAGCAGCCTGCGCACCTACGGCGCCGAGGGAAGCCTGGAGCGGCTCAGCGCCTGGGAGGTGCTCGACCCCGCGCGCTGGAGCCACCACCCCCGCCGATCGGCCCTGGCTGGGGGTGTGGCGCTGGTGGGTCCGGTGCTGAGCGAGGGGAGCGCCGGCTACGGCACGCCGTTCGGGTCGCTCTCGGGGCTGGAAATGCTCGGCACCGCCACCGCCAACTCCCTGCGGGGCGATGGACTGCTGAGCTGGCCCGCCCAGGCGCCGCAACGGGCCCTGCTGGCCATGACACCGCTGCTGCTGGCCCTGGCCGCCGGCCGCCGGCTGGCCTCGATCCAGGCGCGGCTGGCGCTGGTGGCCCTGCTGCTGGCCCTGCAGCTGGCGGCGGGGCTGCTGGTGTTGCAACGGGGGAACCGCTGGCTGCCGCTTCTGGCTCCCCTGGCCGGCCTCGGAGCCCTGGCCCTGCTCTATGGCGGGAAGGCCTACCTGCGGGAAGCGGGCGAACGGCTCCGGCTGCGCCGCACCTTCGAGCGCTACGTGGCGCCGGGGGTGGTGGCGGAGATCCTGGCGGATCCAGAGGCAGCCGAGGGGATCCTGCGGGGCCGCCAGCTGGAGGTGACCGTGCTGATGAGCGACATCCGCGGCTTCACCACCCTCACCCGCCAGCGCAGCGAGGCGGGGCAGAGCGAGTTGCACGTGCGCCAGCTCAACGAATACCTCGGGGCGATGGTGGAGGTGGTGGGCCAGCACGGCGGCACGGTCGACAAATTCATTGGCGACGCGGTGATGGCGGTGTTCGGCTCGCCGGTGAGCCGTGGCCCCCGGGAGGAGGCCCGCCAGGCGGTGCGCTGCGGCCTGGCGATGCGCGCCGCCCTGGCCGCCCTCAATGCCGACTGGCGGCAGCGGGGGCTGGCCGAGCTCGACAACGGCGTAGGCCTGGCCAGCGGACCAGTGGTGGCCGGCCAGATCGGCAGTCCGAAGCGGCTGGAATTCACCGTGATCGGCGACACCGTGAACCTGGCCGCCCGGCTGGAGGCGATGACCCGCCAGGTGGAGGCACCGTTGGTGTTCGATGCCGCCACCGCCGCCCTGCTGGCCGGCGATGCGGAGCTGAGCGCCACCAGCCTCGGCAGCCGGGAGGTGAAGGGCATCGGGCCGGTGGAGCTGTTCGGGGTGCAGGCCGCCACTCCCGGCCAGGCCTGAGCCGGCTGACGCCGTCGCCAGTGCCCCATCGAGGGCCACGCCATCCTTGAGCGCAAGGAAGGGCTGCCCGACGCTACCAACACGGCACAGCAGAGGGATCGGATCGTGCACCGGCTCGGGCTCAGGCCAACGCCGCAACGAAGGAACCGTCATCGCGCTGGTCTTCGTCGCTAATCGACCGCTCCTACCGGAGAAGCGCCTACCCCATCAGCCCAGCGCAACGCCCAACTGCTCCCGCAGCTGCTCCTTCGCCCCCGCCAGCGCGCCATCCAACGCGGCGCCGTCCTTGCCACCGGCCTGGGCCAGGTTGGGGCGGCCGCCACCGCCGCCGCCGCAGTCCTTCGCCACCGTGCCGATGAAGACGCCCGCCTTGGGGCCGGCGGCGATCACCGCGGCTCCAAAGGCCGCCACCAGCACCACCTTGCCGGCATCGGCGGGATCGGGAAGGCCGCCCAGCACCACCGCGGCCCCCTGCCCGAGCTGGTCCACCAGACCCTGGGCGGCAGCCTGCAGGCCAGCCCCCTCCACCCCATCGAGGCGCTCCACCAGGAGGGCAAAGGGTTCGCCGGCTCGCTCAGACCCGGCCGGGATCACCCCCAGCGCCTCGGCCCTGGCCGCAAGGGCCGCCGCCTTGGCCACCGCCAGCTCGGCGCGGACCGCCGCCAGGGCCTTCTGGCTGCCCTTGAGCTCCTCCTGCAGGGCCGCCACCCGCTCCACGATCTCGCCGGGCTGGGCCTTGAAGCGATCGCCCAGGGCCCGCACCACCGCGTCGCGCTCATTGAGATAGGCGAGCACCGCCGGGCCGGCCACGGCCTCGATGCGGCGGATGCCGGCCGCCACACCCGATTCGGCCACGATCTTGAACAGGCCGATCTCGGCGGTGTTGGCCACGTGGGTGCCGCCGCACAGCTCCATCGACACGCCGGGCACATCCACCACCCGCACCACATCGCCGTATTTCTCACCGAACATCGCCACCGCCCCGGCGGCACGGGCCTGCTCGATTGCCATCTCCTGGACCTCTAGGGCGTGAGCATCGGCGATCCAGCCATTGATCAGGGCCTCGATCCGCTCCAGCTCGGCGGCGGTCACGGCGCGGGGGCAGTGGAAGTCGAAGCGGAGCCGCTCGAAATCCACCAGCGAGCCGGCCTGAGCGATCGAGGGATCCACCACCTCCTTGAGGGCAGCCTGCAGCAGGTGGGTGGCGGTGTGGTGGGCCTGCACCCGGCGGCGGCAGGCCCGGTCCACGCGGGCCGTCACCAGATCGCCCACCGCCAGGCTGCCCCGCTCCACCCGGCCGCTGTGCACAAACACGCTGCGGTTGCGGCCCACAGCCTCGATCGCCACGATCACGCCGTCGCCATCGCTGCCCTCGCCGGCCAGCACGCCCCGGTCGCCCACTTGGCCGCCACCTTCGCCATAGAAGGGGGTGGAATCGAGGACCAACTGCACGACATCACCGGCGCTGGCCCGCTCGGCCGGCTGGCCATTCACCACCAGGGCCAGCACGCAGCTGGGGTGCTCCAAGGCCTCGTAGCCCTTAAAGGCAGTGGCGTCGAGCTCGGCGGCCATCTGCTCGATTGCCCCCTGCAGAGTGAGATCGAGGCTCACGGCCGCCGCCTTGGCCCGCTGGCGCTGGGCCTCCATCGCCGCCTCGAAGCCCGCCAGATCCACCGTGAGGCCGTGTTCCTCGGCGATCTCCTCGGTGAGCTCCAGCGGGAAGCCGTAGGTGTCGTAGAGCTCGAAGGCCTGCTCACCGGAGATCTGGCTGGGCTTGGCGGCCAGCACCTCCGCCAGCAGCTTCTCGCCGCGCTCAAGGGTTTCGAGGAAGCGGGCCTCCTCCCGCTCCAGCTCGGCCAGGATCACGCTGCGGCGCTCCAGCAACTGGGGGAAGGCCGCTGCCATCAGGGCAATCGAGGCCTCGCCCATGGCCGGCAGGAAGGGCTGGCTGATGCCGATCAGACGCCCATGGCGCACCACCCGCCGCAGCAGCCGGCGCAGGATGTAGCCCCGCCCCAGGTTGCTGGCGGTCACGCCGTCGCAGATCAGCTGGGTGATGGCGCGGCTGTGGTCGCCGATCACCTTGAGGCTCGTTTTGCCCTTCGCATCGAGGCCGGGGTAATCGACCCCCGCCAGGCCCGCCGCCGTCTCGATCAACGGATAAATCAGGTCGGTTTCGTAGTTGTTCGGCACCCGCTGCAGGATCTGGGCCATGCGCTCGAGGCCCATGCCGGTGTCGATGTTGCGGTTAGCGAGTGGCGTGAGGGTGCCCGCCGCGTCGCGGTTGTACTGCATGAACACCAGGTTGTAGAACTCGATGAAGCGCGAGTCGTCCTCGAGATCGATGGCGTCGTCGCCGAGTTCGGGCTTGAAGTCGTAGTAGATCTCCGAGCAGGGGCCGCAGGGGCCGGTGGGGCCGGAGGCCCAGAAGTTGTCGGCCTCATCCATGCGGATGATGCGCTTGGGGTTCACGCCAACGTCATCGCGCCAAATCGCCTCGGCCTCATCGTCCTCGCGGAAAACACTCACCACCAGGTTGTTCGGGCTGAGGCCAAAGACGACCGTGCTCAACTCCCAGGCCCAGGCGATCGCCTCGCCCTTGAAATAATCACCAAAGGAGAAATTACCGAGCATCTCAAAAAAGGTGTGGTGCCGCGCCGTGCGGCCCACGTTCTCGATGTCGTTGGTGCGGATGCACTTCTGGGCGCTCGTGGCCCGCGGCGCCGGCCGCTCCTCCTGGCCGAGGAACACCGGCTTGAAAGGCAGCATGCCGGCGATCGTGAGCAGCACGGTGGGGTCGTTCGGCACCAGGGAGGCACTGGCGATGGGCCGGTGGCCCCGCTCCTCATAGAAACGAAGGAAAGCAGCGCGGATCTCAGCGCCGCTGCGGGGAGGGGTGGGGGAGGCGGCGGCCATGGGCTGCGGAGTGGTGCGCTTCTGCGCCCATGATCGCGCAGGGGCGGGATGGGGGCGGCCCGCAACGAGCTCAGCGAAGGGGCCAGAGCGCTGATTGTTCAGGCCGAAATGCTGTTGAGATGGAGATCAAACGCGGCTGATTAGACGCATGCGAACCACGAGGTCGAGGGCAATCAAGAGCACGATAAACACCGAAATGAAGAGCCAGAAAAACTAGGTTTCTATGGGATTGATGCAGGGAAGAATGGATTGTTCTTGAACTCCCCCAACAGCGCATATTGGCGGGTCCAGGACGGATCGCCAGCGGCCGCCTGGGCGCCCCCCGAGCCTCACCAGGGCGTGCCCAGCAGCTCAATGCCGGCCCAGAAGAAGGGATGGTCGAGGCCATTGCTGACGCGGCGCTGCTGGGCGGGCGTGAGGCGATCCAGCAACACCCCCTGCCCATCCACAACCCTGTCGCCCGCCAACCGGATCTCACCGCGGGCGAAGGCCAGGCGGGTGGACTGCAGGGCTTCCGCCTTGGGCAGACCGCGGCGCAGCTGGCGGTAGAAGTGCACGAAGAAGGCGGAAGTGGCCACATCGTCCACGTACCAGAGGGTGCCGATCGCGCTGCGGGATCCCGCCTGCAGGGCCAGACCGCTGAAGCCCAGCTCACTGCTGGGATCCCCCAGGGCCGTGCGGCAGGCGCTCAGCACGAAGAGATCGAGGGGATCGGCCGCCCGGCGCTGTCGCAGGCTGCCAAAGCGGCTGAGATCAAGGCTTCCCTTACCTGCGAAAATGCGGGCCTTGCTGGGCCCCCCCGGCAGGAATTCGGCATGGGAGGCCACGTGCACACGGCCAGTGGCGGGGTCTCCGGCCTCCCGGATCAGCACCTCAGGCGTGAAGGCCTGATCGAGGAAACTCCGCGCATCAAGGTTGGTGATCCGCTCAACTTCTTGCGGCACCAGGGGCAGCGGCGCCAGGGTTTCAAAGCTGGAGGCCCCCAGAGCCAGCTGGGCGCCACCCGCCTGCGGAGGCCGCAGATCCCGCTGCATCAGCGTGACCGAGGGGGTGATCGCGAAGGCGTAGCGCTCCCCGAAGCTCAACGTCCCGTCATGCAGGGCAGCGAAAGGAACCGCCTGCAGCCCCGCATCGGGCACCAGCAGCAGGGTGGTGACCCCGAGCCGGCGCAGCTCCGGCTCGACGGGCTCAATCAGCTGGCGATGCAGCTGGCGGAGGGGGGATTGGGGATCAGCCACCTGGATCGCATCCTGCCGGGCCAGCTGCCCGTACAGGGCCCGCAGCTGGCGGCCCAGCTGCTCGAGGTTCACCGGCAGCCGCCGCCCCTGCACTTCGCCCTGCAGGGGGGTGAGCACCAGATCGATGAAGTCGTCGCCAGCCACCTTGCCGCGGGTGACGCTGATGTGGAGGATCGCCGGCGTGTAGCGGGCCCGATCGAAACCGGCGGGAGCCACCGTGGCCGTGGTGGCGGACCCCACCGCCCTGGCGGATGGGGACGCCGCGGCTGGCCCGGATAACGCCGAGGCGGCCCGGGCGGAGGGTTCGGCGACCAGCAGGCCAACCAAAGCCAGCAGGGGAACAAGACGACGGGTCACGGCGTTACCGCCCCCTGGCGAACCGCCGCCGTGTTGCGCTGCATCCATTCCTGCAGGCTCAGGCTGGAAGGTGGAGCGGCCTGAGCCTCCTTCTGCCTGCCCAGACCCAGCTGTTCGGCGATGGCCGGCGCCTTGCGCTCGGCGTTGCTGTAGGCCTCGGCGGGATCGGCAAGATCAAGGACCATGGAGGAGGCCCCGGGCAGAGCGGCTGGAGCCGCGGCCGCCCCGGCTCTCGCCCGGGCGGCCGGTTCGGGCTCCGGGAGATCGCTGCCGTTGAAGAGCCAGCCCAGATCGCTGGCGCTACTGAGGTTGAGGATGCTGCGGCCGAGCCCAGCCTCGGGGAAAGGCGATCGGTCGGGGGAGCCGCCGACGATCTCTTCAGGGAGGGGATCCACTCGTCTTACCGGGAAAATGGGGTAGGTGGGGGGGAGCTTTGGAGTTGGGGTTGGGGGGGGCGGTGGCGCCGCCAGGATTGATGCCACGGTGATCAAACCGGATTCGAACAGGGTGTAATTGCCCCGATCCACGCCAGCGAGCTGGAAGCCGGTTCCGAACACCGGCTTGATCGTGCCCACATCGGGCGTGATGAAACTGGCGCTGCCGCCAACCAGGGCCACCTGATCACCGGGAACGGCGCCGCTGAGGAGGCGATTGAGGATGGTGGCGGTGGTGCCGCCGTCGAAGGTCTTGTCGGCTGCATTGAAGCCACCGAACACGGTGGCGGGGGTGATCACACCGATGGGGGCACGACCACCGTCCACCTGAAAGACCTGATAGCCGTACACAGGAATTGAACCCTCCGAGGCCGTCAGCACGCCGACTCCGGTGAGGGTTACCAGCTTGCTGCTGCCCACATCACGGCTGTCGTAGAAGGCAGGCCCCGTAGCCCCCAGACTCACCGCATCGCCGGGCAGCACCCCGCTGAACTTCACCTGGGCCGGATCGACTACGGCCGTGAGGCTGCCGTCAAACACCTTGCTGGTGCTGCCGCTGAGGCTGGCCTCCAGGATGGGGATGAACGCATAGAAGAGGCCATTGCCACTTCCCTCTACCGGCGTGGCGTCGGCGAAGGACTTGCCGTATTGCTTGAAGTTGTAGCCGAGGCTGCCCAGGTTCTCCTGGGGGGTGAGGGGGCTGGCGGAATACACCTGCCAGGTGGCTCCCTCCGCCACGGAGAGGGCAGTGGAGCCGGCCTGGTTGGCAAAGGCGCCGCTGCCGGCTTGCAGCACCATGGCCACACCGGAGGGACTGGTGGCCTCCAGCACGGTGCCGCTCTCCAGGCTCAGCCCGGTGGTCCCGAAGGCTTGGATCCGGTCAGCGGCCAGGAAACCGGCGAGGTTGAGGCTGCCGGCCTCGGCCGTGAGCGAGAGGGGACCCGCCACGTCGAGGTCAGCCACCCGAAGATCGCCGCTGGCCTGGTTGATCGTGACCGCCGCGAGGGTGGGCGCCACGCTGCCGCCGCTGCGCTCGTAAGAGCGCAACACCTCAAGGGTGCCGCTGCCGCCCAGGAAGCCACCGCTCTGGCTGTAGGTGCTCCAGCGGGCAGCGCCATCGAGCAGCACCGAACCGCCCGAACCGAGGAGCAGGCCCGGCAGACCGGCCGCCTGGTCCGTGGCGCTCTGGAACTGGGTGGCGGCATCGACGCGCGCCCGCGGTGAAAAGAAGGAGCCCAACACCTGGATAACTCCAGGACCCTGAATCGTTGCCGCCTGGAAGGTGGCATCGGCGCCATGGCGCTCCGAGAACCAGAGGGTGGATCCAGCCCCCAACTGGAAGCTTCCCGCCAGGGTCTGACCGTTCTGCACCGAGAGCACCGAGTTCGACGCCAGGGTCACCTGGCCGGCAGCCGTGTTGTTGAAGGCGATCTCCCAGGCGCTGGAGCCGCTATTGAGCGTCACGCGGCCGCTGTTGGTGAAGATGCCGTCCTGGCCTTCGGGATTGCTCAACAGCGACCAGCCGCCGAAGGTCTGGGTGAAATTGAGATCGAGCGAGCCTCGGTTCTCGAAGGTCTGGCCGGAGGGAATGCGGATGTAGGCATCGCCCTGGCTGGGGCTCTGGTGACTGTTGATCACCACCAGGCCCTCGTTCAGCAGGCCTTGCACCGCCTGCAAGCCGGTGCCATTCAGCGAGAGGCTGCTGCCGGCCTGAAGGGTGAGGCTGCCGTCGAGACGGGAATCGCCCGAACCGGTCCCGAGCAGGGTGAGCGACCCGCCGCTAGCGATGGTGAGGTTGTTGCCGGCGTCACTGAAGAGGGCCGCGATGGTCTGGGCGTTGTCGAGAAGCACCGAGGCGCCGCCCAGCAGGTTGAGATAGGCCGTGTCGCTGAGGCCCGGCAGGGTGTCCAGGGTCCAGTTGGTGGCAGTGCTCCAGAGGTTGTCTCCACCGCCGCCATCCCAGCAGACACCGGCGCAGGGTGCCCCCTTGCTGAGGCGGTAGGTGGGGTTGGCCGGTGACGGGGGCGTCACCGTGGTGCCGCTGAAATCGGTGGGCAGGTTGGTGGTGGTGAAGCTGCCGCTGGGAAGGCTGGTGCTGCCGCCGCTAAAACTTGTGGCGGTGACGATATCGAACGTGCTGCCCACTGGCGGGGTGTAGCCCGGAGCCAGGGAGGCAGTGAGCGTGCCACCGAGGCTGGCGTTGCCATTCACCACCAGCTTGTCGAAAGCACCTTCCCCACCCTCGAGGTCGATGAATAGTTGAGAAGTGGACGTCAGCGCCAGGTCGCCGTTGATCGTGAGGGTGCCGACGGTTCCTGGTATGCCTGGGCTGAGGCTTGGAGTGCCTGGGCTGATCGTGCCAGCGTTGGTGAGCGTGTTGCCAAAGCCGACACTAACGATACCTGCGCCCTCGATCACCCCGCCCGGTGCATTGGTGAAGCCGCCAAACTTCTCGAACGAGGCACCTGCAGCGACGGCAATCGTGCCGGCCTGGGCAAAGCCACTCCCTACAAGTAAGCCGCCGCTATTGACATTCAACGTGCCGTTGTTGTTAAAGCCAGCGCTCGGGTTTAAGGTCACCTCGCTGGCGGTGTTTTTGTTCAGCGTTCCGCCTACTGCGTTGGTGAACGTGCCAGGACCGAAATTGCTAGTAATCGGCGTGGCAGCGGTGCCATCCAGGTTCCAGATACCCGCGTTCGTGATCGTGTTACTCAAGCCGACAAACACCTGGGCACTGCCCGTCTGGCTCAGCGTCCGCGTGGCGGCATTCGTCCAAGGCTTTTGAACCGCGATGCTGCCGCTCACCGTCGTGGCCGAATCGGTGATGAACGCACCCACCCCGCTGAGCGTGCCACCGCTCAGGCTGCTGCCACCCGTCACCGTCACATTGCCGCTACCCCCCAACGTGCCGCTGCTTAACGTGAAAGGGTTGGCCAACGTCTGATCTGAGTTGATATTGAAGGTGCCACCATTGATGTTGATATTGGTGCCCAGTCCGAAGACAGTGCCGGCGTAATTCACAATGGCGCCCGAGATGTTCAAGCTGCCGGCTCCGGCAATGTTGCCGCTTGCTGTAACGCTGCGCGTACCGCCACTCAGGTTCAAGGTCGTGCCAGAGGCAACGTTGTAGGTGCCGCTGTCGGTCCCACCAATGGGAATCGTCAGCCCTCCACCCACCACATTCAACGTGCCGTTGTTGTTAAAGCCAGCGCTCGGGTTTAAGGTCACCTCGCTGGCGGTGTTTTTGTTCAGCGTTCCGCCTACTGCGTTGGTGAACGTGCCAGGACCGAAATTGCTAGTAATCGGCGTGGCAGCGGTGCCATCCAGGTTCCAGATACCCGCGTTCGTGATCGTGTTACTCAAGCCGACAAACACCTGGGCACTGCCCGTCTGGCTCAGCGTCCGCGTGGCGGCATTCGTCCAAGGCTTTTGAACCGCGATGCTGCCGCTCACCGTCGTGGCCGAATCGGTGATGAACGCACCCACCCCGCTGAGCGTGCCACCGCTCAGGCTGCTGCCACCCGTCACCGTCACATTGCCGCTACCGCCCAACGTGCCTGGCGGAATTCCTGGGCTTGATGTTCCGAACCGAAAGACATTCAGCGTCGAGCCGAGGCCATTAAGGGTGAGATTGCCTCCAGCAATCGTCAGCTCTCCCTGCAAATCGGACGCTGTGGCGGCACCCGTCACGGTGAGCGAACCGCCGTTGATGATGGCGAGGTTGTTGCCGATGTCACTGAACAGGGCCGCGATCGTGCGGGTGTCATTAAGCAGCACCGTGGCTCCGCCAGGCATATTCAGGTAGACAGAATCGCTGATTCCCGGCAGCGTGTCGAGGCTCCAGTTGGCGGCGGTGCTCCAGAAGCGGTTAGAAGAACCACCGCCGCCATCCCAGCAGACCCCGAGGCAGGCTGCCTTGCTGAGGCGGAAGGTGGGGCTGGCTGGTGCCGGCGGTGTCGCCACATTGCCGCTGAAGCCGGCCGGCAGGTAGATGGTGGTGAAGCCAAAATTGTTAAAACTGGTGGCGGTGATGATGTCGACCGTGGTGCCCACAGGCGGGGTGTAAAAGGAGCCCGTGCTGGCGGTCAGCGTGCCGCCGATGCTGGCGTTGCCGTTCACCACCAGCCGGTCATTGCCGATGGGGAACGTGCTGCTACCCAACAGGTCGATCTGCAGCTGGGAGGTGGGTGCCAGGGTCAGGTTGCCGTTGATTGTGAGGGTGCCGGCGGTGCCTGGTAGGCCGGGGCTGATGCTTGGCGCCCCTGGACTGATCGTGCCGGCATTGGTCAGCGTTAATCCGCCGAGGTTGAGGGTGCCTTCGCCCCGAATGACGCCGGTCGTTGCTGCGTTGGTGAGGTTGTTGCCATTGGTGCTGAGCGCCGCGCCGCTGGCAATATTGAGGGTGCCGCTGTTGGTCGGGAAATTGTCCAGCTGCAGCGTGCCTTCATTGACACTCACCAAGCCGCTGTTGTTGAAACTGCCGCCGGGGTTGAGGGTAATGGTGGAGCTAGCAGCCGAGCCCACGCCCTTAGTCAGCGTGCCGCCATTGTTGAAGACGTTGTTTAATTTCACCCCCAAGATGGGAGTGATATGAGTGCCCTCGACACTAAAAGCTCCAGCATTATTGACCGTATTCTCGCCATCGAGGAATATCTGCGCGGCGCCGCTAATGGTCACCGTGCGCCCGCTGAGGTTGTTCCAAGTCTTATTGCCAAACGCCACCGTACCCGTCACGCTGGTATTGGAGTCGGTGATCAACAGGCCCGTACCATTAATAAAAGAAACACCGCTCAGGGTGCTGCCACCCGTCACCGTCACATTGCCACTGCCGCTAAGCGTGCCGCTGCTGAGCTGAAGGCTATTCACAGTGGCCCCGAGGCCATCAACGGTGAGCGTGCCTCCACTAATCGCCAGCGATCCCTGCAAATCGGAGGCTGTGGTGAAACCCGTCAGGGTGAGGGAGCCGCCGGACAGGGTGAGGCTGTTGTTGGCATCGGAGAAGAGCCCGGCAATGCTCACGCTGCCTCCGCCGAACACCACCGAGGCGCCACCGGCCAGATTCAGATAGGTCGTGTCGGTGAGCCCCGGCAGCGTGTTGAGGGTCCAGTTGGCGGGCGTGCCCCAGAGGTTGTCGCCCCCACCGCCATCCCAGCAGACACCGGGGCAGGGGGCCTTGCTGAGGCGGTAGGTGGGGCTGGCTGGCGCCGGGGGCGTGACGGTGGTGCCGCTGAAGCCAGCCGGCAGGTTGGTGGTGGCGAAGCTGCCGCTGAGAAGACCAGTGCTGCCGCTAAAGATGGTGAGGATGTCGGCCGTGGTGCCATCTGGCGGGGTGTAGAAGGAGCCGGTACTGGCGGTGAGCGTGCCGCCGAGGCTCACGTTGCCGTTCACCACCAGCTGGTCGTTGCCGATGGGGAACGTGCTGCTACCGATCAGGTCAATCTCAAGCAGGGAGGTTGGTTCCAGGGCCAGGTTGCCGGTGATTGTGAGGGTGCCGGCGGTGCCTGGCAGCTCTGGGCTGATGCTTGGCGCCCCTGGACTGATCGTGCCGGCGTTGGTCAGCGTTAATCCGCCGAGGTTGAGGGTGCCTTCGCCGCGGATAACGCCGGTGGTTGCTGCGTTGGTGAGGTTGTTGCCATTGGTGCTGAGGGCCGCGCCGCTGGCGATATTGAGGGTGCCGCTGTTGGTCGGGAAATTGTTCAGCTGCAGCGTGCCTTCATTGACATTCACCACGCCGCTGTTGTTAAAACTCCCGTCGAGGTTGAGGGTGGCGTTGGTAACCGATCCCACGGCCTTGGTCAGCGTGCCGCTATTGTTGAAGACGTTGTCGAAGGTGTTGGTCAAGTTCGCATCGTCGATGGGCGTGGTATTGCTGCCCTCGATGCTGAAGGTACCGGCGTTGTTTAGCGTGTTCGTGCCATTGAGTAAGACCTGCGCGGGTCCGCTGATCGTCACCGTACGTCCACTCAGGTTGTTCCAGGTCTTGTTGTTGCCAAGTTGCACCGTACCCGTCACGCTGGTGTCGGAATCGGTGATCAACAGGCCCGGACCAAATTCAAAGGCGCCGATGGCACCCCCATTCAGGCTGCTGCCACCCGCCAACGTGACGTTACCGATACCGCTCAACGTGCCACTGCTGAGCGTAAAGGGGTTGGCAAACCTCTGGTCGGTGTTGACGTTGAAGGTGCCACCATTGACATTGACGCTGCCGAAGGTTCCCAGATCGAACACGGTGCCGGCGTAGTTCACGGTGCCGCCCGAAACGTTCAAGCTGCCGGCCCCGGCAATGTTGCTGCTCGCCGAGAAGTCGCGCGTACCACCAGCAAAGGTCAGCGTGGCGCCAGAGATGACGTTATAAGTGCCGGTGTCCAGGCCACCAGTAGGAATCGTCAGCGTGCCTTCATTGACATTTACGGTACCAATATTGTTGAAATTACCGTCTAAAGCGAGGGCGATGTCCTTAGCAGAACCTACCGCCTTGGTGAGCGTCCCGCCGAGGTTGTTTGTAAAGCTGTTATTGAAGTTGCTTGAGACGATCGGAGTGGCATTGCTTCCCTCAATGCTCCAACTGCCCTGGTTATTGATGATGCTGCCGTTCGTGAGCACGACCTGGGCCTCGCCGCTTTGCGTGACAAGGGCCGGGCCAATTCCACCACCACTCCAGTTGACCCAGGTCTTGCCATTGAGCGTGAGAGTGCCGCTCAGCGCCGTGCTGGATTCAGTGAAGAATTCGCCCGAGCCACTGAGACTGCCCCCGCTCAGGGTGCTGGCACCCGACACCGTGACGTTGCCACTGCCGCTTAGCGTCCCGCCACTCTGGGTGTAAGTCCTGGTCGTCAGCGGCCCGTTGGCGGTCAGTGTGCCGCCAGTCAGATTGACCTGCGCTGCTGTCAAGGTTCCGCTGCTCTCCAGCGTCGTGTTGCCACCCGTCGCCGAGAGCGTGCCGACGCTGACCGTGCCAGCCAGGGAGCTCGTGCCGTTCAACAGTGCCGTGCCGCCATTGAGATCTAACGTGACGCCACTGGCCAGGGTCGACACCCCCGACCCAGTGGCATCGCTATCGGGCGTCAGCGTCAAACCCAGCTGACCCGCCGTGCTGGTGATATCGGCATTGATGTTGATGTTGTTATGGGCTACCAGCGTCAGCGTCGGTATCGAGTCAAGGCCCTCCGCCTTGGTGATCGGAGCCGCCACCGTGATGTCGCCCGCCTGTAATCCACCAGCACTGGTGGACAGGAACACGCTGGTGCCAGTGTTCAGGGCGCTGGTGATTGTGGTGGTGGCAATCACGGCGTTGTCGCCGGAGGTGAAGTAATCGGCAATGAACCCGATGTTGGCCCCTGAGATATTGAAATCAGGCCCCGTGGCATTCACCGTGAGGTTGTTGGGATCCAGCAGCCAGGTGCCCCCCTTGCCCCACGGCGCCGAGGCATCCGGGGCCTGGCTGACCGCCAACTGCTGACGCCCCGAGGTTTCCACAAAGCCGCCATCACCGCCGGCCGCGCCACCGCGGGCACTGATCGCCCCATCCACCCGGGTGGCCCGGTCGGCCCACACCACCACCGTGCCGCCGCGGCCCGCCGCCGTGGCATCGGCCCGGATCGTGCTGGCCCCATCCACCAGGGTGGCCTGGGCGTTGGGCACCGCCGCATCGCGTCCCTGCAGGCCACCGCCCACAAGCACCGTGCCGCCGCCGGCGGGCCCGCTGGCCTCGAGCCGCGCCCCCCGCAACGCCACCGTGGAGCCGCTCAGTTCGATGCGGCCCCCCGCAGCGGCGGGCGCCTCAGTGCGGGCCTCCAGGCTTCCGGCCACCTCCAGGCCGCCGCTGCCCGCCTGCGCCCGGATAGTGCCGCCGCCGCTGGCACCGCCCACACTCACCCCGGCAGGCGGGGCCACGGTCACACTTTTGCCGGCCAGCTCCACGGAGCCGCCCGGCACCCGGATCTGGCCGCCCTGCAGCAGCACATGGCCCCCCTGGGCATCGAGCAGCAGCTCGTGGTCCACCGTGAGCAGGCCGCTGGAGAGGGTCACATCGCCGTTGGCGCTCAGCGAGGCCGCCGCCAGGGAGGCCGGATCGCTCACCAGGCCCGCCCGACCGGCTAGGGGTTCACCACTGAGCTGGGCCGCCTGGGCGGCGGTGGTGCGCATCACATCGAACATCCCGCCGCCGACCCGCAGGCCGGTGGCGGTGCTGAGCTGCAGGCTGGGGATGTTGACGAAGCCCACGCCGCCGCCGAGGTGGACGCCGCCGGGGGAGAGCCAGATCAGCGAGGCGGGGGAACTGAAGCCGATCGGCTTGTCGAGAAAGCTGCCCAGGGGGTTCACCACCCCCACCACCAGAGTGCGCTGGCCCTGGGTGTCGAACAGGACGCTGCGGATGCCGCCGCGGGTGTCGAAGGCGGCAAAGCGATGGAAGAGGTTGGGGCCGGCCTTGGTGCCGCCGCCGATCCCACAGTCCCCCGCGCCGCAACTGCCCCCCAACTGGCCG
>Ga0209088_10001234_pt1 | contig 16680 bp, 8 predicted proteins | sample S_140625_EF_Meta_FD_187324 | JGI IMG/M metagenome (GOLD analysis project Ga0209088, IMG submission 187324) | Freshwater microbial communities from Lake Simoncouche, Canada to study carbon cycling - S_140625_EF_MetaG (SPAdes) (version 2) | ecosystem: Environmental > Aquatic > Freshwater > Lake ... | reverse complement strand
CTGTTTATATTTTCATTTCCTGGAAAGTACAGATGGGCTTTTCTTTCACTGCTCCTATAAAAATCTGATGATGGAGATTCTGATAGATTATAATTAAAATCTTTTGCAATAAAAATATTTTTATTATCTTTATTTATTGAAATAACACTTTGAGAGATACTGGAAGCAACATCTGGAGCATCAACACCTATATAAAGATATATGCTTCTTCCCTCTTTAAATATCGATTTTGAGCTTTTTATTATAATTCTTGATCTTGGATCAACATATGATATTGGTATCTCATAGTTTTGTCCAGATATTTTTAAATTTTTTGAACTAACTTCTTCTTCTGTAAAAAGATCTTGATCACTCTCTTTTGTAGGAAGCTCTTGCGGACTAACTATTTCTGTTGAAGTAGTATTAGAATTTGCAATATATATTTTATATGGACGTGACTCATCTCCTGATGAAGAGATTAATACTTTTGTTTTTCCAGAAACAATATTTTCATCACATGGAATTATTACATCAATATAATTTGGACCAACCTCTGTAAATGAATCTTTTTTAATTTCAAGCTTACCGATTTTTATTGAATTGATATATTGCGCTGATTCAGATGTAATTCTTATCTTGCTTTCGCCAGTAATATTTGAATTATCACATTTTAATATAATTCCACCATTTTTAAATCCATCAGGTGTAATTGATGATATTTTTGGTGCAGGAACAGATGTTTTTATATATCCATTTTCAAATTTTGAAACTTGACATTCGCCATCATATGCATAAACAACAAATCTTAAATCAGATGCAGAGTTGCTATAAAACTTCAATATATCTGATGCAGAAAATTTAGCTTCATATACGCCATCTTTTCCCGTTATTAGATTTGATTTTATCCAAGTTCTTGGAATAAAAGATTTTTGAGATGGAGATGAAAATACCCTTGGTCGATAACCCTGGCATAAGCCAATCTTATTTGCTATAAAGTTTTTATTAAAATATTTTAAATTATCGCCAAGTTTTCCTGATGATTCTGGATCTCCATCATCATATGATTTTCCATAGTGTAATATTAAATTTTCTCTAGATAAACTTCCGACAAACTCGTAGGTAGATAATGTTTGGCCTATTACATTTTCATTTTTTTGAAATAACTCTTGAACAAATGGAAACCCAGTTGAAAAATACTCTTCAAACTTTGTTCCAACTGCATTTGGAGAATATGTAAGTATTTTTGCAATATAATTTCCAATGTCTCCTATATTTTGATTAGCAGGATCATATTTTCCCTCAGAATTTTTCTTATATAGAGAATCATATAATCCGCCGTTATATTTTTTGTCTATAAAGCTTCTTATTTTTCCAAGTCCACCAAGTGCATATCCCTCTTCTGGACCTCCAGCATAATATCTAACGCTAGAAAATGGCTCATCTATATTCTTTGCAGTTATTTTTGAAAAAGGCAAATCTTCACTCTTTTCTTCTGAGTGAAAGTCTAATATAATTTTTTCATCAAAAATTGATACAAATGGGTTTGGATAAGGATTGTATTCTATAAAGTTTCCAGATTGAGAAGCTCTAATTAATCTTATATTATCATTTTTTATTTTAACTTCATTGCTTATTGCTGGACTTAAATAGATACAATCGGGCTTTTCATTTGCGGTAAATTCTATAGTAAATTCCTGTGGAATTTTTAAATTATAATCATCTTTTGCATCAATTATTGCTGCATATATTGGAACTGATTTTTTTAATTCAATATTTTTTAGTGAATTTTCTCCATTTTTTGCATCAGAATTTATTAATTGAAATAATAAATTTAATTCAGAAGAAGAAATATAATCATCTCCAAATCCTGCAGAATCAAATCCGCTTATATCTGGCATTTTTAGATATATTGATTTTCCAATGATTGTATAATAGCCTCCAAGTATTGGCTTTTTTGGGCTATCCAACATCTCTTTTGAAGATATATTTAAAAATGGAATAATATCCATAATTAATTTTAAAATTTCATCATCAGATGGATCTTTTTTTAACGATATATCATATAACTCTTTATATGTACTACCGCTAAGGCCACTCCATCCGCCAATGGTAGATGTTATCTCATTTCCATTTAAATATCCAATGGCTATATCTTTTAAAATAACTCTTATTGATTCTATTGGAAAAAATCCAAATATTAAATTTTTTCTTATTGAATAAAAATTATCTTTATTTTCTTCAATTGCATCAAAAGAATCAGTTGTTGATGATAGATATATATTGGGAACAACCCCAATATTCTGATCTGTTGATATTGACTCTACAAGTATTTTATTTATAGAAACTCTTAATGCTGATGTGCTTTTTTTCTCTATTTTTTCTATTTCTTCAAAATTTAAATTTTCAATAATTTTATCTTTTATATTTTCATTATAAAAGGAAAGTCTTTTATCTTTTGCGTCTATTTCTGATCCAAGTGATATTTTTACTATAGATCCACCCATTAATGGTATGGTTTTTTTCCCAGAGTCTTTTGTCTTTGGAAATAATACTGTAAGCTCTGAAGAGTCAATACTTGTAACTTCTGGACCACATGGATCTATTTTATATCTTCCACTTGGCTCAGTTCTTTTTGTCTGAGAGTTAATAAGATCTTGTGTAACTTTTGGTATTGTATCAGCCATTTATATTTCCTAACTGTAACTTTCTAATAAATAGAATTAGCTTCTTGATCTTCCACTATCTGAAGGTGTCTTTCCAAATTCAACAGTTTCTACTGCAGATCCCTTTAATATAACCTTATCACTTGAACTTTCAATCATAAGTGGTCCGTCATTCCTTATTACCATTGGTGCTCCGGCCTTCATGCCAGATATAACAAGGCCCTTCTCACTTATTGATATCAAATAATCTGAGCTATGCGGTGCATCATCAGAATATTTTGCGCCAATCATAGATCTTGAATTTTCAGAATCATAAAATCCTTTATCTACAACATTTACTCTTAAATCAAACCTACCTTTATTAAATGTATAATCAGAATCTGGATTATCTCCAGAGGTATATGTTCCACCAACATTAACAAGAACATCTCCATCTGATTGGAATATCATACTTCTATTATTCTTATCTTTTCCTAGCCACATTACAAGTGATCCTGCCGTATCTAAAATCATACTCTTATTATCAGAATTGTCTGCACCAAGAGAAAGCTCAAGGCTTCCTTCCATATTTACATTGGCACTAACACCACCATGTGTTTGTATATTTTCAAATGTCTTATCTGTAGTTAATTTTATTCCATCATCACCATATTCTGCTTTAAAATAATTACTTATTATTGGCTGCTGACTACTTTCTCCACCATAGTTTACTCCAGCAACATAGGTGTCCCCACCTGTTGATATTGCTGGTCTTGCAGGAGAGACTGCAACAGTTGAATAGAATAAATTTTTATGATCTGTTTTATTATTTGGATCATCGGCACCAGATTTATCATTTGTTTTTGTTGAATCATACATTATTTCAAATGCAGAGTGATAAGAGTATTCACTTGCCTGCTTTGGTATTTCTGGTAGTTTTCCAAGACTCTTTGATCCTACCATAAATTCATTTTCTCTTACAAATGCATTTGGAATACTAATATCCGTAACATAATTTGCAATCAATCTTTCTGCAGCAGCATAAATGTTATGATGCTTGGTTGTGTTTACTCTTATTGCTCTTTTTCCACTCGTATCTGATGATGGAAAATATGCATCACCAGCTTGATTTGCAAACCTTATTCCTGTAGTGCGAGTTAATGTAGGTGGATTGGTACCTACAATTTTTCCATCCCTATCCCTAAGATTTACAGGTATTTTTTCTTCCTTTGTTGGATGCGAAGGAGAAATTCCAATTAATCTTGGATCAGTATCTGACTTAAAATTTATGTCAGTTAAATATGGTATATTTCCAGTTGTAGATGATCTTGGAATATTTACCTTTAAAACTCCTTCTTTATCTATATCAAATACAAAGTCTTTTGATAACCTCGATTCATCTTTTGAACTTGCATTTGTAGATAACTTAAAGTGATAACCAATTCCACGTCTACTCTTCTTCACTGCCTCTTCAAATTTTAACTCTGAATCAACAGTTGGAAAGCTAATTGTTGATAATATTGGATTGTAATTTAGGTCAAAAACAAGTCCATTTATATCAATAAAGTTTCCTCCTATTATCTCTATTAACTCTCCTTCTGATAAATAAAGACTATTTGTTGACTCTCTATGTCTAGATGATGTTGGAAGTTTTTTTGCTGCAAGCTCTGAATCTTTTATTTTTTTTAATTCATTATCAAATCCAGAAAATCCAAATTCTGTAGAAAATTCATTTATAACAAGCTTATATTCTGATAATGGTATATTTCTGTTTATTGTTTTGCTTGATATTAATTGACCAACCTTATCTCCAATCCAGAATCCAACGTCTCTAAGTTTATCATTTCTAGTTATGTCTGTAAAAAAATCAGATATTGAACTTGAGCCTGTATCATTTAAGCTTCTCTTTACTCTGCCCCAGCTCAATCTTCCGCCAGAGCCTTCTGTTAAATGATTATTTGCCAAAGAAAACATGCTATTTGTTCCAAATAGCTCTGGCATTACAAATAGTCCACTGCCTCTGCTTGTAGATAGATGAATTGAATCATTTGTTTTTAAAAGAAATCTTGGTCCAGAATGCGCTGATAAATTCACATCACCAACATCAAGTGTTTTTGGATATGCCATGCTTCCAGCGTTCTTATCTAGTGCGCCATCAGAAGTGTCATTATAATCATCAATTTTTTGAGCATCTGATGTTAAAACTGCAATTATAACTACAGTCTCTCTGGATGTATCATGTAGATATGCGGCAATTACCCTGGTTCCATTCATTATATTTACGATTAGACCAGAGTTTCCTGCTCCAGCTAAATTTGGAAGAGGAACGTTTGTTGACTTTTCAGCACTATTTAAATCACCATATAAAAGATCACATGTAAATTTTTCTGGATTTACATTTGTAACTATTGCTTCTCTAAAGAAAAATGGTTTGCTCATGCTTTATTGTAACTCATTAGCAATTTTACTCTAGATTGATCTAATTCAACTATGCCTATTTCAATAACCTTCTCATATGATATATCTGCACCACTAAATAGTGTGCCTATGTTTTGAAGCAAGTCGTCCATCTCAAGCCAAGTTGATTGTGATGGACCTCCTCTTGGAAGAGCATTATTTAGATTATCCATACTATTTTCAATCAATTCACTAATATTATCTGAGTTCTTTCCAATTAATTTGGAGGTTTCTTTTAGTTTTTTTGGAGAAAAGCACTTAAATGAATTTGATGTGCTTGTTCCAAAATAAGATTCTTTGCCATTCTCCTTTTCTTTATCTGTTCTTAAATCTCTTTTCATATTTACAAGCTGCAATATTATTTGAGATTCTTTTACCTTTACTGCAGGAACACCATTTGGAAGAAACATTGTCTTAAGTTCCTTGTTCATTCCAGATGTCATATTTATATTAAATATATTCTGCAATGGTGATAGTGAATTTGCTATTAAGTCATCTCCAAGTGCAGAATCTAGCTTTTGAGATAGCATAACTGGATTCTGAAATAACTCAGAAACAACCAGCATTTTATTTGTTATTTCTTCATTTTCTGATTCATCTTTTGTAAATCCTCTAATTAGAAGAAATCTATTTGGAGTCATTATTCCATTTGAAATATCTGTAACCATATTATAAAACTTGACCATATTATTCTTATGGCTTAACAAATACTCTATATTTGAACTTGTTATTTCTGGAGATCTTGGGAATCTAAGATTACAATCTGGCATTAATGGCTTATAACTACTATCTCCATAGTTAGATCTTTTTACAAAATAAGAGCCTTGCTTCATCATATCCTTTGAGTATGATTGCCCAATTATATCTACTGGAGTTGGAAGATAAATACCTGGTGGATGACCATTTATTAGTGTTAAGCTTGTGTCAAATGTAGAGCCATATGTAAAGCTATGTGATACGGCGCTTACATAAAATAGAAGGCCTTTAGATGGAATATATACAGTATCACCGGGCTGATAATATTCATTTCCTGACAACTGTATTCCTGCAGAGAATATTACGGCTCTTTGTATTGCAAGATGTTGCAATGCAAGTGGCTTTGCCTGAGTTTCTGCGTCTGATATAAATGGAGCATCTTGTATTGGCTTTGATTTATATCCATATTGTCTCCATAAGTCATAATCTACTGCTCCAGCCCACTGTATAAGGTTTTCGCCACCAGTAACGGCCTTCATCTTATCGTTTATAAGTGGGGTACTTCCAAATACATCTATTCTTGTTACTTCTGGTTCACTCTCTCTTACATCATAACTCTTTATTTGCTCATCATAAATAACAAATCTTCTTCCTGATCCTGGCCCAAGTAAATTTCTCGTATCATCATCAATTAGGTGATCAAATAATGAGCCTTTTCCAGCAGAGCCCGTTAGAAAGTCTTTTCCTGCATTTATTGATCTGTTTGTATATTTTCCACTCTGATATAGAAAATTTCCAAATGATTTTATACCTTTATAAAAACTATTATTTGAATCAATTCCTCTTTTCATCAGCTCATCTACCTGATCATCTTCAAGTATATTTCCATTGCCATCTGTAAACCCTGATGTCAAGCTTTGCTGTATAGATTGAAGCTCTGCCTCTTTTTCTTTATTTTTTTGCAATATAGAAATGAGAGAATTTCTTTTTGAAACAGAAATTGAAATATTATTAAATACAGACTCTAATCTTGTTTGTATTGTATCAAAATATTGTGAAGAAAGGCTGGTTTTCTTTTTTAGATCAAATAGTATATCATCTTGTGTAAATGTGTCTCCATTAGATCTAAGGCCAGATCCTGGATCGTATCCAGTTTCCTCCCTAAATGTTTTAACAAGCTTATTTATAAGATCTGCAATATTTTGGTTAGTTAATCCTATATCTGATATTGCAACACTTTGTGCGGCAGTTGGAGTTCCGACTGGAGTATTTGCAACATTTTTATTTGGATTTAATAATGAGTCAAATGCATAGTCATATACTGTTGTTTGCCCTGCTCCAAATTGAAATTCTCTTGATATTTCGTCAAAATTTCCAATTTGAGTCTCTGTATCTCCATCTAATATATCACCATCCTCTGCAGTTCCAAGCTTTAGTCCAAATTTGATTCCAGTTTTATTCTGAAGATTATATGAAAATTTATCAATTGAAAAATTATTTATATCGCCTATTCCTGGTATATTTTTTGGATCAAGACTTGATTCTATTCCGCTAAAGTTTATTCCAAAAAAATCAAAAGATTTCTCTCTTTTTCTTGGAACACCTGGAATTAGACCTGAGTCTGGGAATCTTCCAAGTAACATTGCAAGTATACATATCCTGACGTTTAAATAATGAATTTCTAATTTTAAAGAAGATATTCTATCATTAAACATCTTAAATAAGAAGTCTGGAACTATTGTTTTTTTTGTTTTCTCCTGATAATTGTAAAGAGCATTTAAAACAGACAACGGAGTCTTATTATATTGCGGAGGTCTTATCTCAAGATGTCCCTGAGTATTACAGAAGAACTCCATCATGGTAAGTCCTGCTGCCTCCTTACATCTTGTATATGTATCCATATAGCTTCCCTGAAATAACTTAAATCCTGATGTTTTTAAGTTTAATATATAAGCTTTTATATCTGGATTGATATCATACTGGTCTGAAACTATAAGCAGGTTTTGATCTCTATTTAGCCTTACATCTTCTATTCTTCTTGTCGCCGCAACCTTCATCATTGCTCTAGTCAAATCATGATTAGACTCTAGATTTCCATTATTTTTTATTGCCTTATTAACACCAAATATATTGAAATTTGTATTAAATAAATCCTCTGAACTTATTGCACCGCTTGAAGCTGTACCATATGATTCGCTAACCATATTTTGAATTGATATATTTATTGTCTCTAGCTCTGCACTCAATATTTGAATAATTGATGCAGAATTTTGATCACCTTTTAAAATTGCTATTTTCTTTTTTATTTCATTTTTTCTATTTCTTAATATACTTATTTTTGATCTATTTTCTTGTATTGTAAACGTATCTCCGCTAAGTCTTCCAATTGTCTGTTCAGACATTGTTATCATTCTGAATGGCTTAAAGTTTCCATAAAATGGATTTTGTTTCTTTATTGAATCCATAACAAATGATAGTGCATCACTTGGGCTAAAAGCATTATTCTGCCTCATTCCATTCATTGCATCTATTGCCTGCTGAGTAAATGTTTCTATATTATATGGCTGTCCTGTTATCATTACACTTATAACATTTGCAACATCTAGATTTGATACCACGCTATTTGTTACGGTAAAGCCGTATTGCTGTCTAGATGTTGCTGCGGTTGCAGCTGCAATATTTGCGTCTCCATCGCCACTTGGATTATATGGACTAGTTAGAGCAAGAACACCAGTTCTCCATCTATAGACAAGTCCAGATGGATGCTGAACAATTTTTGCTCCATACATTGAGCCTGGACCAGAGTATTGTCCTTGAAAAATGTTTGTTTCATTTGCATTTTGACCATTTAATAATCCAGAATCAAATGATAAAAGACCAGATTTTAATAGCCTTTTATTTTCAGATAAAAGTTCAAGATCTTGTCTTCTTAATGTTTCTGATGATGAAATTGTCTTTAAATCATATGGTGTTAAAGGATCTTCAAGTGGTGCTTTTGGATCCATTAGTCCTGGTTCTTCCATAAATCTTACATTTGTTAGCCAGCCCATATTATCTTGACAGCTTATACTTATATTAGATCTATCTGGAGAATAAGATTCAGAAACTCCTTTTACATAGCCGCCAAATACATGCTGCATTGTAAATGAGTTATTTGCATATTTTCTGAGACTCTTATATGTTTCACTTGATATATTTTGATTTGTATATAGTTTTCTTTCTGCCTCAAGCATTATATCATCTACTTCTAGGTAAGATGAGTCAAATTCATGCTCATTAAAATTATTGCCAAATACTGACTTATTACTTGCTATAAATATATGTACTCCATCGCCTACATTGACCATCCACTTTCCAAGATAGAAAGTTCTCATTCTATCTCTTATATAGTCTATATCAATTGTAGAATCTAGATTACCTAAGCCACCAAGCTCAAATGCAGAAGATACAGTAAGCATTGGATCAACATATTCTCCTCCAAGTCCAGAATATGCCAAATCATTTAATAGACCAAGCGCACCATATAGAGACTCTTCTATTGCTGCCTCAATATCATCTTCTATAATATTCATTATTCTATGAGGGTCCATAATTGATATTGATGCACCCTTTGAATCTGAATTAACACCAACAGAGGTGCTAAAGTTTGTAAATGTACAAAGCTCAATTACTCCTGTTCCAGGTCCTGTACCATAATTAGTTACATCATCTGGATCCACTACCCAAGTTGTTTTTGTGTTTGCGCTAGAGAATGCATTTCTTCTAATAATCTTTATAACGTCATCTATTGATGCGGCCATTCCAGCAGCAACACCAAAACTGCCAAGAAAAGAAAGTACCTGTGATGTATTTGAGGTGCCTGGAAGTTGCAGATATTTTGTTGACATAATTAGATCTGAAAGTAGTGAGAAATTAACATCTCCATACTCTTCATAAAACTTTTCTAATTTTGTAAGTGACTCATATGATCTAAGCTGTGCAACTTTCAAGGCAAACAATGCTTTGGTAGCCCTTAGTAACATTTTCTCCGTAGAATCCATCCACCTAAGATCATTTGTTGCCTTAAAGGTTGAAAAGGCCTTCTTTTTGATCAGAATGCTTGCAGTAGGATTTGATGCAACTATTGCTCTAGTCTTTTTTCTTGTTTCTGTTGCATTATTTTGATTTATAAAGAGAGATACACCAGACTCAACAAAATGAAGATCTGCTTTTCCTCTTACTACCTGATCAAGTGTTTTATCTATAGTGCCTTTTATATTTTGGAGTAATGGCTTATATGAGTATGACATTTAGTTTACCTATTTCCTTATCTTACTCCATCTTGACGTATTACTTGTGGATCCTGTTTCTTTTGATGTTCCAACCTGATCATCAGTAACTCTAGATATTGTTTTTGATGTATTTTCTGTTCCAGGACTTATCATAGGAAATGATGGATTATAGTTTAATCCATTTGGTCCAACCTTTGGCTTTTGGATTGGATTTCCTGCGCTATCATATGGATTTGTATGCCAAGGCATAAAGTTCTTTCTTTCTCCATATTCTTTTAATGATTTAAAACTAATTGTATAATCAAAATGTCCTGGACTATTTGCACTTTCTGTTACATTCATAGAGTCTATATACCCTCTATTTATTCTTCCTTGATAGTGCATTTCTAGAGATACTGCAAATGCAGAAAGTGTTGGCATTAGCGTTGTTTTTGAATTCTTATTATCTAGGCCTTCTCCAGTTACAGAGGCTCTAAAATAGTCCATTGTTTCAGAGACTCCGCTTGCAATCTCTGATATTGCCCCTCCAAATAGGACCTGGTCTATTGCTTCAAGTCTTGATGGCGTTGAATTTAAATATTGGTTATTTTCAGCTGCCTTATCAAGCAACTCTTGCTGTCTCTTTATGAGTGTTTTTTGAAATGATTTTTGCTCTGATTTATAAATATCATACAGTATATTTATTGCGTCAATACCACCGCTACCTGTGGTTCCGCTTATTGACATTGTGGTTATTTTATCTCCCCAATATTGAATGATAAAGCCACCAATTGTTTGTGATTCGGATATATTTTTTGTATAATTAGTTGTTATTGTGCTTGGATTTATATATAGAGGAACTACTCTGCTATTTCCAGCGGTAGAAAGTAGCAGAGATGACATACTGGTTGGTATTACAAACTTGATTGTTTCTCTTTTAAACATACTATCTAATTATATATTGATAGATTTATATTTTATTAATTACGAATATGAGCTATGTTTACTGTAAATCCAGATGCACTTAGAGCGCCTGATGTAACTTCTGCCCTCAAATCTTTTGGCGCAGTAAGAACCACATTTAGAGTTTTGGGGCTATTATCAAGATCTTTTGAAACGTTTTTGTTGCCAACTGTCTGTGAGCCTGGCTGACCAGGATCGGTTGGCTCTCCAGCTCCAGATTCTGCCTTTTTTGCTGCATCTCCTGCAACACCAACGAGCATGTCTAATGAGAGTTGTTTTGAGTCTCTTTTACCCTTTAATTCTTCGTTACCAGAATCTTCAATTAATTGATTTGATAAATCGCTTATTTCACTTATTAATTTCATAACCTGATCTTCCATCGGCTTTCCGTAACTTACTTTTGCTAAGTTTACCTGTTCCTGAAGAAGAATAAGCGATTTATCAATTGATTGAGATATCTTTTGCTGAACATCAAGTACTCTATCATTTCCTTTTATTGCATTTGAAATTTGCTCATCTATTTTTTGTACAAGCTCATCATCACCAGAGGCCATTGCTTCATCTTGCTGTTGCAAATATTCTAATACTCTACTTTGAGTTGTAATATCTGATATTCCATAAACAGATCCTAGCATCATCTGTTGCTGTGTAAATCTTGACTGAGTAGAGGCATCTCCTGCGGCAGCCTGATTTACATTTACTATCTCACCACCAGTTGTTGATGTTAGCATCTCTCTAATTCCAGAAGAAAGATTTCTTGCCAATTCAGCTTGAGAGCCAGGCTCCTGGTTTAACATCATTGCCTGCATTTGAATACTTGGATTCAAAACACCACCTGGACCACCCATCGCACCTTCAAATCCGCCCTTCATTGCAGTTACATAGGCAAGTGCTGGATTATTTACTATTCCTAATAACGACTTAGAAAATTCAGAAGAAAGATCTTTTGCCTGTTCTATACCAAGACCAACTTCTTTTACAGAATCTGCAAAACCCTTTAATATTGGACGGCCAAAATCCATAGTTGTTCCCATTCTTTGAAATCCGCCTACCACTCCCTCAAGTGATTGAGTTACTTCATCTAACCTAAGGCCTGTTTCCGATGAAAGCTCTTGCGCTCCAGCCATCATTTTCATTGAATCTTCAGTTGATAGGCCGGTTTTTCTTATCATATCAGCCATTTTTCTTGAATATTCAGAAACATCCATTCCCATTGCTTTTGCCTGTAGAGTCATCATCTGCACATTATTCATTCCCTGGCTAGATACATTTGATGCTCTAGATAATTCATCCATAGATATTCCTGCTGCTTGCAGATTTTGTACGGCTAACCTAAACTCTTCTCCACCAAAATATATGCCTGATTGTGCAAACTCAGAATTTGTTGCTATTAGATTTTGAAATGCTTTATTATTTTTCTCTGCTTGGTCAAAAGTCATTCCAAGTGCTGCAGCATATTTAAACTGTGTAGCTATATTCTCTCTTGTACCCTTGTCGGCACCATCGTATGCTTTTGCAAAATTTTCTGTTGCCTGTGCTGCAGTTTTTGCTAATTCAGCTGTTTTATCAAAGGCACCCAATATTGGATCAAGAATATTTCCTGCTATTGGAATTCCTTTTACTCCTGCTGCAAATTTTTCAAAAGAAGCTCTTGCAGACTCTATTGAGTCAATTAGTCCACCAAAAGAATTTGTATTTGATATAGACAGCTTTGAAAATGCCTCAAGACCTGTAGCAGCAGATCCTATTGCTCCAGAAAAGTTATTTGCACTACGAACGGCACTTTCCAATCCCCTTTCAAGTGCTGCATTTGCATCTTTTCCAGTTCTTATTGCTTCTTCATAATCCTTGATTGCATCTTTAAATCCTGCAACAAATTTACTTATATCTTGTGCGCTCATACTTTAAATATCATCCCTAATCAACTTATTTAAATTAATAGACCTAAGTGCAGAGTCATCTTCATTTATATTTGAGTTTGCCTCTCTTAATCTTTTAATTGCATCAATTAGTGGATTATTTTTAAATTCATTATTTCTTGCCGATTCTATAAATTCTTCTGCTTCCTTTATTGAATCTTCTTTCTGGCTTTCTCTAAACTCTTTTGCCTTCTTTACACCTTCGTAATTTGAAAATGCAGCATGATAATCAAGGTATGATAGGAATTTTTCAAGCTCTCTTTCTTTATCTTGAAGAATCATTAACGCGTACCATGACATTTGAATTGATGTTATTCCATTGAAAATAGGATCATCAACTCTGCATTTCCATATTTTGCAAAGCTCCCACCTTAGGTAGTGGTTGGAGCTTTTTATTATTTTTTTAGGTTTTCTTCCGTAAGAGACTTAGATGTTTCTTCTGTAAGTTTATCTACTTCAGAAAATAAATAATCAAATACAGATTGCTGAAGATTCATTACTATGCTTAGCCTTGAGGTTATGTTATCCTCTTCAACATAAGAAGATATATTTTTTCCGTTTATCTTTTTTATTGAAAGTGCTAAAATTGCTTTTTTAAAGAAAAAAACTCGCTCTACTTCTGGAAGTTTTATTGACTCTTTAAATATTTCATCTTGTTCTCTTGTAGATAGAGTTCCTATTGTAAATGAAAAATCTCCAAGCCTAACTTCTTTTGTACTTGCACCGAGAAATATAAGCTCTTCAAGTCCTTTTAATTCCTTTGGAACTGAAAAAGACTTCTTTTGTGCTTCTTCTGCCTCTTCAAATCTCTTATTTATTAGATTTGGATCTAAATTTGGATTTGACGAAACAGCATTTTTTAATGAACCAATATCATGTGAGGAAACTACTTTTGAACCAGGTCTCATTTGTAAAACTCCAAATACATTATACTAAAAAAATAAGCCGAACATTAAGTACGGCTTATTTTTAAATTAAATATATCTGCTAGTATGCTGCGCTGATTAGGCCTGGATAGTCTAGGGAGCCTCTTGTTCCATTTGCTCCAGAGTCTGCTGCAAGCTCTGCAATATCAAGCTGGGTACTTGGAATCTGTCTACCGCCGCCTGTACCCTGACTTAGTGCTATTGCCTCTCCGCCTCTTATTGTTGACACGTATTCGCAATCTACAGATGCGCTCTGTGATATTGTATAATCGTTTGCAGTGTAAGAGATTGAAAGATTGTTAAACCAGCAGTTGTGATAGGTTGTTATTATGGCATCATTTCCGGTTCCAGTGAACTGATCAATAACAACTATATCGAATGGAATTCTCTGTGATTGAAGATTTCTAAATCCACGAGAGAATGCTTCTGGTAGGGAAAGTCCATCAAAGTACATTCTGTCTATCTGCAAAGATACTTTTGTTGGTGACTGTGGAACTAGCTCTATAATGCCATCTGTTCCAACTTCATTGATTGGTTTAATTGATCTTTGCTGGGTCTCTCTGAATGACTGAATTGCGCCTACAGGCTCATTTTCAACCATGATTATGATCTGGGTAGAAAGTGAAGTCTTTGTAGTTGAGTCTAGATTAGATCCAGTTCTTGGATATGATGCCATTTAATTTATCTCCTAAAATTATACTATTCCAACTTCGATATCAATGAATACATAGTTGATTGGGTAACTTGGTGTAAAGCGGAGGTAAACGTTCCACTGTCTTGGATCTACCTTGTCTTTTTCAACCCTAATGTTCTTGAAGTCTGTTATTAGACCCTGAGAAACAAGTGCGCTCATGATGCTCTTAACTTTTGCGGTCATTAGACCCTGAGTATTTGCATCCTCAACGGTTCCTACGAATGACATCATTGAATCTCTAAGGACCTTCTTTACTCTGTCTCTAATGAAGATTATCGATATCTCTTCATCTTCGACAAATCCAGACTGGCTTGTTGTACGTCCTGCAAGAACCTTTCCGCCACCTGTTATTGGCTGAACTACTGTTGCGCCCTCTCCACCGAGCTGATCTAGTATCTGCTTGCGGAATACTCTGTCTCTTCCTATTGAGAAGCCTGTAAGCTCCTTAAAGGTTAGTGGTACGGCTACGTTCTGTGTTCCAGATAGATATCCTGCGGCTGCTGCAGCCATATAGAATCCGTTTACAAAGCTATTTGTTCCAGATACATTTCTTATTATCTGGTCTGGGTAGAAGAATACTGCTCTGTTGCTATTGTAGTTATCAGAAAGCTGGTAGTTTGCAAGATCTTCTGTATTTCCAGAGAGAACTTCGGATACATCATCGCCCTGAATTCCTTCAAGAACGCCTATATCCTCTATTGCTACTTCGGTCTGTCCAAGAAGAGCTGGAACAGTTAGGCCTCTTTGAGCACCAATGAGAGCAACTCTTTCTTTCTGATTTGCTATTGTACTCATTGTCTCACAGTGAGATACTGCTGCGCGGAAAATGCCTGAGATATTCTGAGTTGGGAGTGGAACTACAATCTGGCACTCTGAAGCTTCAATTGTCTCAAATGCCTCAAACCAATTTGTATCAAAGAATGATGCATCTTTAAATTTAGGAAGAACTCTAAGTTTATCATATAACTCTATTTTCTCATCTTCTGTTAAGAATAATTGTGTAAATCCATGCCATGCCTCATGATATAGATCTATTGGAGTAGCTTTATTTCCTAAGTGTAGGGTGATTCCATTCTGAGTCCATGTTGCAAAAGCATTAGAATTAATTGCTTTTGTTATTTGCTCTAGTCTAATAAACTTTTGATTCTTACTTTTCTCAGCTTGAGACAATGGACTATTTTCCCACCAATCAAAAATAGCATCTCTCTGAGCTTTAGTAGTAAATAATCTTTCAAAAAACCCACCAAGTTTTCTTTCGGCAGTTTCTAATCTATTTAATTTTTCTTCTTGCTGAGGATTATTATTTTGTTTAGAAAACTGTTTTATAGCAGCAAACAAATTCCTTTGAGCATTTAATAGATTTTGATCAATAGCTTTTGCCTTTGTTGCATCTGTAGTAGTAGGTGTTTTACCTTTTCTATTCTGTGTTTTAGTAGTTTTTTTATTTACTTTATTTTCAGTTTCAGCTCTTCTGCTTTTATTTTTTGCAGTGGTCTTTTCAGTTTTAATTCCAAATCTTTTTAAATAATCTTCTTTGTTTGATACTTTCCAAGTTCCGGTTTTACCTTTAGACCAAGCAATATTAAACTCATATCCTTTTGGAACAGTAACCTCAACACCAATGCCGGCTTTCTTAGCTGCTTTAATTACAGCTTCTGATACGCCAGTTTCTCCGGTAGATATTATTTTAGTTACGGGCTGTATTAAATTTGGTGAATTTACTATTTGCTCAAATAGTTTAGACATAAAAGTATTTAAGTCAGTCTGAGTATAACCAGCCTTACCCATTTCAGCAATATTATTTCCAGTTATATTTACAATATCTGACTTAGTTAAATTTAAGTTAGATACTATATTGTTAGCTAGTGCATTTATATTACCAAAGTTTTTAGATGCTTTTGATTTTTTAGAAATAGTTACAGGTATATATTGACCTTTTCCTTTCTTTGCTTTTTTCTTAACAAGTAATTCGCATTTATTTCTTAGTAATTTAAATTTTTTCTTGATTGAACAACAATAGACCCTGAGATTCAACAGGTCTCAAAGAGGGCAAGTTAATCAATTTTTAAAGGATTTTTTATGAAGATTTTTCATTACACCAAGGGCTATTGTCTCAACAGTATCTTTACAGACGGATTCATTGCAACAGAAACT
>Ga0209088_10001231_pt1 | contig 16703 bp, 13 predicted proteins | sample S_140625_EF_Meta_FD_187324 | JGI IMG/M metagenome (GOLD analysis project Ga0209088, IMG submission 187324) | Freshwater microbial communities from Lake Simoncouche, Canada to study carbon cycling - S_140625_EF_MetaG (SPAdes) (version 2) | ecosystem: Environmental > Aquatic > Freshwater > Lake ... | reverse complement strand
ATGGATAATGGTACTTGGCGACGCATTCGTGTTCTTCCTTTCGAAGCGCTATTCGTAGATCCTGAAGACCCTCGATATGATCCTTCAAAAAATATATTCTATAAGGATTATACCCTTGATGCTAAACTCAAGATCTGGCGACAGTCATTCCTAAGCCTACTAGTTTATTACTACGAGACTCGTTATATGAGGGGTGGGCTAAATCCTCCTCCAGTTGTAATGAATGTATCAAACCAGTATAAATACACCCATGATAGTTTCGCAAAGTTCTTTGAGTCATGTGTGCGCAAAAATCCTGAGGCGCCCGAACTTGCTATTACAAAGGTAAACAAGTTGTATAATACATGGTACGCAAGTGTAGGAGGAGGAAGTGGAGCAAAACTAAAGGCGGATGACTTTAAAATTCGCCTAGAAGAAAAACTTAATACAAAGATTATTAAAAATATTCGTGGTATTGAGGTATTTCAATCAGAGGAAGAGGCTGAAGATTTTGATAAACAGTCAATTGGTAGCGGAGGGATCTAAGCGGAGGAGTCTAAGCGGAGGGATCTAAGCATAATTATAAATGAGAGCCCAAGTAACAGCACTTGTGATTAAAAAGCCAATAATCATTTTTATACCTGACTGTGTATTTCCATAAGGTGGTATAAATGAAAAGTAGATTAGCACAATCCAGAAAAGAAAAAATGATAATAAAAAGAAACTTAGAACACCATCCTGTAAGGTTCCAGCAGTTGTAATTGGGGCAATTACTTCGCCCTTCTCAGCTCTCTGATCTAAGAAATCGCGCTCATATGCCTGCGCCTCTCCTCTTATTTTTTTTAACTCTTCAGTAAGCACTTTTTTCTCGTCCTCAAGATTCAGATGTTGTTCAGTTACAACTTTTGATAGTGAATCTGGAGCAGCCTTATCTTTAATATTAAGAGCCGTTGTATAAAGGTTAGAGGCTTCTATTGCTTCCCTCTCAAAAGAAGTAGCTGTTACAGTACTCATCTCTATCAGTTAGTCATTAAAGTTAATTCTGATAAGAATTACTAATTATTAGCTGATGAAAAGACCCTATTATAAGTATTTAGTATAGAAGTACCAGCATCCTGTACTCGAGTATTAACACCCTGAATTCCCTGCAGGGTTGAGTCATAAGCACTTGATAAAGTCTCGCAGTTTGGTGGAGGAATTTGTGGCCCACCCTGGCGATCAAACTGGCGGCGGTTCCAGTGACGTTGATCACGTGAATATATAGTATACTGTGCACGAACTGCGATAGTTAGTGCAATAATTATAGCAAATAGAACAGACACACCTGTAAGAACAGATGATGGAATAAGCCCTTGTCGGGAAAAATAGAGAAGAGGTGTAACGAGAGCAAGTGCTACAAGAATCATCTGAAATACAAAAAGTGTGTCCATCTTATTCCCATATGACCACTCATTAATCTCAAATTGGCGCTGAGCAAGATCCTTATCATGCCTTGTTGATTGCGCATCATACTTTGTACGACTTAGAAGGTCCTTCTGAAGAGTATCTAAGTCCTTATTTCGTGTATAGTAGTAGTATATATTATTCTGTGTATTAGAGGCACGAACAGCATCGCCATATACTTTATTGAATGTATCATTTCGCTGACCTAATACATCATTTACTAACGAGTCACGATTCTTCTTGATATACGCTGACAGATTTTCAGGATTTGACCGAAGGTCAGTCACAAACTGTTGTAGTTCAACCGATTGTGCTGTCTGTAAATTACTAATAGCATCTGTGAGAGCCGGAGAAGCCATGCTTATCTAGTAATTATGCTTAAATTACTGTTAGCGCTAAACTTAGTTACGTGCAAGAATAACAAGCGCCCCAATCGCAACGATATTTAGAACAGCATATAATGTTAGTAAATTATTTGTTGCATTGTTCTTCTCCTTCGTATAGTCAACCATTCTTTTACGCAGTTCCGCCGCAGATGTATCAGATTTTAGAATAGCAGCCTGTGCCTGTAGATCTGCCGCACGTGATGCTAATGCCTGATTAATACTATTAATCTCTGTACTATCCTGGCGACTCAATCTATATCGTTCTATCGCAATCGCATTAATTACCTGACTAACATCATTTAACTTCTGATTTAACTTACGTGTAATAGGGAGATATACCTCAAATTTACTCTGATTACCTGTAGGGGACGCGCCAGAGGCCGGAAGAGAAGCCTGTGAAACGGAATCTACTAATACATTCAGAGCATAGCGATAACGCCCCTCATAGAAGCAGTATTCTTGCTTTATCTTAGCAAGAAGTTCATTCTCCTTAACAATATATGCTGCGAGAGGAGAATTTGGATTATTTGCTAGTGTACCACCCTGAATTGTCCCCACCTGGGGCCTTACAGGAATAACTCCAGAAGAAGATAGACTGCTAATATGCGCCTTTAGAGACGCATCAGTAATTGTTCCGTCCGTATTTCGTGTCACATTTGTAGGCAGTATTGACTTTTCAAACGTCGCCTGTAGGTCTTGTGTTGTCATTGTAGCCGGAGTCGCTCCCCCACAGATGCTCGACATTCTCTAATAAGTATTCTCTTAAACTAAATGATAACGTTTAGGTTGGTAGCACTGGAAGTTTATTAGCAATCTTTAGAGAAAGAAAGATAATTACAATAAGTGATGCCCCCGCTATAGTAGCATAGAGACGAGGATCTTTGTAAAAAGAAGTTGATGTTGGTGTTACGCCCGATATTGATATACTTGCTACTGGAAATCCTAAGAGGAAGTTCTCCTTCAGAAGGAGAACTGCTGATATTAGTAGGAGGATACTTATGCCGAATAATATAGATATACTTATAAAATGGACTGGCTTTATTAGCCCAAAATATATACTAATACCCTGATAATTACTCTGCTGTGGCGGGTCTAATTGTATCTGTTTATCTCTTTGTTTAGCGACATCCAAATCATTTTTCGCAAGTTGTATCTCTTTCTTTAACGAATTAATCTTCTGCTGATTTGAACCAATTGTAGATAGAGTTCCACCAAGGTCAGGTGGTGTAGATCGTTTAATAATCTCTGATAACTGTCTATTTACATTTTGATACGCCAAAAAATTATTAGATACAGTTGTTACTGCTCTCTTCTGAGAATCGGATGGCGGTTGTCCCGCTCTTGATAAGTCATCTTGCAAAAGTTTAGTTCTATAATTTTCAAGACGTGTTATTTCAGAACCGATATCTTCTTGCCAGGACCCCATCTAAGTACCATTTAGTATAAAAGTTAGCCTACACACACACACGATAAAGAGTATATTTACCTGCTGATAAAGAAGAGCGCTCAATCTTTATAATATCACCTGGTACAAGACCGTGATATCGTGCCTGCATATCAGCATGAAATCTGATAATAGGAAACTGGCTCTTAGACTTAACATACCACTTCTTCATTAGTTCAGCAGCTTCTTCTGCCGGAACTTTCTCATGATATGGAACTAATACATGCTTACTAGGATCATTAACCAATGTCTGGATCTGGAAGATAAATACACGCGACTTATGCTTTATATAATTTTCAAGAACTCCCTGGTGAAATGTATCAACAACTGGCTCTGTTACCATAATAATCACTTCCGTTGTTTCTGGATTTAGATATTCGGCCTTCTCAGGATCATTCATTGCCTCTAAATAATTTTTGAGCTTATTCTTAATCTTTGGCAAATAATAATGTACCACACACTTTCGTGTTCCATCCTTATGAGAAAGGTCCATACGAAGACCTTGACCTTCAAGCGGCCCCATCATATATGTAATTTCCTTTGGCGAGTAGTTTCTGTAAGGAGTTGTAATATATTCACGTGCTTCCATCATATCTAGAACTGTTTTCCGCGAACGATAGATTGCATCTGTTAGTTCAAAGTCCTGCATTTTCTCTGTGTATCCCTACAGGATAGTATTAATCAATTTTTAGGCTAGGCTTTAGGATAATTTAATAAATGAGACTGCCTGTGAATAATGTTTAGGAGTAGCATTTTCTTGTTCTTCATTTTGGCTTCCATCTCCTCCTATTACAGGTCGCTTAATACGAATAGTTTTTGGTGGCTGTTGCGATTGTAATCCTTCAGCAGACATAGCAACTGGCGTGGTATCAACCATAATCACGGGGGCAACCGCAGTAGGAGATGCTATAATCTGTGCAGCAGGTGGCGGTGCTGGCATCTCACCCTGAACAGGTGGGGGCGCCGTTCCGATACGAGCTGCAATTAAATTATCTGTAAGGGGCGTTGATGTAGTTGTTGTCTGTAACTGAATAGGCATTATAAGAGAAACCTCTTGCTGCTGTTGCGGCTGCTGCGGCTGCTGCGGCTGCTGCGGCTGCTGCGGCTGTTGCGGCTGTTGCTGCTGTTGCTGTTGTTGCTGCTGCTGCTGCTGTTGCTGCTGCTGCTGTTGCTGCTGTTGCTGCTGCGCTGGCTGCTCAAATAAAATATCTTGTAAGGGTTTAATATCATTCAGATTATTTGGAATTGTTGGCAATGCACTTACATCCTCAAGAGGTGATAAAGGAGACGATTCAAGTGCTAGTTCTGGCCCTGGTCCTTCTGGATTCGTTCCAGTTATTGCAGCAGTAACACTTTCTACAAAGGATGGCTCTGTTTGCTCTGTACCAGATGGAGTCGCTAAAGCAGGCAATCGTCTTACTGGTAATGGTGTATTTACTAAGGTCAAATCAACATCTGTAGCAGAAACATCATAAATTTTCTTCAAATGCCTTACCCCTTTTTCTGTTAAATAACGCATTGAAATATTCATATATGATTCCATCTCTTGTCCTAATAGAACCATCGCATATGGCACTTCAATACGACTAAATAACGCCTTTGCTCTCTTAATTGGAGGTATAAGTTCCAAATTATTTGTTCCTTCTCCAGCAAACTGAACAGGTCCATCACAGAGTGGGCAAATATATAGACTTTGTCGCTCATTATAAATTGGAATTGTACCACATCCCTCACAGACAACAAACGATGTACCATCTGAACGCTTCATATATGATTCTCGTGTAAAGGATGTGATACCATGCGCAACAATAGCATCGCGATCCATCTCACCAATACGTAGGCCACCCTGATTACCTCTCCCACCAGTTGGTTGATGTGTACGTTGTTCCCTCCTACCTTCACCGCGCGCGTTCCATTTATCTTCTGTCATATGCTTCAGTCGCATACCAAATACAGGCGCAATAAAAATAGCACTTGGAACCTGTTCACCTGTCATTCCATTATATAAAATTTCATTTCCATACTTCTCAAATCCGAGTTTTTCTAAAGTTGCACCAATATCCTCATGTGGTGAACCTTGATTCATAAAAGGAGTACCATTTCCTATTGCTCCAGTTGATGCCGCCCCCTTACCCATTAAATTTTCTAGAAGTTGCCCAATCGTCATTCTACTGGGAATAGCATGAGGGTTCATAATGAAATCAGGGGTCATACCTGTAGCAGTGCGAGGCATATCATGCGAACGAACTAACATACCAATTGTTCCCTTCTGACCATGTCTGTTACTATTGCCAGTAAATACAATTCTTGCGTTTCGTCTTACAAGAAATACTTCTGATGGTACACTCAAACAATATACTTTACCATTATAAGGTACAATCTCTTCTTTTTGACCACCTTGTGTACGAGCATGACCATGATTTACAGTAGGATTTAATCGTGTTCTTCTAATACCTATATCCCAATTATCACTATTTGCTTTAAAAAGAACTCCATTATTATTTGGCGTTTTACTTACCCAACCCTTTTCACATTTTTTTGCAAAATAAGATGTCCAACCAGCATGTTGACAAAGTTGTTGGATATCATCGCGTAATCCAATAGATGATGTTGAATAATGGAGTGATGTAGTTGTTTCATGGCCGTCTCCAAGACATAAACTATTTATTAGATATTTACTTTGTTCAGCTGATAGGTCAAATGTCCATTTTGGTAATCGTTTATTAATAGCACCTATACTTAATATATCCAAATACTGTGCAATATTTTTCTCATTTACATAAAATTTGGCTGATTTTTCATTATATGAATAATTCCACCCTAGTATATCACATGATTCTTTCAGTGAAGATAGAACTCTTTCTTTATTTGCAGAAAATTCAACTCGCATTATATGATCTAGTTCCTTAATATATGTCCATCCTTCTGCTATCCAAATACCAAAGAATAGTAGCCAAGCATTTGCCTGTGTTCCCTTAGAGAATGTATAATTATTAATTATAATATCATTTTCTTCCATTACTGTCGGTGCGGACGATTGATAACGAATTCGTTTTCCTATTATATCCTTGGCCTCTACCAATGAATACTTTAATTCATCACGTTTTTGAACCCACATTCTGTGATTTAGAGTTGTCTTCAAGCTAATACCTTGCGTCTCTACATTATACATATCACCAATATGATCAAATATAAATATTTCTTTTGGTTTTACATATTCCATTTTAGTAGTATCTCTATTAAGTTGTGCAACTTCATCATTTACTGTCACATCTGATATTGGAATCCATCCTTTTGCCTTTGTTAATACATCATGATCAGGTGTTAAACAGAATTTATCGCCTAGTTCAGGAGTTCTATCCTGAACCACACGAATCTTCACTAAACGAAGCCCTGTAGGCGAGACTAGTACTGCTATCTTCTCAACTCTACCACGTGTCCATACTTGAGCTGTAACAGACGCATCTCGGATTTGCCCAGAAGGAAGTTGAATATATCTACCACAAATAACTGTATGTTCATCTACATACTCCCCAATTTTCACAATACCATTATCATCAAGTTTGCTATAATCAACGCCTGGTTTAATATCTGTCCAAGATGCAATCTTTCCAGGATTGCCAATTCGCGTTTTCGCCTTTGATATAGGATCATCCTCTTCAAATGCTTCATATGAACGAAGAGACATTGAACGAAATAGGCCACGCTGAATAGAATCTAAGTTCATAACAATACCGTCTTCTTGATTATAACCAGTAAAGGCTGCAATAGCAAGAATACAATTTGTACCATAAGACATCTTACCGTTTCCAATATAATCATAATATATAGTCCTTACAAGAGGTGCTTCGCCATAGCAGAGAACATGTGTCTGATTATCAAACCGATTATCAAAGTTTGTCGCATATAAACTTAGAGCCTGTTTAGACTGACTATCACCAAGTTGATTACGCGGTGACTGATTATGATTTGGAAATGGGATTATCCCTGTTAGGACTGATAATATAGTAGATGGATGAATTTCTACATGTGTAGTTTCAGGATTAATATAATCGGGAAATGTTGCGATATATGATTCATTCTGCTCATAAGGATCAATATATTCAATTGCCCCTACCTTCGGTTCTAATGCCTCAATATATGCGTCCATATCCTTCTTATCAAGTGGATCCACGAAATTTGTAGAAGATATATTTACATCCTGAATTAATGTTCCACAAACAAGTTCGCGCCATGTCTTCAATGTCTTTATTTTTTCAAGAGGATACACACCAGATTTAGAAAGAAAAATTAGTGGGCGCAAGGGGCGACCTTCATCTATATATACAGAAACACGGCGATCGCTAATACTAAACCCTACAGATGCTAATGGAGAAATACAGGCAGTTCGCTTCATTAGTCGCAATACCTTTGCCAGTTTTATAGGCTCGCTTGTATAGCCAATGAGACCACCATTTAGAAAAAATGGTATATATGCTGATCGCTGTTCAACAACAGCCTCACTGCAAGGGATAACCCAGTGTTTAGAGAATACAAACTTCGCAATTGCAGATGGATCTGATGCAGTACTAATTGCGGTCAACATAGATAAATTCTTTGTGATACCAATAGAAGCACCACTTGGCACTTCACTTGTACAAAAATATCCAAACTGGCTTGGATGTAGATGGCGAGGACCAGTGAGTTTCATGCCAGTATCAAAATCTAATACAACTCGGCGACAGTGGCTCATAAAATCCAAATAAGATAATCGTGATAATTGCTGAATAAGACCCGCTTTATCTTCTCCCATACCTGACCCCCATTTTCCCTTAAAGGCGCGCATGATTCCTTGAGTAATCATAATAGGTTGTAAAATAATATTCGTATTTCCTGGTGAAAAGATATTCAGGAAATTCAGGCCTGAATAGAGTTTTTCATTATAGTTATACTGTTTATCAATTGCTAGTGCTACAGCCTTTGTCCATTGATTATAGATACCAGAAAAGAGCATCTGTGTAGAGAAGCCACTTACAAGACATCTCTGATTACGAATATCATCCTTATCAGTTTTTGTATCAATTCCAGCAACAACTCGTAGAATTCTGCGAGCACAGTCTGCTAAAAATGTAATACGCGCGGCTTGTTGGCTACTATCAATATGAATAAAAAACTGATTAATAAGTACATCCAGAACATGTGCTTCACTGAAACCCTTTGTCAATGATTTTATGTACTGAACTGCACTATAAGAATCCAAAAAGGGATAGCCTTCATTAATACTTCCTACAATATACTGTTCGAGAAGTTTTGTTTCAGGAGAGTTTGGATTCGGTAAAATAAGACGAACAATCTCTTCATCTGTCTGAATACCAAGTGCTCTAAAGAGAACAAAAATAGGAACAGCCTTTCTCACAAATGGCAAACCCACTTGTAGGGTTGTATCCTGTGTACTCCCGTTTTTAAGAGAAAAATTCCTCGTATAATAAAAAGATATACGCTTCACATCTCGTGTTGTGGTCGATAAACAACTAATTGACGCAAAATGTGAAATTTTCGGATCTCTATCTTGTTTATTAATATAAAGAGTATTGAAAGCCTGTTCTTGTTTTGTAACAAGGACCTTTTCAGAACCATCTACAATAAAATATCCACCATGATCCTGTGGATCTTCACCGGCCTCCTCTAAGAACTCAGCCGGTTTGTTATGAAGATTACAGTAACTACTATGAAGCATAATAGGGATACGAAAAAGGGGAAACTTTAAAAATGTTCTTTCGTGGACTTGAATATCTGGAAGAGCAGGCTGCTTTGGGTCTATTGTTGTAATTGTTACTTTGCAAATGATATCTGCAAGAATAAGGCTCGAGTATGATAAGTTACGTAGACGTGCCTCATTTGGAAATAGAAGTCGAACTTCTTCTGTATTTTGTAAGGCAACTGTGGGCGAACCAATCTCAATCTTTGTACCGTCATATCCCCCCACAAAAATCTCGACTTTATATTTATAGTCATCTGAATTTGGTATTTTATCCTTAAGAACAAGTATAGGATTCTTTGCCTGTATCATTGCAGGTAAGTCTTTTCCGAGAAACTGATCATATGAATTAATATGGTGCTTTGTAAATGGATATTCTTGGGTTTTGAAGTATGTATCCAATAGATAAATTGATAATTGTCTGGCGTCATCCCCTACAGGAATTTTATTTTCTTCTGTTGACATGAGAACACCTATTTTTGCTAGGTAAAATCAAGAATACTGTATACGCAGAATACAGTATTCTTAATAATTGTTTTATCTATTATTTAGTTCTTGCGTGTCGAACGGTTCTTGCGGCTGCCCTTGCGATTCTTTCGGGTAGCAGGCGACGCACCGCCCTTATTCCATGTCTTCTTGGCAGCCTTCATCGCATCACCTAGACGAGTGCTGGGAGAGCGCTTCTTCATCTCGCGATATGTCTGCATTACGTGCTGATTCCAGGCTCGTACCTTAGGGTTCAGTGCCATCTTTCTTTCTAATATGGTACAGAAACATCTTTTAACAAATCTCGGTCAAGTCCAGCAATATCAGCCCCAGGTATCTTGCCTATATAAGGTGGCATCTTGTATGAAAAAGCTGGGTCTGCTGGGTCACCAGATGGAGGAGCAGGTAGAGCCTTAAAATTATTCTGAATAGATGCTTGAGTTGTTATGGGGTTCTGGGCAATAAATGGCCGGAACTCTGCTGCAAAAGGCGCACCTGTTAGGGGATTTACTCCACCACGCTGCCTGCGTCGGGTCTTACGCGCACCAGCCCGTTGACTGATATTAGGAGAAATACTAGGTGTGAAATCTTTGACACCGCATTCCTGTTGTATGCCGGGTTCAGGAACTTGGAAACCCTTATTCACATAATCAAGGAAATTGCCATAAGGACCGTACACGCCTGGACGTGTTGTCATATCGAGAGGAGCCCCTACAAGTTGATTGCTGGTGCTGCTACCACCTCTCTGTTTTACCAGTTTTTCACGCATATGCGCGATATAAGAGCGAGCCGCATTTACATTTAAATTCTTACGGAAATGACGCTGCCACTCTTTACGAAATGATTTAAGAACATCCTCTGTTTTCGCAGAACCATTTCGTAACTTCGCAGAGAGAAATGATTCAATAGCATGAAACGACTTTCTTAGTTGGGGAATTGACAACACCTTTCTCTGGCGTCTAGTTTTAGATCCGGCCATCTCTGTTTTATACTGGGGAGAAGAAAGAGCGGTTTGGCGACCTATTTCTTAAACCAAACGAGAAGTTATTAGTCTGGCCTTGATTTGTAGGGGAAATAAAGTTAGTTGCTGAACGAATACCTGTATTAAGCGCAGCAGTTACAGGGTTTGTTGCAGTTGATGCTGGGGGGAGTGGTGAAGGTGAAGGAAATGTAGGGGCCGCCAGAGCAGTTGGGGTACCTGATGCTAATACACCAAAGTATGTAAGAACAGCCAATAAAAGACCAGCAATCATCACAAAAGGCGCATAAAACTTAAGTTGTTCCTGCCATGTACTTAAGGCGTACTCCGTACGGAATAATGTGACATGTTGATAAAGCGCAAATCCAAGAATACCTAGTGATATTGCGACAAGTACAGGTGCTGCTAGCCGGGGTAACACTGCAAAAACTATGACAGCCGCAATTATAAGTGCTATCAACGATGGTAAAAAAAACTTCATTCTATTATCTATCCCTATTGTTATCCGAGATTACAACTTCTCAATGAGGTCTCGCTGAGTTAGAAAGTGCTTTCTACAACAGTAGCGCTTTAGATTAAGTTCATCAAGAACTTTCCTCTCAGGTGTATCCGGAATTGTTGTAGTATCCATAAAATATGGTTTTGCCGCTGCTTCACTACCACCTTTCAATTCACGTAGACGACGCTGATAATAACGCCATTTATCTCCAATAATATTTCCACAGTTCATACAACGGATTGGAATAATCATTCTACTATTTCTACCTTCCTATATGGCCATAAATACTTTCAAATTTTGAGAGTTCAATGCGTGCGTAAATCTATGTATCTATCTCTATTTCCCCGGTATAGAAACTATGACATCTGTAATTAATGGTTTTGGTTACAATGGTGGCAATCAGCTGCGTGTAGATTTTCGTAATCTAACTACTCGCGTAGATACTTTAACAACTACTCTGAACTCTCTAAAGGATCTTTTTATCACTCTTCACCCTGATAAGGCTGATGTAATTAATGCGACTTTCTCTTCAGGTGGGGCACCATCACAGCAGCCGCCACAGCAGCAGCAGCAGTCGCAGCAGCAGCAGCAGCAGCAGCCCTCTTCAAGAACTCCTGCTCAGCAGGAGGCTCTAAATCGTGTCCGACCCTAATATAGGTTTAAATTTACGAATTGATGCTTCACTTATAATAATATCATACTCTTGTAATAACTTAAATCGCAACATCTTAGGCGGTAATGAAGAGAATTCACTAACTGTCTTCTGAATAATTTGTAATTGTTCAGGCGACCATTTCTCTTCCTTTATCTTTTTTGGCACACTTGGAGAAGTTGGTGTTCTACGTGGACCTTTTGAAGTATCCTCAATAGGAGATATATTAATAGAACCTGCGTGATGCGCATCATGGCATGTCGCACAAACAACTGCTAAATTTCGACTGTCATCTCTCCCAAGACCATCCTCAAAATGTTTACCACCATCTGCCTCACAACGTGGGCGAATATGATGAACCTCTAGATCCCTTGTAATTTTAGATCCACATATCTCACAGACCCTTACAGTGATATTTTTATTCCAAGGGCTACCACTATGACTACTCTTTTCATCCTCACCCTGTAAGGCTTTACGAAATTTAATCGCAGAATCAAGTACATCTAAAGGCATACCAAGTGCCTTTGCAACTTCAATACCATAAATAGTTGAACCTGGACCAGGACTTAGTGTTCGTTCATATACAAGAATATCTTCTTGAGGATCATATCTTACCTTAAGATGCCAAATACTCAAACCATTTCCTTCAAACCCTCTGATTTCAGGAAGTTTGAAAAGATCGTGATAGTGTGTAGCAAATACAAATCTACTTTGGCGTTTGATAAGATGTGAAATTCCTGCTGCTACTAGCGCAGTAGCAGATACAGATTCTGTTCCTGAACAGAGTTCATCTCCTAGAACAAGAGTGTGTACATCTGCTCGCAGAAAAATATCTCGGAGTTCAGAAACTTCAACCGCAAAAGAAGAGAGGCCTGCCCATAGATTATCTACATTCAAAATCCGTGTAAGCAGCCTTTCAAAAGGAGCCAGTCGCATATTCTTCGCAGGAACATACGAGCCACATTGTGCTAGAAGGACTGCTATACCAATCGCCTTCATAAGTGAGGATTTTCCGCTCGCGTTCATCCCATATAAAAGCCATCCATAACTCGCATCATCTAGTGTAACATCATGTGTTACATACTTTGTTCTACTAGCAATACCTTCAATAAGTGGATGACGAAGATTTTCAACACTGATAGAAGACCCCTGTGTATTATCTAGAATCTCAGGTTTATAAAATCCTCTGGCCTCTGCCACTTTTGCAAAACAGAGAGAGCAGTCCACTTCTTCCACAAAGGTTTCTAAAGTACTCCAGACTCCTCCTGTAGCATTATAAAATTCGATACATATTTGTGGAAGAACTTGTTCAACTAAAGATGCTAATTTAGAACGAAGCCCAAGAATCTTTTCATTTACTCTTTCTAACCAAGGAGATTCGATAGAATGCCCTACAGTTTTTGTTTGCTTAAATTCTGTCCCTTTATAATTATCCCCAGATGGCACTGGTTTCTTTGAAAGGTTTTGGATGACTTGTTTTGGTCCACGAATAGTAATTGGTGTGCGGTCTTTCTCTTCAATCCGCAATTCAGTATATTCAAATACTTCAATCCATTTATGTACTTCTAAATAGAGACTCTGAATTTGTTGCTCACATCTGTCAATATCATCATTTACTCCTGCGCGAATAAATGAGATATTTTCACTTGCCTTTTCAGCTTTTGAAACTGAAAAAATTACTTCCCAACTATTCAATACATTCTCTATATCTGCCTTTTTGGGTAAAACTGAACCAAAAAGTTCTGTATCAACTTTTGAAGTAAGCACCTGAATTTGTTTATAAGTTTGATATAGGCTAAGAACATCTCCACCAGACACTGTAAAGTTCATAATCTTTCTATGAAGTCGCGGAAGGTCAAACATTAGTTGAAGTGTCTGTTCAATTGGGGCCTGCTCTATATGAAACATGCTATCAACTCTCTGAAGGCGTTGTTCAATATCTGCTTTCTTTGTAAGGGGTGATAATAGGCGTCGGCGAATTGCTCGTTTACCCATTAGAGTGATACACTTATTGAATATTCCAAGAATAGACTCATTCAAATTATCTGATACAAAATTAAGTTGTGCAAGAGCATTATTACCGCATAGGAGTGTTGTATTTGGATTCCATGGGATATGTTGCTGAACCTTAGAGGTGAGTGAAAAATGATCTTCAATAAAGCGGAAAAGACAACAGAGAGAACGCTCTGTTAACTCTTTCTGACGAATTTGTAGGTATTCCCTTACAGGTAGTAGTGATTGAATTTGATAATGTTTTCCGAGAAATTCTTCACGAGTGAGTGATACTTCAAGATGGCCTTGCTCCGCTGGAATGGCATGGCGAAAATGAATTGGCTGTTTTTGTATGCCAAATACGCGGCGAATTGTCCCTTCAGAAGGGAGTGAAAATGAATCACCTCTCCAGTGGAAAATTACTTCGCGCGGATTGTAAATCTGGAAAAAATGGATACCTTCATCTGCTGACCAGACACTGTGTTTACCTCTAGTCTCTCCTTCATATGATGTTGAAAACCCGGTTGTTAAATCTAGAGCAGCAATAGCATATTTTGGAGTACTCTGTGGTTGTTGTTCAAGCCAGATTGAAGCAACATAGGGCGCTTCTGTTGCGGGAGCATATTCATGATGTGTGCCTGCAGATAGAACACGAGATACTTCACGTGTTTCCACGCGCCCTTTGGCGTCTTTCTTCTGTTCTACAACCACCACTGTCCATCCAGACTGTGTGAGTTTTGCTGCCCAACGATGTAACGTATAGTCTGGGAAGCCCGCGAAGAGAAGTTCTATAGGATCATCTGGTTCAGATTTTATTGATAGTTGAATACCTAAAATATCAATAACTTCTTTTACATTACACCAAGATTCACCGGTTGTCTTATTTACAACGTCATAAAGTTCAAAAAAACTGCCAACCTGATAGAAAACAGCGACTTGTTGTTTATATAAGTCGGTATATTTTTGATATACTTTTTTATAATCATTATATGTTGCAGGAGGAGTCATCATTCTTATTAATTAAAACGCGCTGGGTCTTTAAGAAGTATTTAGTTAGGAATCTGCTCAATCCAGCGCTTCATTACATTCAGCTGTGCTTCTGGATCAAGTTCATGCGAACGTTTTACACATAGTTGGCTAATTTTCTTATAGTATGTTTCATTAGTCTTAAGTTTTCTGATTGCATTTACCCATGCAGTGATATCATCTCTATTTGCAAAAATTCCAGCATAACTCATTGATTCTTTGAGGCCCTCTGTGGGATTCGCAATAACAGGAATACCAGAACTCATTGCCTCCACTGCCACTCGTCCCCAAGATTCCTTATCTGAGGGTACTAATAAAATATCAGTTTGTCCATATAATTTCTTAATCTGCGGAGTACTCTTAACATAATGTATATTTCCAACAGATGTATTGATAATTTGATTATCATATGCTCCTATAACTCCCATAAATTCTACATCAGGCATTGCCTTCGCAATTTCAATAAGTACATCGCCACCCTTATTTTTATTCAAATTCACTAAGGTCACATATTTTCTAGTAGTTTCTGTCTTATAATCATTATAGCTTACAGGTGGATACAATACAGTAGAATTAAATCCAAGATAATTATATAAGTTCTTAATCCATTGGCTATTATGAATAAGATGAATACGTTCTTTATCATACATTTTAATATATCTCAGAAGGTGGTCTTTTTGAAGCCAGTTGTGCATAACTAAAATGACTGGCTTATCAGTCACCTTTGCAGTTCTTACAGCCTTTTCAGAATAGTCTAGATGACTAATAAGGACTTTAGAACGACCAATTACATCAACACATCTTGGGTCATTAAATGTATAAATATTAACACCTTGATAATTATCGAGATCAAACTTGGGAAGTATGATATTAACAGTATAGCCCTCTTTTATAAGATATAAATTCATAGCATGTGCCATCCATTCAGCACCTGCATTATGTTTTGGTGGATACATATGAATAATCCATGTGACCTCTTTTTCGTTCGTAAGATACTTTGATGGGTCAAAGTTTGACGGGACGAGTTCTTTCTGAGATAATATTCTGCGACCTTTGCTGCGTTGTTTTGGTGTAAAATAATACGCAAGAAGGCAAAGCACTAGTATTATCACTAAAAACCCAATAATATTATATGTAGTTTTTAAATTCATAGTATTTATCGGCAAGACCCTATATTATATCAGTATTTTCACAGACCTTTACTTGTAAGAATCAGATAATCAGAATACATCTGTCTCATAAGTGATTCTGGCGGGTCCTTCTTACCTGCCTTAAGAATGCCCTTCTCAACTAGGACTTTTTTAACATCTTCTTTCTTCATATCACTAACCTTCTTATGAAGTTTTGAAGCTCTTTGTATTTTAACTGTAAGACCTCGTAGACCTAATGTTATTTTTTTTAGATTTTTTCGGGTTAAATTAGTTTGGCTTGTTTGTATACCTTCTCCTTTTGGTGCCTTCATGAGAAGGCGTGTTTCCCTGCGCTTTGGTGGCTTTAGAACAAGGTTTGTTGTTTGGCCACCTGATTGCTGAGGCTGCTGCTGATCTGTGGATAAAGGCGGGGGTGGGGGTGGAGGAATATTATTCTTAATAACAGGAGCAGCGGGCGGTTCTCCTCCACCACTACGAATAATATTTGCTTTTCCTGAAGGAACAAATGTTATTTTGCTAGGCTCCATAGATTCAATAGATTCAGAGGCTGCCGCTGTCGCTGCCGCTGTCGCTGCCGCTGTGCGACGATTTCTTCTACGTCGGGTTCCTTTTCCTTTTTGAAAATCTTCAGCCGCAAATCCAGTTATGGATATATTTTTAATTGTAGCCGATTCTGACATCTAGAATTTTAGAAGAATTAAAACTCGGGGGTCTCTCTTAAAAAATTGATTAAATCATGCAGTCTATAAAATGAAATACATTAGAAATGGATACTACTAAAGGAAATCATCCAGGCCTCCCATCATTCAAGCATATTCTTGGTGTATACTTTGAACAACGAGACGGTCGCCAGATTATTTCCCACCAGATTGAATCTTTCAATGACTTTCTAACAAATCAAGTTCCACTAATTATTAAACAGTCATCTC
>Ga0209088_10001230_pt1 | contig 16704 bp, 15 predicted proteins | sample S_140625_EF_Meta_FD_187324 | JGI IMG/M metagenome (GOLD analysis project Ga0209088, IMG submission 187324) | Freshwater microbial communities from Lake Simoncouche, Canada to study carbon cycling - S_140625_EF_MetaG (SPAdes) (version 2) | ecosystem: Environmental > Aquatic > Freshwater > Lake ... | reverse complement strand
CCCGAGAACTCTCCGAACTGTGGGACTCTGGCGACTGGTACGGCGTCCGCGGTTTTTTCCGCTGGCTCGAAACCAAAACCTACAAAATGCATGTCCGAATCCTCTTAGCCCGCTACCGCGCCTATCGACCGTGTCCCACCTGCAGCGGACAACGCTACCGTCCCGAAACCACCTTCTGGCGACTATCAGGAAAAACCATGCCCGAACTCAACTCCCTCTCCCTCTCCGAGCTCGCAGCTCTGGTCGAAAAAATTAAAACTGAAGACGCCTCCGCGCAAACCCCTTTAGAAAATATCCGCCATCGATTGCGCTTTCTCCTCGGAGTCGGACTCGGCTACTTAACTCTCGATCGCCCCACCCGCACGCTTTCCGGAGGAGAACTACAACGGGTCAACCTGACCGGATGTCTTGGCACAGGACTCACAGGGACTCTATTCGTCCTCGATGAGCCCAGCATCGGCCTCCACCCCCGCGATACCAACCGCCTCCTCGACCTTCTCCGCGATCTGCGTACTGCCGGAAACACTGTCTTGGTTGTGGAGCACGACGAAACGGTCATTCGCTCTGCAGAAAATATTTTGGAGCTCGGCCCCGGTGCGGGTAGCGAAGGTGGTCATCTTCTCTACTCCGGTCCCCCCGCCGGTCTCCTCAAAGTAAAAAACTCTCCCACCGGAGCCTACCTATCCGGTCGTCGTACCATTCCTCTTCCCTCTCCCCGGCGCAGCTGCCCCGAAAAAGGCCACCCGTGGCTCCGCATCCAAGGTGCCGACTGCCATAATCTCAAGAATCTTAACGCAACTCTGCCCCTGCACAGACTTGTCGCCGTATCTGGAGTCAGCGGATCGGGTAAGAGCACCCTTGTCCATGAAGTCATTTATAAAACTCTCCTTCACCAGATGGGCCGTGCCGTTGAAAACCCTCCCTCTCTGAAATCGATCGCAGGCTACGAAACGATCACCGATGTCCTGCTCGTGGACCAATCCCCTCTCTCCCAAACCCCACGCTCCACCCCTCTTCTCTACCTCGATATTTATGACCTTGTCCGGGAACTCTACGCCTCAACCGAAGAAGCCCAAAGCGCAGGTCTGCCCGCATCCGCATTTTCGTTTAATGCAGGAGGTGGCCGCTGCGAACGTTGCGGAGGCATGGGCTACGAAAAAGTCTCCATGCAATTTCTCTCCGATGTCTTCGTCACCTGCCCCACCTGCGAAGGCCACCGCTTCCAACCCCATGTCCTAGCCGCCCCCTACTTAGGGAAATCGATCGACCAGCTCCTCGAAATGACAGCCGCAGAAACTCTTCTCCACTTCGCCCCACGCGATAACCTCACCCCCCGCGCGCGCGAATGCCACCTAAAGATCTGCCAAGCCCTCTCTCTCCTGATCGAAGTCGGACTCGGCTACCTCCGGTGCGGGCAACCCCTCAGTCAGCTTTCCGGTGGAGAAGCCCAAAGACTCAAGCTGGTCGCTCACTTAGCACCCCAAAATAGTCCTGCCGAATCCCCCAAACCTGCACGCAAAAAGGGTGCTAAGCCTCCTGCACCCCATCACCCTCTGCTTATTTTGGATGAACCCACCACCGGTCTTCACTTGGACGATGTTGCCCTACTCATTCGCCTTCTCCACCGCCTTGTGGATCAAGGAGCTTCTCTCCTCGTCATCGAACACCATCTCGATGTCCTGAAAAATGCCGATTGGATTCTCGACCTTGGCCCAGAGGCAGGCTCTGCTGGCGGAAAGCTCGTCGCTGCAGGCACGCCCGAACAAGTTGCCCAAACCAAAAAAAGCCATACCGCCACCTACCTCGCACCCCTCCTTTCGAAAGGATCTGCTCCTACGCTTCGTCTCCATGAAGCCCCACCCTCGTCCCTCACCCATCGCCCAACTCAAGAGATGGTCGTTCGCGGTGCTCGTCATCATAATCTGAAAAACTTCGATCTTCGTATCCCCCGTCACAAAATGGTCGTGGTAACAGGTTTATCCGGTTCTGGTAAAAGCACCCTCGCCTTCGATCTCCTTTTCAGCGAAGGCCAACGGCGCTACCTCGACTGCCTCAACACCTACGCACGCCAATTTGTGGAGCAGTTGGAAAAACCTGATGTCGACTCGATCACCGGGTTGCCACCCGCTGTCGCGATCGAACAACGCACGACCCGCGGAGGCAGAAAATCCACCGTCGCTACCGTAACGGAGCTCTATCAGTTTCTTCGACTCCTCTACGCAAAACTCGGAGTCCAACACGATCCCGACACTGGAGAAGCCGCCATCCGCCAAAACTCCGCCGACATCATCAAGCGAATCCAGCTTCAGCTGCGCAAATCAAAGCGACTCGATCTTCTTGCCCCCTTGATCCGTGGCAGGAAGGGTTTTCATACCGAGGTCGCACGTTGGGCCCTAAAAAAGGGCTATAAGTTACTTCGGGTGGACGGAAAGTGGGTCGAACCAGAAAAGTTTCAGCCTCTTGACCGATATAAAGAGCACCAGATCGAGGTTCTCGTCGGTCAACTTGCGCCAAGACAGAAGGATCTCCCGATCCTTGTTTCTCAAGCCCTTTCTCTTGGCAAAGGCACCCTCTACGCCATCGATCGCCAAGGGAAGTCCACCATCCACAGTCACCACCTTTTCTGCCCCGGCACAGGTCGCTCCTTTGATGAACTCGACCCCCGCCTTTTCTCATTTAACAGCCCCCACGGGTGGTGCGCCGAATGCCAAGGATATGGAACTCTGATCGCCAAACCTCCAGAACCCGAAACAGACGATGAAGCTGAAAAAGAGCAACAAATGGAGCTCGCGCGTGAAGAGATCGCAGATGGAGATCTTCTCCCTTGCCCCACCTGCCAAGGAGCTCGCCTGAATCCCATCGCGCGATCGGTTCGCTTTGCCGGAAAGACGATTCCAGAAATTAACTCGCTCTCCGTCCGTAACTTCGAGACCTTTTTCTCTAAGGTTAAATTCACAGGACGCGAAGCCACCATCGTGCGGGATATTCAGCCCGAGATCCTTCAACGCCTAGCCTTTCTCCGCAAAGTGGGACTCGATTACCTGAATCTCGACCGCTCCGCCCCGACGCTCTCAGGGGGAGAATCCCAGCGCATTCGCCTTGCGGCTCAGCTGGGCTCGAATCTTCAGGGTGTTCTATACGTTCTCGATGAGCCCACCATCGGGCTTCATCCCCGCGACAATCAGAAACTTCTAGAAATTCTTCGGGATCTTCGAGATCGCGGAAACTCACTTCTCGTGGTGGAACATGATGAGGATACGATGCGCGCGGCCGACCATATCATCGACCTCGGCCCCGGAGCTGGCGTCCACGGGGGCGAGATCGTAGCCCAGGGAAACTGGCGCCAGATCGATGCCCAAGGCAAATCTGCCACCGCACGCCTTCTCGGAGAACCCATCCACCACCCTGCTCGGGGACAACGTCGCCGAATCGACAATGCAGCCTCATGGATCAAAATCCAAGGAGCAGTCGCTCGCAATATTCACGGTATCGATGTCTCGATCCCTCTTCACCGACTCACCGCACTGTCTGGCGTCAGCGGCTCGGGCAAAAGCACATTAGCTCGAGAGATCCTTCTTCCCGCTACCTCCCCTCTTCGCGCCAAGAAAGATCCGCGTTGGAAATCGGTCCACGGTGCAGAGGCAATCGACCGCGTGGTTGAGGTGGATCAGTCCCCGATCGGAAAAACCCCTCGCTCCACCGTTGCCACCTACCTGGGCCTTATGGATCATCTGCGTACTCTCTACGCCAGCTTGCCCGTGGCCAAACAGTCGGGATTCACTGCCTCCCACTTTTCACATAACGCGGGTCCAGGTCGCTGCCCCGCGTGTGATGGAGCTGGAACCATTCGCGTTCAGATGAGTTTTCTCCCGCCTGCAGACGTACGTTGTGAGGAGTGCAATGGTCTGCGCTGGAAGCCAGAGATTTTAGCCCTCCGATATCGCGACCTTTCAATCCAACAGGCCCTCTCTCTTTCTGCAGAAAAAGCTGCAGAGTTTTTTGCTCCGCATCCACGAATTGCGACACCATGCCGACTCATGACAGAAACAGGTCTCGGCTACCTCCAATTAGGCCAAACAAGCCCCACACTTTCGGGTGGAGAAGCCCAGCGGCTGAAGTTGGTGACAGAGCTCGCTACAGCACAAATCGCAGCCGATCACGCCCACGCGAAAGGACGTGCTCGCCGTGCCGCTCATCACCTCTTTCTTTTAGAGGAGCCAACCGTTGGACTTCATCTGGCCGATGTTCGGCGACTTCTCAATCTGATGCATCGCTTGGTCGATTCAGGGCATACCGTTATCGTGATCGAACATCATCTCGATGTACTGGCTGAGGCTGACTACCTGATCGATATTGGGCCCGAAAGTGGTGAGGCAGGCGGAACCATAATGTCCCAAGGAACTCCCGAACATGTCGCTGCCTCCAAAACCTCCCGCACCGCCCCCTTCCTCCGTACCCACCTAGACCGCTCGGAAAAACATAAAAAGAAGCACCCAGTCCCCGCTGTCCTAATTTCCTGACCCTATTTCTTTCCCACCCCTGCAGCTAAGTAGACCAACCCGCCCACCAGGTTCCATGCCAGAATTACGGCGAAGCCGATTAGAGAAATCGCTACCGATGCCGTTGTCGGAATTCCAAAGGTTCCCAAGAACGTTACAAAAGCAGCCTCGCGCAAACCCAACCCATTCCACGTAATCGGCAGTACGGTAATCATGGCCACCATCGGCAGCACCGAGGCCATCTGCCAAAATCCAACATCCAACCCCATTCCTTGCGAAACGGAGAAAAAAAGTGTCACCAAAAGAAGTTGGGCAATCACGCTCAATCCTAGGCCTGCTCCCGCCCCCACGGGATGCGTCAGACAAACGTGACACGCCTCTGCACCCTCCCCCGCCGCTTTCCTCCATCCCGACTGATCGTCCCCACGCAAAACCTTTCCCGAAGCGGGATGTGCCAACATAGCCAGAAGAACCAACAAGATTGCTGAAACCAATAAGAAAGCATACGCCCCAGCTTGGGTCACCGGATGGGCCGTCAAATCGCTCCAGTGCGGCAAAATAAGAGCCGCCCCAACCCCAACCGTCGCTGTCAGCCCCAACACTCTCTCCAGTAAAATAGAAACCACAGCAGCAGGTCGCGCCTGAGGAGCATCTTGAGCTGCCCAGTAGGCCCGCATCACATCACCCCCCATCATACCGGGCAAAACACTGTTAAAAAAAAGGCCCGCCAGTGATAATTGAGCCGTCCGCGCCCAACCCACAGCCGCTCCCGCTACCTCCAATAAGAGATGCCAGCGCACAATCGAAATCCCCACAACCCCCCCGTAGGTCAAGACAGCCAAACCCAGCCAACGCCCGTCCGCCTTTCGCACAATCTGACCAAACTCACTCCAATTCAGCTTCGTCGAAAGAAACCATACCGCTCCAACCGTAAAGATCACTCTCCCCGCCCAGCCCAGCCATGCTTTAGTCACTGTATTCAATCGATCCACACTAAACTTACTACAGACGAATCCGAGTCTTACTTATTTCACAAAAGACCACGCCGGCGCAGATCGCGCACGTGATCTCCCCCTGAGGCCAACACCATATCCAATGCAAACTTCAGTAAACACACTTCCCATCCATCATCCACGCCCGTCAAAACCGCCGACAAAGGATCTCCCTTTGCCTCTACCTCCGCCCGCACTTTATCGGAAACTTCGCCCAATGCCCCCGTTACCTCATACCGCTTTGTTTCATCTTTTCGAAAAGAGAATCCATACTTAAGAATCGCAATCTGGGACGCAAACTCACTCACCGCATCGGCATACTTTTCCGCCTTCTCCCCAAAACCATCCAGCAGCAACTTGGCAAACCCATCTGGAGTGACCAGCTCCGGCTTCTGCGCATGGATTCTTCCCTCCCTCACCAGCATTCGATTCACCGCGTCCATCTCCTCCGTGATTAGATGATAATTGAGAACCGTTGTTCCAAAGGTCTCTAGTCGTTTCTGCGGAGGCAAAATAACCTTCGTGTTTTCCAACGCATAATGAAAATCGTGTGCGCGCATGGCTTGATCCTGTCCTATTTCCAGCGCAGATCAAATGATCTGCACCCCCTACCACTTTTTTCTAGGCTCACTTTTCCCCATAACTAAGATCATCCCATGACCACCTACGTCTATGAGACCATCCCGACCCAAAGCGGAGAAATCCCCGTACAGTTTGAGCTTCAACAGTCGATGAAAGATTCCCCTTTGACTCGTCACCCACAAACAGGCCAGCCCGTCCGACGCCTCATCTCAGGAGGCCTTGGAATGATCGCCTCCAACAAAAATACACCATCCTCATCCTCAACCCACGGATGCGGCCCCGGTTCCTGTGGTTGTGGTAAATTTTAAACCGAATAAAGCACTGCTCGCATCACCGTCTCTTGCACCTCAGCGACCGATTTCGATACTGCACGGCCAATTAAATCCATCTTAGAAACCTCCGCCACCCGAGAACTGTATTTCAATAAATCTGCATCGGAGAAGACCGACCTCAATAACTGACACGCACTCGCTAAACTCACCAAGACCACATCCCGAGGACCCGGCACCTCCCCATCCACGATGACCGATCGAATCCGCTTTCGCACCTCCTGCTCTTCCTGATCCTTCACCATCGGATACCGCCGACCTGGAATCACCCAGAGAAACTTCTTCTCCTCTTTTTTTAAAATCCCCCGATGAATAAGCCGCTCCAACGTCCTCTCCCGAAGCGTTTCCCCCTCTGCCGAAAAAAGCCCCACCCAATACTTCGCGTCTTTTTTATCCTTTGCCTCCACTATCTTCAGGAGGAGTGGATCCAACATCCCCTCCCCTGTGGGCTGGGAATTCACCAGTGTTAAATGACTTAAATCGGTATCGATCCGATTTTGAAAGGCCAATTCTAACAGGGCCGCTCCAGCCAAAGCCTGATCCATTGCCAAAGGGGGCAGATCGATGAATTTTCCCGTCTTATCGTCCAAAGCCAAAAGCACAATCTCCTCAGGGAATGTAATCATGCCCCCTATTGTTCCTGCTTAAATCGACAGAACAAGAAATCTCTTCCAAGGGCTTGACCGTGCCTGATTTCCTCTAGCTTACCTAGATGCGTCTGATCTGGATCCTAGGAGACCAACTTCTGCCTGCTCACCCACTTCTCCCATCCCCCGCCGCGGATCTTCTCGTCGGGTTGATCGAATCGAGCCCGCGCGGGTCCCACCTCCGCTATCACCAGCAAAAGCTGACTCTCCTCTACTCCGCCATGCGACACTACGCCGCGGATCTAAAGAAACGGAAGTTCGCGACTCTCTATCATCATCTCGCAGACTCCCCGGCCGGAGCCGACTACGCCACCATTCTCTCCCACTGGATTCAAAAGTATAAGATACGTGAGATTCACCTCCTCGACCCCAACGAGTACGACACGTTCCACTCCCTTCCTGCACTCTCCAAAAAACTTGCCATTCCCATCCACAGCCATGCCAGTCCCCAATTTATTGTTCCGCGTGAGGAGTTTGCCGCTTGGGCTGAGGGCAAAAAGCACCTCCTGATGGAGACTCACTACCGACGTCTGCGCACCGAAAAAAAGATCCTCCTCGATTCAAAAGGAAAACCCGAAGGTGGAGATTGGAACCTCGACGACCAAAACCGCCACACTTACCGGGAGTTTGCGAAAGCCAACCCCACTGTTCCCCCATTTCCTCCCCCCATCCAAGATCCGATCGTGAAAAAGGTCGCTCAGGAGGTTGCTGCTCACTTCCCAACTCATCCAGGACAGGCAGATCAACTTTGGGTTCCCGTAACCCGTGCAGGTGCCCTCGATTGGCTGAAAACTTTTATTCGGCAAAGGCTGGCCCAATTCGGACCTTGGGAGGACACGATGGTGGAGGGCCAACAAATCCTTTTTCACTCCGTCCTTTCCCCCCTTCTCAATATCGGCCTCCTGACCCCTCAAGAGTGTATTCAAGCCGCGGAACAATCTTATCGGGAAGGAAAAGCACCCTTGAACTCCGTAGAGGGATTTATCCGACAAATCCTTGGCTGGCGGGAGTTCATCCATGGAATCTATTGGCTCAAAATGCCCGAGTATCGAAAAGCGAACTTCTTGGCTGCGGATCGACCCCTCCCACGCTGGGCTTACACCGGAGAAACCGATATGCGCTGCGTCTCCCAAGCCATCCATGGCGCGATCGATCACGCATACAATCATCACATCCAGCGCCTCATGGTTTTAGGAAACTACTTTCTCTTGGGTGGCTACGAACCCCAAGCCGTCCTGCGCTGGTATACCGAGATGTATCTCGATGCTTACGACTGGGTCATGGTTCCCAACGTTCTTGGTATGATCCTTTTTGCCGACGGGGGATTTTTCGCCACCAAGCCCTATGCTGCAGGTGCGGCTTATCAGGAGAAAATGGGAAATCATTGTGCCTCCTGCCAATTCGACCCCAAACAGCGGGAGGGTCCCAAAGCCTGCCCCTTTCACTCGCTCTACTGGAACTTCTTTGGGCAACACGCAAAGCTTTTTGGCAAAAACCCCCGGATCGGTATGATGGTGAAGATATGGGAGAAAAAGACCTCCGCCGATCAGAAGCAGATTTGGCAAAACGCTCTGCACTTTCTCGATCAACAAAAGTAGCCGCCCAAGGGTACGGCCTTCTCGTTCCGTTCGCTCTTCTCGTTGGATTTCTGCTTGGCACTTTTTTTGGTCGCCCTCTACTCCTTTCCCCCTTCGCTGAACCATCTGCCTCCCCCCAATCCACTGCAAACGCGGTAGAGTCTTTTGCCACCGCCGCTTCCCAAACTAACGCCTCCCAAATCGCGACTGTAAAAAAAGATAAGGCAGAGAATAAGTGGGATGAAAAAACAATTCGTTCCCTTCCCCTTGGTGATATCCGTCGCCGAATTTCTCAACTTTCCACTTGGACCCCTGGTCCAGTGGCCGATCAAGTGGAACATTGGCTCGTTCAACGCTGGGCTGCTTTAGAACCTCAAGCTGCTTGTCAGTACGCATATACCGCCGCCCTCCAAGGTGCGGAGGAGTCCCTACTTCTCGAAGCCCTAGCGATCTGGGCAACCTCCAGCCCTGCCCCCGCAGCTCGCTGGGCAGGAAACTTGGGCTCCCCCTCCCTACGTGATTTATCGATTCGAACGGTCTACTCCACTTGGGCGAAAATCGACTCTACCGCTGCCGCAAAAAGTATCTCCTCCTTGCGTCCCGCATCCGCCCGCGGAATCGCCAGTGCAGCCACCGCTCCTCCCCACGCTGGGAAAAACTTTGCCACCGCTATGCAATGGGCTCGTGCTCTACCCGGCCCCATTCGCGAAAAAACTTTAGACGCCATTTTGGGGGAGTGGACACGCAGAGATCCTGCTGGTGCCGCTGGATGGCTCATCGAGCAGCCTGGAGATGTTCAGTGGGCGCTGATTGGAAAATTAGCCTCTGATTGGGTGAGAAAGGATCCATCATCCGCACTCTCTTGGGGATTAGGTCAATCCACTGAGATTTCTCTAGGCTCGAAACTCGCCCCAGGCCCAGTTCAGCGAAAGTTTTTCGAGGCCGCCCTAGGCGCATTCATCGGCTCCGATCCGCAAGGTGCCGCCAACTGGCTTGCTAGCTCCACCGGACAACCTTTTTTTAAGAGCAAAATTGGTGCCGTCGCTGGGCGCTGGACCTCGATGGATCCAATGGAGGCTGTCGGCTGGTCCCTTTCACTTTCGAAGGAGTCGGATCGTGATGCCGCCATTCGAGCTGTAGCAGGCACATGGGCCAGAACCGATCCTCAAGCCGCTGGCCAGTGGGCGCGAGCTCTGACTAATTCTACGCTCCGCGACACCGCCTTGAACGCATACTGCAGTTCCCTCTCCCCCTACGATGCAGGATCTGCCGCCCAGTGGGCCGTGGAAATTGCCAGCCCCAGTCTTAGAAAAGGAGCCGTCGAATCGGCAGTAAATCGCTGGATGCAGTACGACCCCGCCGCCGCCCGCCAATTCGTCCTCGCTACCCCAGCACTGGATCAAGCCACAAAAGAAAAGCTTCTCCGCTGAAATTTCGGATTTCCATGTGCTGATCGCCTTCCATAAACCGTACGGAGTCCTCTCCCAGTTTACTCCCGATGGCTCACCCAACCGTACCTTGGCTGAATTTGGCTTTCCCAAAGACATTTATCCGCTGGGTCGGCTCGATGCCGACTCGGAAGGCCTCCTCCTACTCAGCGACGAACCCGGCCTCAATACGCGCCTCTTGGATCCAAAAAACGCACACTCCCGCTGCTACTGGGCTCAAGTGGAGGGAATACCGACATCAACCGGTTTAGAAAAGCTCTCCCACGGAGTCTCCATTGGCGATCATCAGACCCTTCCCTGCCGCGCCTGGCTTCTAGATACCCAACCCCAACTCCCTCCACGAGATCCCCCCATCCGTGTCCGCAAAACCATCCCTGACTGCTGGATCGCGCTCGAATTAAGCGAGGGGAAAAATCGGCAGGTCCGCAAAATGACCGCTGCCGTCGGTCATCCAACTCTCCGCTTAATCCGTGTTCGTATCGGCCGACTCGAACTGGGCGATCTCCCTCTCGGACAATGGCGCAAGGTAGACGAGCAGGAGAAAAATCTGATTTTCAAAGACTAAGCAGGTTTTCCAGAAAGGCCGCCTCGGCAACGATCGCTACAGAATTTCACCCGCTCCCAGTCTCTCTCCCATTTTTTCCGCCAAGCGAAAGCCCGACCACACCTCAGACAAATCTTTTCCGGAAGATTTTCTTTGGCGACGCTCTTTCCGCCTCGCCGCACAACTAACGAACAGCCGCCCAGATCCGATGGACGTCATCGTGATCTTCCAGCGATTGCAAAAATGCCCCTACTTCCCCACGAGACTCATCACTCAGTTCGGGATAGTTCTTCGGAACAAAACCCAATTCACTCGTCACTACTATCCACCCGTTCTTTTTGAGCCAGTCCGTCACCCCATGCATCGCCGTACGTTCGGTCAGAAATCGGGCGCCACAGGTCTCTTCGGGAATATCATCATTTTGCTGATGCGATAAGGCTTCCACTTCGTTTGCCCCTGCTTCAATGGCTGCAGTTTCCCGATCTGTATCCGCCTTGGGGTGATGTGCCTCCACAATTCCCACCTGATCGAAAAGGAAGCGGTTGCTTCCGGAAGAACCCAGCGAACCTGCCTTAAAAAGAACCCGAATCTCAGGAGCCGTACGGTTGTGATTATCCGTATACGCTTCCACGATCAGAGGAACTTTGTGTGGGGCATATCCCTCAAAAACCATGTGCTCCAAGGAATCCTTTCCCTCTCCCGTTCCTGATCCCTTCTGAATCGCACGTTCTATGATGTCCCGAGAAACACTTTCCTTGCGGGCTCGCTCCAATGCCGCCGCCAATCGGGCATTCAGAGTAGGATCGGCCCCCTGCCTAGCAGCAAGGCTGATCTCCCGAACAAACTTGCTCGTTGTCTTCGATTTTTTTAGGGAGGCAACCTCCCTCTTTGCATGTAGCCACTGTCTTCCCATAACTTAATATCTTAGGCGAACTCCTTCACCCGACTCAATCCCGTAGGCAGACTTTGGCCACATCACCCACTTGGCTGACCTTCCATGCACCGACTCCTGCAGCAATTCGCAGGGTCTTATCGGTCGTCCACCCTCGGATCTCTCCATAAATCAGCGCCGCCGTCACCACATCCCCCGACCCGGTCGGATCCTTCACTTTAACCTTAGGCGCGGGAATCGAAAACGTGGTTCCATTCACTTCAGCCAGCAGTCCGTCTTTCCCCAAAGTCACCACCACACCAGTCGTTTCATTTCCCTTTAGACTTCGGATGCAACGATCGACCCCCTTCAACCCCGTCGTCTTCTCCGCCTCCTCGAGATTGCATTTAATCCAGTCCGCCCCCGCCTGAACCGCCTCCCGCAAAATAGCTCCCCGACTATCCACCAAAACAGTGACTCCTTTTTTTTGCAGATCGCTGATCAGATTTTTCCACCAACCCTTCGCCCAGCCCGTCGCCGAACTTCCTGCCACCACCCACCAGTCGCCAGACTTTAGATTTCGCATACAATATTCACGGATCTTTTTCCACTCCCTTGGCCTAATTTTCAAATCTGCAGTAAAAAAATCGATCCGCTCCACCCCCTCCTTCAACCAAGCCCACCCCTGCCTCATTCCAGCCCGGACCGGAATCTGTAAAACTTTCACCTCCTCTTTTTTGGCATGATCCATCCATGCCAATCCCTCCGCTCCGCCGTTACATACCACAGAAATGGTCGGCACTCCCCATCGGCTCAACTGACGGGCAACATTGTGACCTTTCCCTCCTGCAGATGAAACGACCCGCCCGCTGGGAGATTCGATCTTGGTTTCAAAAACTGGGTTGGGCGTAAAGCACCAGACCCGACCGCGGACACGATCCCCCCGAATTGACATCAAGCGATGTCGATCTCCTTGGCGAGATAAACGTCCTGAATCGCGTTTAAAATCTCAACCCCATCCTTCAGCGGCTTTTGAAACGCTTTGCGACCAGAAATCAGACCCATTCCACCAGCTCGCTTGTTGATCACGGCCGTCTTCACCGCTTCGGCAATATCATTCTTACCAGAAGCGCCACCGGAGTTGATCAGACCCGCTCGTCCGGCGAAGCAGTTCAGCACCTGGTATCGGCAGAGATCGATTGGATGATCCGAAGTCAGCTCGGAATAGATTCGGGGATCGGTCTTTCCATAATCACTTCCCGCCATTTTCAAGGCAAGATACCCACCGTTATTCTCGGGAAGCTTCTGCTTGATGATATCCGCCTGTATTGTTGAACCGAGATGATTCGCCTGCGAGGTCAGATCGGCCGAAAGATGGAAATCCTTCTCCTTCGTCTTAAATGCAGGGTTTCGAATATAACACCAAAGAATAGTGTACATCCCGAGCTCATGAGCGATCGCGAAAGAACGAGAAATCTCCTCGATCTGCCGCCCCGATTCGGGTGATCCAAAGTAAATGGTCGCCCCTACTCCCACCGCCCCCATATCAAATGCCTGCTTCACCCCGGCAAACAGCTTCTGATCTGCCACATTCGGATACGTCAGCAACTCGTTATGATTGATTTTTAAAACAAAAGGAATCTGGTGAGCATATTTTCGAGCTACCGCTCCCAATACCCCCAACGTCGACGTCACGGCATTACAACCACCCTCAATTGCCAACTTCACGATATTTTCGGGATCGAAATAGTCGGGATTCGGCGCAAAGGATGCCCCAGCCGAATGCTCAATCCCCTGATCGACCGGCAGGATCGACAAATAACCCGTCCCCCCCAATCGCCCGTGACTGAAGGTGGTCTGTAGATTCCTTAACACAGAAATCGAGCGATCGCTGTCCCGCCAAACCCGACTTACAAAATCGGGCCCAGGCAGATGCAGCCGTGATTTGGCCACCGTTTTGCACGCATGCCCCAAAAGACTCTTAGCCTCCGATCCCAACTGCTTCTCGATTTCTGAAAACTTCATCGGGTTTCATCTTCTCTTTTTTTCCTTCACGGGTCAATCTTCCGCCTTCCTCCTTTCTTGCCCGACCCCTGGAACCGTTTACTCTAATCCCTTATGGTGCGTTGGCTTTCTTTGGTCATTCTCGGTCTTCTCCTCAATGGAAGCGGTCTCTCCCTCCTCTGCTGGGCCGCTTATCAGAAATTCGCAGCAGGCGGGGAGTGGTTTTGGTCGGGCGCCTTGGCTCTAGCCCTCTGCAATGCGGGAATCTGTTGTGTCGTAGGCGCAAAGAAACCAGAAGATCGATCATCCTGAATTCCCCCCCCCACTCCTCCTCCCACCCAGCCCCACCAAACTATGGTAAGGTCGACCTAGTCCCCTACGACGACTCCGAATACCTCCGCTGGTCGGAAGGCTTTGCTTTTCGGCGTCGTCGTGAACGCCAACGAGAGGGCAAAGTTCGAATTGAACCTGCCGCCCTCTCGATCATCAGCTTTGCCGCAGAGTTCGGTGTTCGCTCCATTCTCTCCCGCCACTTTCACCTCGGCGATCGTCGCATTCTTCGATACCAGGACCCAGAATACGACGACCACCATCGCGGGCGTCACCGATTCCGCGAACTGGATGCCGTTGCCTTTTCAGGGGATAAAGCCACCGCCGTATTCGAATTTAAACTCAGTGGACTCGGCTCCGCTTCGGCCGTCTCTCGTGCCGCCAAACAACTCCGCTCCGCCGCAGAGATGATCCGGCAGGGATATGGCCACACTCCAAAAGTTGCCGTGGTCCTCATTCATGCAGGGGAAGGCCATCCCGATCTCGGCAAACCCGGAGGTCGTTATGGGGTCCGCCCTATTCCCTTGGAACGGGTACGGCTCGATAACATGCCCGATCAACCCATTCCATGTTTTGTTTTTTCAATGAAGGAGGCGATTGAAGAAGCACGCCGAATTGGACATCAGGTCGATCACGAGTTGGAACGCCGGGCCGCCCGCGAAGGCAAACACGGCCTCAAATCCGCCAAGCCACGCGGACTTCGCCTGCCCAGCCTCCCGATTGGGGAGCTTCTCACTGCGATCAGCTGGATGACCCGTAGCCTGATCCAAGCAGTCGGTCACGTCACCCGAAAGGTAACGCGCCGACGCACCCCATCCCACCATGCCCCTTACCGCCGTCGCCGACGCAGCGGGAGAGGCTACCGCAGATAAAGAATCCCTCTATTTCGTATTCACATTCGTTACAGGGATTCCCTGTCGCTTAAAAGAGTCCGGCTCTTCGGAGTTAACATCCTGCTGGCTCACAAGTCCTAGTTTTTCTCCACCCACAGAGACCACATCTACCTTCGTCAAGCCATCCGCATGGGCCGAAGTTGACACCCAAGGTGCAAAGGCGTGCCACCAAAGTCCCGCTGCCACGAGAGCGAGGAGGAGTTTTGTTACCGGATCGGTTCGAAGGGTCAATTGTTTATATTTCATCTCCTACGCATATCCTTAAATTTTAGAAAATCACGACTCGATTTCACCCGTTCGCAACCTAGGATAAATAAGTGCACCTGCTTCTAGCTCTCATTCTCGTCCTCTCCCCCTTATCCCTCGCAGACACCAACCCTACCGCCCGCCTTCCCGCTACCCCACCCCCCGCAGCTACCAACGCCCCCGTCCCCGCCCCCTCGGATGAGGAGGTGATCACCGCCCAAGGAGTCAAAATCTGGAAAAAGGGGAAACCTAAAAAGGCTTACCGAACCCTTGGGTTTGACCGGCTTGAGAGACAGAAAGGATTTCCCGCCGCTGAGAACAAAATTGCCCGTGGGGTGCTCGCCCGCAAAGGGAACGCCGCCATCATCAACACAATTCAAAACTCCATAAGGGTAAACTTCGAACTCAATACCCAGGACGAAAACCTCGACGGAATTGATATCCGATACGAGATCATCCTCCTTCAGCCGTAACGTGCGGTCGACTCTCCTCACTCTCCTCATTTGGGGTCTCCTTTCAGGCTTACCCGCTTGGACTCAGGTTGTTCCTGTCCAAGCCAATATCGATGCCCAAGCCCAACGCCGAATCCAGGAGCAAGCGGAACAAGCTCGTCGCCAGCGCAGGATCGAAGATCAACTTCAAAGAATCGTTCCCGCTCTCGATCCGCAAAATCTCTCAGGCCCGAAAAGCAACCGAACCACTACCCAAGCCTTGGCCGCGCTCTTCTCCCTCCAAGCTGACGGAGTATCACCCCGCGAAGCCATTCGGCGCGCCATCGACTGCTCCTCCATCCCAGCCGAGATGACCCGTGCCCCCTTCAACTATCTTCTACAATGCTGGGAGACCAACGGGGACAAAATAAACGCCACGATCGCCCAATCCATGCGCACAGGAGATCCCGCCCCTTTTCCTCTTCCCGCCTACAAGCCGTGAGCCCGCTCTCCCCTCCTGCGGGTTTCAAACTTCACACCCTTCCCACTGGCCCTGCTTGGATTCGACCGCCCACCTCTGCCCGCCTCATCCCCGCTTGGCAAAAGCTCCATCCCAGCCTCCCCCTCCGCCAAGCAGCTCGGCGCCACCCGGAACATCGCCTCTTTACAGGTCGTGCCCCTGTAGTCCTTCTTCCGATTCCATCCACCACTGGTTTTATCGTTCGCCCCTGCGTTCACGGTGGAATCTGGGGAAAGTTTTCAAAAGATCTGTATCGCAACACCGGGCGTGCCCTTCAAGAGATCGATCGGGCCTCCCTGCTCACCTCTAAGAAAATTCCCACTCCGCAAATCCAGGCCGCCCTATTTTATCCCGCAGGAGGACTGTGGAGAATCGATATCGTTACCACCTATATTCCTGAGAGTACGAATTTTGCCACTTTTCTATCCACCCGACCGTCCGCCCCTGCCCGTGCTCGAGCATACGCTGCCATTCGAAAGCTTTTTCAAATCTGCGCCCGGCATCAGATCCATCATCCCGATATGAATGCTCGTAATCTTCTCCTCGCTGGATCTCCCCTGCGAGCCTATCTGCTGGATGTCGACGCCATCGAAGTCGAAGCTCAGTCACCCCAAGCCGTAGACACAGCAAATCGAAACCGGCTCCTCCGCTCACTTCTGAAATTAGCGCGAGTCGGTTCGCTACAATGGTCCGAAAAAGAGGTCTCCTCCCTTTGGCACCAACTTTTTCCAAAACGATGAAACTCTCCTCCAACCCACGGATCTGCATCGTTCTCCTCAGCGCAGTGGGAG
>Ga0209088_10001229_pt1 | contig 16709 bp, 19 predicted proteins | sample S_140625_EF_Meta_FD_187324 | JGI IMG/M metagenome (GOLD analysis project Ga0209088, IMG submission 187324) | Freshwater microbial communities from Lake Simoncouche, Canada to study carbon cycling - S_140625_EF_MetaG (SPAdes) (version 2) | ecosystem: Environmental > Aquatic > Freshwater > Lake ... | reverse complement strand
TGTTGACGGTCGAGAAAAAGGGCAAGAAAAATATTTTCTCAGGTCGTATTTTGGAGATCGAAGGTTTGCCTGATTTGAAAGCAGAGCAAGCCTTTGAATTGGCTGATGCATCTGCTGAGCGCAGCGCTGCTGGTTGTACCGTGCACTTGCATAAAGAGCCGATCATGGAATACATCCAAAGCAATATTGTGTTGTTGAAAAACATGATTGCCCAAGGCTATGCCGACCCACGCACCATCACGCGCCGTATTCAAGCGATGGAAGCTTGGTTGGCCAATCCGCAGTTATTGCAAGCTGATAAAGATGCGGAATACTTTGATGTGATTGAAATCGACATGAACGAGATCAAAGAACCCATCGTGTGTTGCCCGAATGATCCAGATGACGCAAAAACTTTGAGCGATGTCGCTGGCGCCAAGATCGACGAAGTCTTCATCGGTTCTTGTATGACCAACATTGGGCACTTCCGCGCCGCATCCAAATTGCTTGAAGGCAAGCGCGATATTCCTGTCAAGCTCTGGATGGCGCCACCCACCAAAATGGACGCGCAGCAACTCACGGAAGAAGGCCACTACGGCGTATTCGGCAATGCTGGCGCGCGCATGGAAATGCCAGGTTGCTCGTTGTGCATGGGCAACCAAGCGCAAGTGAAAGAGGGCGCCACGGTGATGTCCACCAGCACCCGTAACTTCCCCAACCGTTTGGGCAAAAACACGAACGTGTATTTGGGCTCAGCTGAGTTGTCGGCGATTTGCTCTAAGCTCGGGCGCATTCCAACGCAAGCTGAATACTTGGCTGACATGGGCGTCATCAACGCGGATGGCAGCAAGATTTACAAGTACTTGAACTTTGACCAGATTGCTGAGTACCAAGAAGCTGCTGAGGCGGTGAAGGCTTAAATCAATACCTTTCTGGCGATATTTCAAAAGGGCCCTTCGGGGCCCTTTTTCATTTTTGGTATCAGTGTTACCTGCACTTAAATTGTTTTGCATTGCTCCATAGTCATTGATTAATTAGCATAAAAGTATTAGCTAAAAACAACACTTACGTCAGAGTTTGCTTGACAATCGTATCACCAGGTGCAATACTTTCAATGACAACAAAACTACAAGTCTTCGCAACCAAAACCTTTGCGAGATGGATGCGGAAAAACAAGGTAACCCAAGAAGATCTTTTAGACGCAACACAAGAAATGGTCAATGGCCTTTTCGACGCTGATCTTGGTGGGTATGTTGTGAAGAAACGATTGGCGCTTCATGGTCGAGGAAAAAGTTCTGGGGCAAGAACGATTGTTGCAACCAAGTTTGTTGAACGTTGGTTCTTTCTATTCGGATTTGAAAAGAATGAAAGATCGAATATTGACAGCGATGAGCTCAAATCTTTACAGCAGTTGGCACTCACGCTGTTGAGTTTTGAGCCGAGTCAGCTAGCAAATGCAGTCATTGCTGGGGAACTCATTGAATTAAATGGAGATATGTGATGGTGGCAAAAAGTAAAAGCAGAATACTTCAAGAAGTCCATGAATCAGCCTTGGGCTTGCATAACAGTGGCCTCATTAGCAAGCGCCGCATGCTCGAGTTCGATGCGCTTTGTAATCTAGAGGTGAAGCCAATTTCTCCGATAAAAATCAAACAATTACGCGAAAAGGAGCAAGTAAGCCAAGCAGTCTTTGCGGCAATTCTCAATATCAGCGTCTCCACGATCCAAAAGTGGGAATTGGGAGACAAAAAGCCCAGTGGCCCATCGCTCAAACTACTGAATATTTTGGAGCGCAAAGGTCTGCAAGCAGTTCTTTAATCCTAGATGCTAAGCAGCAGCAAGTGCCTAATGCTTACTCCGGCTCAATCTTCGCATCCCGCACCACTTTGCCCCATCGTGGCGCCTCTGATTTGATGAGTGCGGCGAACAACTCCGGTGTTCCGCCGCCAAGCTCGTTGCCTTGGCTCAAGATTTTTTCTTTCACCTCAGCAGTTTGCAAGGCTTGGTTGCAAGCGCTGTTGAGCAGCTTGATGATGTCGGCGGGTAAACCTTTGGGGCCTATAAGCCCTTGCCAATTCAGTACCTCCACCGCAGGGTAGCCTTGCTCGCCCATAGTCGGCAGGTTGGGTAACAGGGGCGATCTGTTTTTGCTGGTGATGCCCAATGCGCGCATACGCCCGCCTTGGATGGCGGGCATCGCAACATACATTTGCTCGAACATCATTTGCACCTGACCGCCCATTAAATCGGTTGCGCCCGCTGAACCACTTTTGTAAGGAGCATGGATCATGTCGATGCCCGCTGTGTGTTCAAACAATGCGCCACTTAAATGATGAGATCCCCCGATACCACCTGATGCATAACTCAATTTCCCCGGTTCAGCCTTAGCGGCCGCAACGATGTCTTTCACGCTCTTATAGGGTGAATCGTTGCGCACCATCAATATCAAAGGACCGCGCTCAATCAATGCAATGGGAACAAGATCATTGAGGGGATCGAAGTTCAATTTTTTAAACAAAGCGTGGTTGACGGCGAGAGGCGCAAAGTTACCCATTCCAATGGTGTAGCCGTCGGGTCTGCTACGCGCAATTATTTCGGTGCCGATATTGCCGCCAGCGCCTGCTTTGTTGTCGATGATGATGGGTTGACCCAATATTGCGCCCATTGCTTTGGCAACTTGGCGTGAGCGGCTGTCAGCGTTGCCGCCAGCAGCATATGGGCAGATCCAGTTGATGGTTTTGCTAGGGTATTTGTCTTGCGCTTGGGCCCACTGCGTCGCCAGAGAGGGCGCTAAGACCGCTGATACTTGAAGAAGAGTTCTACGTTTCATGGGTCGCCTAACTATGGTGTCGGAATCTTGGATCATAAAGTCATTGTGAGAATTTATAGAGGAACAAGCTAAGGTGCTGTGCTCCCGTAACCGATTCCCCAATAGTTGCACAAAGCAACTACTGCGTAAGTGCCATGCACAATGTCATCCATGTCAGAAAAAGTATTGATCGCAGGTGGAGGTATTGCAGGGATTGCCACTGGACTTGCACTGGCGCGTACCGATGCTTCTGTGCAAATTTTGGAACGCGCACCTGAATTAACGGAAGTCGGTGCTGGTATCCAACTCGGCCCCAACGTCACGCGCATTTTGAATGCGTGGGGGTTGTCGACTGCTATGCAAAAGGTGGCTTCTTACCCTGCTAATTTGAAAGCGCGGCGTGTCAGCACGGGTGAAGTCCTGGCTACTTCGCCCTTGGCTGATATGTCGACGCGATACGGCGCTCCCTACCTCACTATCCATCGTGCAGATTTACAAAATGTGTTGCTGCATGCAGCGCGCGTATCGGGCGTTCATGTGCAATGTGATTCTCTTGTGCAGAACGTGCAACAGGATTCTCAGCAAGTATGTGTCACTGTCTCATTGGGTGAAGCGTTAGAAGGTACGAACGAGGTCCTATCTAAGCGTGCACAAGAACAGACTACAAAAGAATACAGCAACGCTTTCGTGATCGCCGATGGAGTTTGGAGCACATTGCGCCAACAAGTGTTGGGCGATGGTCTTCCACGCATGACAAGACATTTGGCTTACCGCGCATTAGTGGCGCAAACTGACTTGCCAGCGCATTTACGAAGCCAAGATGTATCGGTGTGGATGGGGCCCAAGGTACATGTCGTGCAGTATCCCGTGCGCGGCGGTGAATGGCTCAATGTGGTGTGCCTCACCGAAGGACAGATGTACGGTGTTGCAAACCAAGACTTACAAGATTGGAATTTATCTAAATCTTTAATAGAGACGCGTGCCGACCTGCAAAGCGCGTTGAGGGGTGCTTGTTCACATTTACAAGCGCTGGTCGAAGCCTGCGGTGACTGGCGTTTATGGCCTTTATACGATCGCCCACCCATGCAAAATGCCGCGCAACACGCGCAAGCTCGCGTTGCTTTGGTAGGTGATGCCGCGCATCCCATGCGGCCTTATTTAGCCCAAGGCGCAGGTATGGCCATTGAGGATGCAGCGGAGTTAGCCCATCAATGGACTACGTTGGCCAACCAAGATGTGCGCCAACGTTTTGCAGCTTTCGCGCAAGCCCGTTGGCAACGCAATGCCCGCGTGCAAGCGCGTGCGATTCGCAATGGAGAAATTTTTCACGCCACCGGTCCAATGCAGTGGGCGAGAGATGTGGGTTTGCGTTCGGCAGGCAAAAGGCTGATGGATATACCGTGGCTGTATGGTTATCTCAGCGCATAGCAAACCTGTGATTTCAAAACGGGTAACTGATCAAACTACATTCGAATGGCCGGTTTATCCGGCAGGAATTTAATTAAGCGCTTATTGCTTACCCAGTAATAAAAACTCCATCAACGCCTTTTGCACATGCATGCGATTTTCAGCTTCGTCCCAAACGACTGACTGAGGTCCATCAATCACATCAGCCGCAACTTCTTCGCCCCGGTGAGCGGGCAAGCAGTGCATGAATAAGGCATTCGGTTTGGCTTGCGCCATCATGTCAGCATCGACGCACCAATCGGCGAATGCTTCTTGGCGGACTGCGTTTTCTGCTTCATAGCCCATGCTGGTCCACACGTCGGTAGTGACCAAGTCTGCACCTTCGCAGGCTTGCATGGGGTTTTTAAACACCTTGTAACTATCGCGTGACCGTAAACCTGCAATAGCATGGTCGACTTCATACCCGCTGGGCGTACTGAGGTGCACAGTAAAGCCCAACATATCTGCGGCTTGCAACCAAGTGTTCGCCATGTTGTTGCCGTCACCCACCCAAGCGACAACCTTGCCGCGTAAACATTGCAGTGGATGGAGCGTATCGCCACGGTGTTCGATGAAGGTGAACAAGTCAGCCAAGATTTGGCACGGGTGAAACTCGTTGGTCAAACCGTTGATCACTGGCACGCGCGAATTGGCGGCAAAGCTGTTGATCTTGTCTTGTCCGAAGGTGCGAATCATCACCAAGTCGACCATCCGGCTGATCACTTTGGCGCTGTCTTCGATGGGTTCGGCGCGACCGAGTTGGCTGTCGCCCGTCGTCAAGTGCACGACCGCGCCACCCATTTGGTACATGCCCGCTTCAAAACTCACGCGCGTACGAGTAGAAGCTTTTTCGAAAATCATGGCCAGTGTGCGGTCAGCCAGCGTGTGGTGTTTTTCGTAGGCTTTGAATTTGCGTTTGATCACAGATGCGCGCGTGAACACGTAGGCGAGTTCATCTACCGTGAGGTCGGTGAATTGCAAAAAGTGTTTCATGCGTTTTCAGCCAAAAAGCTTTTGATCAAAGGCACCAAGATCGAGACGATTTCGTCGGCCTCTGCAGTAGTGATGATGAGTGGTGGAACCAAACGGATCACGGTATCGGCTGTAACGCTCAAAAGCAAACCGGCTTCTAGGGCCCGGTTCATGATCACGCCGCAGGGTTTTTCTAGCTCAATGCCCAGCATCAGGCCTTGTCCACGAATTTCTTTGACGCCTTGGAGATGCGATAAGTTTTTCTCCAACGCAGAACGTAAATGGTTGCCAACGTGGGTGGCGTTTTCTAGCAAACCATCTTCTTCCATGATGCGAATCGTCTCGATGCCCGCGCGCATGGCCAACGGATTGCCACCAAAGGTGGTCCCATGGTTTCCAGGCTGAAAAATATTCGCGGCTTTGGGGCCAGCCACTACTGCTCCCACCGGAACGCCAGAACCCAAGCCCTTAGCCAAAGGCATGACGTCCGGCAAGATGCCAGCCCACTGGTGCGCGAACCACTTGCCGGTGCGTCCCATGCCGCATTGCACTTCGTCAATCATCATCAACCAGTCTTGTTCATCACAAAGTTGGCGCACGGCTTTTAAATATTCAATGCGCATGGGCTGTATGCCGCCTTCGCCTTGGATGGTTTCCATGAATACAGCGGCAACATTGGGGTTCCCCACCGTGGCTTTTTTCAACGCCTCGATGTCGTTGACAGGCACACGGATAAAGCCTTCCATCATCGGGCCAAAGCCTTCTTTGATTTTGTCGTTGCCAGTGGCTGCCAAGGTGGCGAGTGAGCGTCCATGGAATGACTTTTCGTAGACCACGATTTCAGGCTTCTCAATGCCTTTGCTATGACCAAATTTACGGGCCAGCTTCAATGCTGCTTCATTGGCTTCTAATCCGGTCGAACAAAAGAACACATTGGTCAAACCCGACAACTCCACCAACTTGGCCGCTAAGGCTTCTTGGTTGGGTATGTGGTAGTAGTTGCAGCTGTGGATCATCTTGCCGATTTGGTCTTGCAAAGCGGGGGTGAGCTTGGGGTGGGCATGGCCCAAGGTGTTGACGGCGATACCCGCCAAACCATCTATATATGACTTACCGTTGGTATCCCAGACGCGCAAGCCTTTGCCATGCGACAAGGCCACGGGCAGACGTCCGTAGGTGTTCATGGTGTGGGGCGATGCAGGCGTATTCATGACAACTCCAAAATAGAAACGACCCAACGAAGGTTGAGCCGTTGAGGTGCGATTTTAGGGGCATCACTGCCGAGAAATCTCGGCGTTATTAGGGTTTGTGCTAATCGCTTGTCGTATGCAAGATAGAATGGTTTCTCATTCGCAAATCCGAGCGATCCTCGTAGCGTTGCCCTTTATTCCAACCTCTATCCGATGGTTTCTCCACACACCAAAGAAGTCTTCATTTTGGGCCTCACGCATGAGGGCCGAACCTTTCGGCCAAGTGACTGGGCGGAGCGATTGGCAGGCGTGATGAGTCAGTTTCGACCAGGTGGCGCGACGCCTGACAGTTACATCAGCTATTCACCTTGGTGTGTTCCCAATACCTTAGACGGTAATAAATGCGTCATTGTCCACACCGACTTGCGTGAAGAAGAGCCAATGGCATGGGACTTTGTGATGAATTTCGCTAAAGACAACGATTTGCAGGTTTTAGAGGCGTGTTTGCTGCCGGATCCGCCTGAGAAGGCAACGACTTTATAAATTCTTTTATAGACCGCTAGCCCCGAGAAGTTGTAGACGCCCAACAAAAAACCCGCCAAGGCGGGTTTTTGCTTTTTTGCTTTGCTGACAGCGCACCCGTTACAAACGGCAGCCTGATATTTCAGGCTGGGCGGGTTGCCTAATGATTAGGCAGCGAGTGCCAAGGCCTTGACCTTGGTTGCGAGGCGGCTCTTGTCACGAGCCGCTTTGTTTTTGTGGAAGATGCCTTTGTCAGCGACAGTGTCTACAACGGTTTGCATCTTGCCGAACAATTCGGCAGCTTTGGTTTTGTCACCAGCTAAAACAGCTTTCTCGACGTTCTTGACCGCGGTGCGGTACTTGGAACGCAACGAGGTGTTGGCGGCGTTGATTTTTTCGTCCTGACGGACGCGTTTACGGCCCGACGCTAGGCGCGGGTTTTTTTTCTTTGGCTTAGCAGATGCCATGGTTTGGGTTCCTTAAGTGTCTGTGGATGTTGTCAGCAAAGCCCACGATTGTAGCGGGAAACGCTGTCTGGCTACACTTGTGGCCGTGTCCTTGTTCAAATCCGCCTCTATCGTCTCGAGCCTGACCTTGGTGTCACGCATCACCGGTTTGGTGCGGGAACTCTTGATTGCCTCGACTTTTGGCGCAAGTGCCTTGACTGACGCTTTCAATGTGGCATTTCGTATCCCTAATCTATTTAGGCGCCTTTTTGCAGAAGGCGCTTTCAGCCAAGCCTTCGTTCCAGTATTAGCCGCCAGCCGCCAGCAGGCAGGGGACGAAGCCACGCATGTCTTGATTCACCACGTCACCACCGTGTTGGCATGGGCCTTGTTTGTGGCCAGCGTTGCGGGTGTTTTGGGCGCACCTTGGTTGGTATGGGCGATGGCGAGTGGCCTCCAGCAATCGCCGCAAGGATTTGAAGCGGCAGTCGTGATGACGCGTTGGATGTTTCCTTACATCGCCTTGATGTCTCTTGTTGCTTTGGGTGCAGGCGTGCTGAACACCTGGAAGCGCTTCGCGGTGCCAGCCGCAACGCCTGTGCTTCTCAATGTTTGCATGATCGGCGCAGCCCTGTGGGGTGCTCCGTTGTTTGGACGTTTGGGCATTGAGCCTATTTACGCCATGGCGGGTGGTGTGATGCTTGGTGGCGTGGCGCAATTGACCGCTCAGTGGTGGGCATTACGCAAATTAGATCTTTTGCCCCGTGTTGGTCTAAGTTGGTCTTCACTGCGCCAAGCGTGGAAAAGTGAAGGACCGCAGCGCATCTTGAAACTGATGGCACCTGCATTGCTTGGCGTGAGCGTGGCGCAAATCTCTTTGCTCATCAACACCCAAATCGCCTCGCACTTGACCCCTGGCAGCGTGAGTTGGCTGAGCTATGCCGATCGCTTGATGGAATTTCCTACTGCCATGTTGGGCGTGGCTTTGGGCGTGGTGTTGATGCCGCAACTCTCCGCTGCCAAAGCGGCCAATGACAGCCAAGAATTTTCCAACATGATCGACTGGGGTTTGCGTTTGGTTCTGGTACTGGCATTACCTTGTGCAGTGGCTTTGTTGGTGTTTTCGCCGGCGTTGGTCGCAGTGCTCTACCACTACGGTGCTTTTAATGCGCATGACGTGCAGCAGACAACCGTCGCGCTGATGGGGTACGGCGTAGGTTTAATTGGCTTGGTCGCCATCAAAGTACTGGCGCCTGGTTTCTATGCCAGCCAAGACACCCGCACGCCGGTAATCATTGCGGTGTGTGTGTTGGTGATCACCCAATTGCTGAATGTGGTGTTCGTTCCCGTGTTTGCGCACGCCGGTTTGGCTTTGTCGATTGGCTTTGGGGCTTTAATCAATGCGGGATGGTTGCTGATTGGCCTGCGTAGGCGCGGATCCTACGTGCCAAACAAAGGTTGGTGGCTCTTGGGCGTTCAGGTGTTGCTGGCTTGCGCCTTATTGGGCGCGTGGCTAGCAACCATGGCTTACGCGCTAGATTGGACCGAGATGCAAGTGACGCCGTTTTTGCGCATTGGCTCCATGGCTGGCGTCTTATTGGTCAGTGCGCTGATTTATTTTGTTACCCTTCGCTTGAGCGGATTGAATGTCATCAACTTGTTGCGGCGATAAAAGGCGTTGAACCATGGATTTCAAGTTAGAAGTGCCCACCTCTTTGGAATACTTTGCCTCCCTTGTGCAAAGCGACACGGAGTTCCCGTTACTCGAATCTGCCATCTGCTTGGCCCAAGACGAATACCCTGAACTCGATATCCAAGAAGTCTTGGGGCAAGTTGACCAACTTATTAGCAGACTAAAAAAGCGTCTACCAGCGGACGCTGGCGCAATCCAAAAATTGCGCGTGCTCAACAAGTTCTTTTTTGAAGAAATGGGTTTTGCTGGCAATGCCAACAACTACTACGACCCTGACAACAGCTATTTGCATGTGATGTTGCGCACCCGTCGCGGTATTCCTATTAGCTTGGCTTTGTTGTGGCTAGAGTTAGCTGGCCAAATTGGTCTGGAGTCGTATGGCGTCGGATTTCCCGGACATTTCTTGGTGAAAGTACATCTGCCATATCCACATGAAGGCAAGGTGGTCATCGACCCCTTTAACGGTCACTCGTTGACCAAGGAAGATTTGATGGAGCGCCTTTCACCTTTGTATGCTGAGTCTGGTCTTGCCCGCGAAGGTGATATCTCAGACGAATTACTCAAACACTATTTACGTAGCGCCTCGCCAAGAGAAATCATGACGCGTATGTTGCGTAATTTGGAAGAGGTTTACGGCTCACAGTCCGATATGGAGCGCTTGGACGCCGTTAAGAAACGTTTAAAAGTGTTGCTGCCAAGTTTGGATGAGGCGGACTAAGCCACCACCACCGCAGCGCCATCACCCTTTGGCGCAATCACCCCGATCGTGTGAACCGACTCGCCCAAGTCTTGCAGGGTTTGGGCGCAGGCTTTGGCTTGTGCTGCGTCTATCACCACCACCATGCCGATACCGTTGTTAAAGGTACGGTTCATCTCGATGTCGTCAATACCCGCCGTGGTTTGAAGCCAGGCAAATAACTCGCTACGTGGCCAACTTCCGTTTTGTAGACGGGCCGCCAGTCCGTCTGGCAAAACACGGGGGATGTTTTCTAGCAAGCCGCCACCTGTGATGTGCGCCAAGGCTTTGATAGGGTGCTGGGCCAGTGCGGCCAAAACGCTTTTTACGTAAAGCCGAGTGGGGGCCATGATGGCCTGCTTGAAAGGCTGGCCATCGAGGGTGGCGGGCGTATTCGCACCAGCGCGCTCAATCACTTTGCGAACCAAAGAAAACCCGTTCGAATGCACGCCCGAAGACGAGAGCCCCAGCACGACGTCACCGGCTTGTACGTTTTGGCCAGTCAAGATTTTTGACTTTTCCACCGCGCCCACGGCAAAGCCTGCCAAGTCGTATTCACCTGCGGGATACATGCCGGGCATTTCGGCGGTCTCGCCGCCAATCAAGGCGCAACCAGACAACTCACAGCCTTTGGCGATGCCTCCAATTACGGCGGCAGCGGTATCCACATCTAACTTGCCACACGCAAAGTAATCAAGAAAGAAAAGCGGTTCTGCGCCTTGCACCAACACGTCGTTGACGCTCATGGCGACCAAGTCAATTCCCACCGTGTCGTGCATTTGCCATTCAAAGGCAAGCTTGAGTTTGGTGCCCACACCGTCGGTGCCACTGACCAAAACGGGCTCTTTGTAACGTTTGGGCACTTCAAACAAGGCGCCAAACCCACCAATGCCCGCCAAAACGCCTTCGCGCATGGTTTTCTTGGCCAATGGCTTGATACGTTCGACCAAGGCGTCGCCGGCGTCGATGTCAACGCCGGCGTCTTTATAGGAAAGGGGGTGGTTCATGGTGCGCTGTGGGGTTGGTAAGCAAGTAGGCGCTCACCGATAGAATGAAGCGGTTCATTTTAAAGCCCCCATCACTACGACGCTGTATGCAATTTAACCCGCCGCAACGCCACGCCCTTGCTTGGGGCGCTATCGCTCTCGTGGTGGGTCTTGTGCTCTGGGTTTTAGGCCCAGTACTGATGCCTTTTGTGGTGGCGGCCGTTTTGGCCTATGCCTTAAACCCTGTGGTGCGTGGTTTAGAGCGCGTCGGCAAACGCTTGATTCCTTCCATCGTCGCTGTGCTCTTGGTGGAAATCGGTTTTCTGGTGTTGGTGGTGGCAGTGTTTACTTTGCTAATACCCATCGTGGTGACGGAATTACCCCTGATGCGCGACAAGTTACCGGCCCTGTTGCAACGCGGACAAACTTTTCTTGCTCCATGGTTGGCCAGCATGGGTGTGCAAGTGTCTTTGGAGCCTGACAGCATCAAAGCTTTTGTTCTTCAAAACGTAGATCTATCGATGGGCGACGGTGTTGCCAAAGCCTTGGCTTCGTTGCGCATTGGTGGCAGCGTGGCTTTGGCCATCATTGGCAATCTGGTGTTGATACCGGTTGTTTTGTTTTATTTGCTGATCGATTGGCGCCATGTGGTGCGCCATATGCATTCACTCGTGCCCATGAAAATGCGTCCCGCTTTCGATAGTTTTATGAATGAAAGCGACCAAGTTTTGGGTCAGTATTTGCGTGGCCAAATTTCTGTCATGTTGGCTATGGCTGTGTTTTACAGCGTGGGGCTGTGGTGGTTTGGCTTAGACCTCGCCCTGCCGATTGGCGTGTTCACTGGCTTGGCGGTATTTGTGCCCTATGTTGGATTTGGCTTAGGACTTATCTTGGCGTCCATCGCTGCTTTGTTGCAGTTTCCTTTTGAGCAAGCGTGTCTGGTGGTGGTTGTGGTGTTTGGTTTGGGCCAGGCCCTGGAGGGCTTTGTGTTGACCCCGCGTTTGGTGGGTGAGCGTATCGGCTTGCACCCCTTGCATGTCATTTTTGCGTTGCTTGCTTTTGGTCAGTTGTTTGGCTTTGTCGGTGTGTTGATTGCACTGCCGGCTAGCGCAGTGTTGTTGGTGGCGATTCGACGTTTGCGACACCGTTACCAATCTAGCGAGTTGTTTAGGGCATGAAGCAAATAGCACTCGATATCGGATTGGCCTCTGGCCCGAGTTTGCGTAATTTCTTAGCGGGACCCAATCTCGCAGCTCTTGAACATTTGGTGTTGTGGTCTGGCTATGACAAACGCTCGCCTGTACCAACTTATTTGTGGGGTGAATCAGGCAGTGGCAAATCGCATTTGTTGCGCGCAGTGTTTGCGCAACTGCAAGAGCAGGGCAGTCCTGTTGGTTGGCTAGACGCCTCCATGTCTGAGCCACCAGCTTTCCAAGAAAACTGGCGTGTCGTTCTATTAGACGATGTGCATTTGTATACCGCTGTGCAACAGCAAGCCGCCTTCAACTGGTTTGTCAACGCCACCTCGCCACAAGACGGCCAGCAGCGCTGGGTTTTGGCTAGCGGCAAAGTACCGCCAAGCGATTTGCAGTTGCGTGAAGACTTGCGTACGCGACTGGGTTGGGGGCATATTTTTCATCTGCAAGTTTTGAGCGAGTCGGAGCGGCGCGCGGTGTTGCGCCAAAACGCAGACGAGCGCGGCATTTTTTTAAGTGACGAGGTGATGGACTTTATGTTGAACCGCTTTAGCCGCGACTTAGGCAGTTTGGTGCAATTGCTCGACCAACTCGACGGCTACGCCTTGCAAACCCAACGCGCCATCACCATCCCGCTTCTTAAATCGATGCTGGAAGACACTCCATGAAGCTTGCTTTATTTGACCTTGACCACACTTTGTTACCGATTGATTCAGACCAATCTTGGGGACATTTCACCACCACACTGGGATGGACGGATGCCGCAGAGTTCACACAAAAAAACGATGCGTTTTACGCCCATTACCAAGCGGGCACGCTAGACATCCACGACTACGTGCGCTTTGCCACTAAAGCGTTTCGCATCCGTCCTCGCGCCGAAGCCGAAGCCGCCCATGCACGCTTTATGCAAGAAATCATCCACCCAGTTATTCGTGAAGAAGCTTTGGCTTTGTTGGACAAGCACCGCGCTGCCGGAGAGAAACTTGTGATCATTACCGCAACCAACGAATTTGTGACCCGTCCAATTGCCCAGGCTTTCGGCGTGGAGGAACTCATCGCAGTAGAACTGGTCCGCGATGCCAATAGTTGGTTTACAGGCGAAATCCAAGGTGTTCCTTCACTGCGAGAGGGCAAAGTCGAGCGTCTGCAACAATGGTTGCACCAACGGGGTTTGGACTGGGACAAGGTGGAGACCACGTTTTACAGTGATTCCAGCAACGACATACCGCTTTTGCAACGCGTCAACCATCCTGTAGCTACCAACCCAGACGCCAAACTCAAAGCCTTCGCCCTTGAAAAAGGCTGGCCGATTCTGGAACTTTTTCCGACTGCATGATCAAACAATTTATCAATAAGCTGATGGGCAAAGCACCCGCCAGCCAAAAGCCCTCGCTGGGCAAGCGTCAAGTGGTGCCCGCCAAAGTGCACGGCATCAATGTCGAATGGGTGGACGAGCGTGCACTTAGTGTTGTGCGCACCTTGCAAGACCGAGGCTTCAAAGCCTACATCGTGGGCGGCGCGGTGCGAGACCTGTTGCTAGGACTAAAACCGAAAGATTTTGACGTCGCGACCAACGCCACACCAGAGCAAGTCAAGTCAGCGTTTCGACGCGCCTTCATCATTGGACGACGCTTCCGTATCGTCCATGTGGTCTATGGACGTGGTCGCGAACACGAGGTGATTGAAGTCTCCACTTTCCGTGCACATCTCGATAACGCCGATGCCACCCAAGTCACCGGCAACGAGCGCAGCAGCAAGCAAGAACTCGCGGGCATGAAGCACGCCGTGGACGCCAGTGGCCGCGTGTTGCGTGACAACGTCTGGGGCCCGCAAGACGAAGACGCCGCGCGTCGCGACTTCACCATCAACGCCATGTACTACGACCCCGAAACGGGAGAAGTGATCGACTACCACGGCGGCATTGCCGACGCCAAGAAAAAAGTCTTGCGCATGATCGGTGACCCCGCGACCCGTTACCGCGAAGACCCTGTGCGTATCATCCGCGCCGTGCGTTTTGTCGCCAAGCTCAGCGACCTTGGGTTTTCTTTGGAGGCTAAAACGGCCGCTCCTTTAAAACGCATGCTCAAGCTCTTGGCCGAAGTGCCGCAAAGCCGTTTGTTCGACGAGATGCTCAAGCTTTTACAGACCGGCCATGCTCTCGCTAGCGTTGCGCAATTGAAGTCGCTTGGATTACAAAAAGGTATTTATCCCTTGCTCGACGTCGTCGTAGCGCGCTCTGACGAAGAGTTTGTCAAAACTGCTTTGCAAGACACCGACCGCCGCGTTGGCGAAGGCAAACCGGTGGCACCTAGCTTTTTGCTCGCTTGCGTTTTATGGTCGGATGTCCGTGAAGGTTGGAACGAACGACGTATCAAGCAACCGCCGTTTCCCGCCTTGCAAGACGCGATTGACGAAGTTTTTGATTCCCGCATTGGCGACGTCTCAGGCAGAGGCAAACTCGGTGCCGATATGCGCGACATTTGGTTGATGCAACCGCGTTTTGAAAAACGCGTGGGTAGTGGCCCTTGGACCTTGGTCGATCACGTGCGTTTCCGCGCAGCCTTTGACTTCATGCGTTTGCGCGCAGATGTGGGCGAGGTAGACGAACTGCTCGCCGATTGGTGGCAAGAATTCAGCTTGGCCGACGACGCCACCCGCGAAGACTTGTTGCAACAAGCCCGCACCGCTGCGCCGCAAGACGCTGCGCCCAAGAAACGGCGCAGACGTCGTAAACCTGCAGGCGAGGCAGAGCGCGACACCCCCGCGGAGTAAATCTTGGTTCAGGTCTGTGTGGCTTTTGGCGCTAATTTAGGGGAAGCCCAGGCTACGGTGCTTCAAGCCATCCAAGATGTTGGCGCGCTGGCTACTTCGCAATTAGTCAAAGCTTCTTCTTTGTATGCCAGCGCCCCGCATGAAGCGACGGGGCCTGAGTTTGTGAATGCCGTTGCGATATACGACACAGAATTGCCGCCATTGGCACTGCTCGACGCCTTACAAAATTTAGAAAAGACCGCTGGGCGCGAGAGACCTTACCTCAATGCGCCGCGCACCCTAGATTTAGACATCATTTTTTATGGCGATATCGCGCTAGATTCTCCTCGCCTGACATTGCCGCATCCGCGCTGGCAAAAGCGCGCTTTTGTTCTTGTACCCCTTGCGGAAATCAGCCCAGATAAAGTTTCGCCTGCGCTTTTGTCAAGCGTTGCAAACCAGTCTGTAAGGCGAATTGGCTAGCGCTATAAGTAGTGAGGAAGCTGACAAAAAGCTTCTGAGCTAAAGCTTTCAGATTAAAAGCCTAAAAGTGAATGGCAAGTAGCTTTTATTGGGAAATCTTCTGCGCTTCTTCGATTTGGTATTCGAAATACCGCTGGATGCTGAAAACAATGCTCGACATCAGCACCGTGGTTCCAATTAGCAACGATAAAACGATCGCACCAATCGTCATCCAGTTGGTTTGACCAGCAACTGCATCCTCTGGCGCCTGAGGGTTGAACTTGGCGTTCCAAGCCTCTTTGGTCATGAGGGCATAAACAATCGCATTCAAAGCGCAACCCGCAAAGCAAAAACCTGCGAGTGGGATGAGTAGCCAGCTAGCCACGTCGTCCAATCCAAACTCTTGCACCCTTTGCACGCCATAAATGCCCAAAGCCGTTGGCACAGGCAGCATCCAGCCCAAAGTGTCCCAAATACCAAATAAATAAAAGCGGTGCAGACCCAAAGGCCCCCCAAGAAAGGCTAGCCAAGCCGCGAGAGTTTTGTTTTTCATGACAGGCAGTGTATCTCTGGCTATAATGGAAGGCTTTTCAGCGTGTCGCTGGCCGGGTGGCCTAGCGCGTGTCTCAAACGCTGAAATACCCCACCCACCCGAAGGATTCACTATGGTCGTCATTCGACTTTCACGCGGCGGTTCAAAATCCCGTCCGTTTTTTAACATTGTTGTGGCTGATAAGCGCGACCGTCGCGACGGTCGTTTCATCGAGCGTATCGGTTTTTACAACCCACTGGCCAAAGGTGCTGCCGAGAGCTTGCGCGTTGCCCAAGACCGTCTGACCCACTGGACTGGCGTTGGCGCGCAATGCTCGCCCACCGTGATCCGTTTGGTCAAGCAAGCGGCCGCCAAGGTAGCCGCTTAATTAGCGACAAGGCGCTGCCATGACGCTCGCCTTCGAGGCCGCAGAACTTCCTGCGGATGCCATCGAAGTAGGGCGCATTGCAGATGCATGGGGCATCAAGGGTTGGTTCAAAGTTTTGCCCTACAGCGCTTCTCCGGAAGCGCTTTTTTCTTCTAAGCGTTGGTTTTTACAACCCTCCGAAAAAGGTGCCAAAACTTTCACGGGCACTGCTCTGCTCAAAATCAAAGAAGCCAAAGACCACTCCGACTCTGTCGTCGCCCATGCGCAAGACATCAACGACCGCAACGATGCCGAGTTGCTCAAAGGCGCACGCATCTTTATTTCCCGCGCAAGCTTTCCCACCCCTGAAACCGACGAGTACTACTGGGTAGACCTCATCGGGCTCGACGTGATGAATCGAGAAGGTCTCGCTTTGGGTCAGGTGAGAGAACTTCTCCACACTGGCCCGCAAACTGTGTTGGTACTTGCTTACTTAGAAGAAGGCAAAAGCAAAGAGCGCATGATTCCCTTCGTGAACGCCTACATCGACGGTGTAGATCTGCCAGCCAAGCGCATCACCGCCGATTGGCAGCCTGATTTCGACGTTTAAACACCATGCGTT
>Ga0209088_10001228_pt1 | contig 16720 bp, 17 predicted proteins | sample S_140625_EF_Meta_FD_187324 | JGI IMG/M metagenome (GOLD analysis project Ga0209088, IMG submission 187324) | Freshwater microbial communities from Lake Simoncouche, Canada to study carbon cycling - S_140625_EF_MetaG (SPAdes) (version 2) | ecosystem: Environmental > Aquatic > Freshwater > Lake ... | reverse complement strand
AAGGGATTACCCCTATAAATTACCAAGGTTTTAGGGTTAACCCTTAAAATAAAGGCTTAATCACTTTGCCACAAGCAAGACAGGAGCCGCTATGACAACCTTCGTACATGCCCAATACCCAACCATCCACTTCGGCGTTGAGCGCGCAAAACTTGGCCTTTCAGTGGCCCAAGATTTAGCTATCAGCGCATTTAAGAGTATTCTGAACATTCCAACCAAGTTTTCGAACTGGATCAAAGCCGACCGCGAAGACCGCATGTGGGAAAGCGCCATGACCGATTACCGCGTCATGGCAGAACTGTTGAGCGCCCGCGACCGCCAGCAATAATGTCTATTCACATAACCTGAACCGAGTTCAAACAACTCGCCAAGACACCAAAACCCCGCTTGCGGGGTTTTTTTATGCCCAATTGACGCACTTTTGATGGCTAGCCCCTTGAAATCGACCCGAGATGGCCTAAACTTAGCACTCAATGGACGAGAGTGCTAACAACTTAGTTGCTTCGCACCTTGCCATGAGCTAACTGGTGGTTACCAAATTGGAAGCCACCGTGTTTTTAAATCCTTTAGTTCCAATTTGGAGATGCAATGAAACTTCGTCCCCTCGCCGATCGCGTGATCGTCAAGCGTATTGATAGCGAAACCAAAACTGCCTCGGGCATCGTGATTCCCGACTCAGCCGCCGAAAAGCCAGACCAAGGTGAAATCTTGGCTGTTGGTCCAGGCAAGAAAAATGACAAAGGCGAACTCATCGCCATGAATGTCAAAGTTGGCGAACGCGTGTTGTTCGGCAAATACAGCGGCCAAACCGTCAAAGTCGACGGTGAAGAGTTGCTCGTCATGAAAGAAGAAGACCTCTTCGCCGTAGTCGCTTAACGACTGCAACGCACATTTATTGAAATTCTGGAGAAATTTATATGGCAGCAAAAGACGTAATTTTTGGCGGCGAAGCCCGCGCGCGCATGGTCGAGGGTGTCAACATCCTGGCCAACGCAGTCAAAGTCACCCTCGGCCCTAAAGGCCGTAACGTGGTGCTCGAGCGCTCATTCGGCGCTCCTACCGTGACCAAAGACGGTGTGTCCGTTGCAAAAGAAATCGAACTCAAAGATAAATTGCAAAACATGGGCGCCCAGATGGTCAAAGAAGTCGCTTCTAAGACTTCTGACAACGCTGGTGACGGCACGACGACTGCGACCGTGTTGGCTCAAGCCATCGTGCACGAAGGCATGAAGTATGTCGCCGCAGGCATGAACCCCATGGACTTGAAGCGCGGTATCGACAAAGCTGTTCACGCTTTGATCGAGCAACTCAAGAAGGCCACCAAGGCCACTACAACTACCAAAGAAATCGCCCAAGTCGGTTCGATCTCTGCCAACAGCGACCACAGCATCGGCGAGATCATCGCTAAGGCCATGGACAAAGTCGGCAAAGAAGGCGTTATCACCGTGGAAGACGGCAAGTCATTGGAAAACGAACTCGACATCGTCGAAGGTATGCAGTTTGACCGTGGCTACTTGTCACCTTACTTCATCAACAACCCAGAAAAACAAGCCGCTTTGCTCGACAACCCATTCGTGTTGTTGTTCGACAAGAAAATCAGCAACATCCGCGATTTGTTGCCTACCTTGGAAGCCGTTGCAAAAGCTGGCCGTCCTTTGTTGATCGTTGCTGAAGAAGTCGAAGGCGAAGCCTTGGCAACTTTGGTGGTCAACACCATCCGCGGCATCTTGAAGGTTGTGGCTGTGAAGGCTCCAGGCTTTGGTGACCGTCGCAAAGCCATGTTGGAAGACATCGCTATTCTGACTGGCGGCAAAGTGATTGCCGAAGAAGTTGGTTTGACACTCGAAAAAGTGACTTTGGCTGACCTCGGCCAAGCCAAGCGCATCGAAGTGGGCAAAGAAAACACCATCATCATCGACGGCTCTGGTGCTGCTGGCGACATCGAAGCCCGCGTCAAACAAATCCGCGTGCAAATCGAAGAAGCCACCAGCGACTACGACCGCGAAAAACTGCAAGAGCGCGTGGCCAAATTGGCTGGCGGTGTTGCCGTGATCAAAGTGGGCGCTGCCACTGAAGTCGAAATGAAAGAGAAAAAAGCCCGCGTCGAAGACGCCCTGCACGCTACCCGCGCTGCAGTGGAAGAAGGCATCGTGGCTGGTGGTGGCGTTGCATTGCTACGCGCACGCCAAGCAGCTGGCACCATCAAAGGTGACAACGCTGACCAAGACGCCGGTATCAAGCTGGTGTTGAAAGCCATTGAAGCTCCTTTGCGCGAAATCGTTTACAACGCGGGTGGCGAGCCATCTGTTGTGGTGAACGCTGTGATGGCTGGCAAAGGCAACTACGGCTTCAACGCTGCCAACGACACCTATGGTGACATGATCGAAATGGGCATCTTGGACCCCACCAAAGTGACACGTACAGCACTGCAAAACGCAGCGTCTGTTGCCTCTTTGATGTTGACCACAGAAGCCATGATCTGTGAAGCTGCTAAGGACGACGCACCTGCGGGTGGCGGTATGCCTGATATGGGCGGCATGGGTGGAATGGGCGGAATGGGCATGTAAATGCCCAACTCCTTGGCCTGAGGACTTAGGTCCTCTTGCTCAGACAAAAAAGCCCCGCAAGGTTTACGCCTTGCGGGGCTTTTTCATGGGCCTTACTTTTTTATTGCATCAAAGCTTCTAGCTTGATGGCGTCTACACAGAATGCGCGAATGCCTTCTGCTAATTTTTCGGTAGCCATCGCGTCTTCGTTGAGAGCGAAGCGGAAACTGGCTTCGGTATGGTGCAGTACCGGTAAATCTAGTTTTTGTGCAGCTTGTGCGCTGAGTGCTTGCGTCAAGGGCTCATTAGATGCGCCCAACTGCGCCAATAGATCTGGGGCAATGGTCAATAAGTCGCAACCTGCCAAAGCTCTGATTTGCCCAATGTTGCGAAAACTTGCGCCCATCACTTCTGTGGCGATGCCGTGGCGTTTGTAGTGGTTGTAGATCTGGCGTACAGATTTCACGCCAGGGTCGTTGGCACCTGCGTGATCAGCTTCTACCCAACCAGCGGCGCCAGATGGACCTGTGCTGATGGACTTTTTATACCAGTCATAAATACGACCTACAAAAGGTGAAATGAGTTGAACTTTGGCGTCGCCACAAGCCACCGCTTGGGCAAAGCTAAACAACAAAGTGAGGTTGCAGCTAAAGCCTTCTTTTTCTAATTGGGCTGCGGCTTGAATGCCCTCCCACGTCGAGGCGATTTTGATGAGTACACGTTCACGCGAAATACCTTGCGTCTCATACAAAGCCATGATGCGCTTAGCGCGCGCCAGTGTTGCGGTGGTATCGAAACTCAAACGCGCGTCCACTTCGGTCGATACGCGCCCAGGGATAGTGGACAAAATCTCGCAACCAAAACGAACGAGCAATCTATCGACTTGCTCATCCATCGGCGTTTTGCCAAAACTCGCCACTGTTTGTTTGAGCAGCGGCAGATAGTCGGGCATTTGCACCGCTTTCAAAATTAACGAAGGATTTGTCGTAGCGTCTTGCGGTTGGTACTGTGCGAGTTGTTTGAAGTCGCCAGTGTCTGCAACGACGGTGGTGTATTGTTTGAGGGCTTCAAGTTGGTTCATATCCACATTATCTCGCTTGAAAATAAAATGATGAATTATTCCAATTGACGCAAAGCATGCAACAAATTGATGCAACACTCAAGCTGAACTGCGCATCTTCTTGTGTCAACACACTTCATTTAAATCAATGTCCAATATTTCTCCACAAAAAATCTTAGTTCTAGGCGGCAGCGGTTTTGTTGGCCGCCATGTGTGCGAAGCATTGAGCCGACAAGGACACCGCATCACGGTACCAACCCGACGCTTGCCGGCAAGAAGCGTGCAAATGTTTCCAGGCGTAGAGGTTGTTTACGCTGATGTGCACGACCCCGCACAACTTGTGTCTCTTTTGCGGGGGCATGATGCAGTTATCAATTTAGTGGCTATCTTGCATGGCAGTGAAGCCGCCTTTGACCATGTACATGTGCAGCTGATGCGCCATCTTGTAGCAGCATGCAACAAGGAAGGTGTGCATCGCTTGGTACACATCAGTGCTTTGGGTGCAGATGAGCGTGCGGCCTCGATGTACCAACGCAGTAAAGCGCGGGGAGAAAAGGTTTTGCACGCCGCAGTGCAGACTGCCAATTTAGAGTTAACTGTTTTACGACCGAGCGTGATTTTTGGGGTGGACGATAAATTTATCAATGTGTTTGCTAAGTTGCAGGCTGTGTTTCCCTTTATGCCACTCGCTGGTGCTGGCACGCGTTTTCAGCCGGTGTGGGTACAGGATGTTGCGCGCGCTGTGATGCATTGTCTTTCACACCGAAAAACTGTGGGTGAAACGTTTGAACTGTGTGGTCCAGAAATATTCACTTTGCAACAACTGGTTGAAATTGCCGGCAGATGGTCTGGCCATCCACGATTTGTGTTGCCTTTACCAGCCTCTATTGCCTATCTTCAAGCCTTGATGATGGAGTTTTTACCAGGCCCCACTTTGATGAGTCGTGACAATTTGGCATCTATGCAAACGGACAACGTAGCTAGCAAAAATGCGCAAGGACTATTTGCGCTTGGAATACAACACCCTCAGAGTTTGCACGCTGTGTTTCCTAGTCGCAAATAATAGCGCGCAAATTTAAAAGGCAGTTTTACACTCAACGCATGAAAGTTTATTTAGTTGGTGGTGCAGTTCGCGATGCTCTGTTGGGCTTGAGCGACTCTGACCGCGACTGGCTAGTTGTTGGCAGCACGCCAAAAGAGATGGTCTCTCTCGGTTATCAACCCGTTGGCAAAGACTTTCCTGTTTTCTTGCATCCTGAAACGCGTGAAGAATATGCACTGGCACGCACTGAACGCAAAACTGCACGCGGCTACAAGGGCTTCGCCGTGCATGCCGCACCTGATGTCACCTTAGAAGAAGACTTAGCGCGTCGCGACCTCACGATTAACGCCATTGCGCAAGATCCCGAGACCGGGGAGATATTCGACCCTTATCACGGACGAAAAGATTTAGAACACAAAGTTTTACGCCATGTCACCGGCGCATTTCGCGAAGACCCCGTTCGCATTTTGCGCATCGCCCGTTTTGCATCACGCTTTCCCGATTTCGAGGTGGCAACAGAAACGCTTACATTGATGAAGGCGATGGTGGATGAAGGCGAGGTCGATGCGCTGGTGAGTGAGCGTGTATGGCAAGAAATTGCACGCGGCTTGATGGGGAAACAACCTTCACGCATGTTGCAAGTCTTGCGCGCATGTGGCGCATTGCAACGATTGCTGCCAGAAGTCGATCAGCTGTATGGCATGCCACAACGCGCCGAGTACCACCCCGAAATTGATACGGGCATTCACTTAGAAATGGTGCTGGATCAAAGCGCTCGGCACGACGCCACATTGGAAGTGCGTTTCGCCTGTCTATGCCATGACCTCGGCAAAGGAACAACGCCCGCCGATATCTTGCCGCGCCACATTGGCCACGAGCAGCGCAGTGTGAAATTGTTGCAGTCGATCTGCGAACGCTGGCGTGTTCCTGTTGAATGCAAAGAGCAAGCAGAGGTTGTGGCACGTGAACACGGCAACATTCACCAAAGCTTGGAATTTGGTGCTGAAGCTGTTTTGCGCTTGCTTATACGTTGTGATGCTTTGCGTCGTCCAGAGCGCTTTGTCCAAGCTCTGATTGCCTGCGAGTGCGATGCACGTGGACGACTCGGCTTTACAGAGAAACCCTACCCGCAAAGACCGCGACTGCTAAAACTGTTAGCTGCGGCCCAGTCGGTTGATAGCGCGACCATTAGCGCGCAAGCTTTGCAAGAAGGCTTTACAGGCATGGCTGTTGGCAAACGAATAGATGCCGCTCGCGAAGCGGCTATTGCTTTAGCGCTAGTTAACGCGCCATAAGTGATTGCACACTACAAGGTGTGCGAGCGATCGCCTTGCTTGAAACCCAATGGCTCCCATGCGTGCGTACCCAGCGCAATCACTTTGAACAACTCACCCATCTCATGCTCAGTGATGAGTTTTTGCGCCATGGCTTTTTCTTCTAACGGCGCATCAACTAACGGCGTCAACAAGCCACAGTTGATTAAGAAATGGGCTTGCGACGTGTAACCTAAAACATACAACCCCGCATCTTGCGCAGCCAATGCAATGCCAGTGAAGTCCACGTGCGCGGTGATATCTTTGGCGCCCACATCGCTTAGAGGGTCTGGATCCGAGCGATGGAGTTGGTGGCACATCAATGTGCCCATATGTCGTTGCGGGTGAAAGTATTCGTGCTCTGGAAAACCGTAATCCAATAAAAACACCGCGCCACCTTTACCAGTGCTTCTTTGACTAGCTATCAAACGATCTGCCAGTGTTTGAATAAATGCATGCGCTTGTAGATGTATTTCAGTCAGGTAGTCATGATCACCTTCAATCTCTATCGGTGGCCTTGCGTCTGTGACGCGATCATTCCATTTAAGCGCTTGTAAGGTTTTTTGCGAAGCTCTATTCGCAGAAGACACTCGCTCTGCACTAACTTCTAATTCCTGACCTTGCGTTTCCCACACTAAGCCTCGCTCATACCATGCACCATTTTTTCGTTGTAGCAATTGCACCGGCATCGCATCGAGCACTTCATTGCCCACCACCACACCGCTGATCTGTTCGGGCAACGCATCCACCCATTGCACTTTGTCGATGTACGCTGCCAAAGTCGTTTGCTGACGCGCACGCAAACTACCCGACACATCGACGATGGTGTAGCGCTTTACCTTCTCGCCCAAAGTGTCTAATAACTGGAGCGCCAAGGCACCAGAACCTGCACCAAACTCCCAAAGCGTATCGGTATCTGTTGCTTCCAAAGCTTCTGCCACCTGATTTGCCAAAGTACGTCCAAACCACTTAGATAACTCAGGTGCAGTCACAAAATCGCTGCCGCTTTGAGGCGTTGTTCCAAACTTACGCAATTGGTTGGCGTAATAACCCAAACCAGGCGCATACAGGGCCAGTGCCATGAACCGATCAAAGCCTAACCAGCCCCCCGCTCTGTCAATGCTGCGTTGGATCAGGGTGTAAAGGGCCTGTTGCCCTGGGTCATCCGATAATTGGCGAGAATCCATGGTGTGCAGATCGTAACGCGCTGCACCACTTCATTTTTATTCACAATACTTTTATGCGCTCTTGGGCTTTGGTTACCGGTGGTGGTGTGCGTCTTGGACGCGAGATCTGCTTGGCATTTGCCAAAGCCGGATGGAATGTGGCATGCCATTACAACCTCTCTGAATCTGCTGCTCTTAACGTATGTGACGAAGTTCGTGCTTTGGGCGTTGACGCCATCGCAGTGCAAGGCGCGTTGGATGATGAAACGAGTTGTCACAACATTTTCAATGTCACCTTAAAGACTACAGGGCACCACCTGCACTGCATTGTGAACAACGCTTCCTTGTTTGTGCCTGATACGGGTGACAAATTTGATGAGACCCAAGCACTGGCGCAACTCAAAGTTAATTTGATCGCGCCTATGCACTTTGGCAAATGGCTGACTGAACTACATCGACAGCCCGCCACTGAAATACAGCCAGTGCACAGCGCTAAACCTTCTTTGGTCCACGTACTTGATCAAAAGGTGTTTAACCTCAATCCTGATTACTTCACTTACACCCTCTCCAAACTGGCATTGGAGCGCGCCGTGAGTCTGCAAGCCCAATCACTCGCGCCCACTTTGCGCGTGAACGCAGTGTCACCAGGTTTGATGTATTTGAGTGGCCCACAGTCACAAACAAATTTCGACCGTGCTGCACAAATCAACTTGCTGCAACAAGCCATCAACCCTGCAGATGTTGCGCGAAGCGTGGTATTTCTTGCTGAAAGCGCCAGCACCACGGGCACAACGCTTCGCGTCGACAATGGACAACACTTGGTACCACTCGCGCGTGACGTCATGTTTGTAGTGGAAGACCTTTTAAAACCATGAACGACAAACTTCTTTTAACCTGCCGCCGTCTTTTTTTGCGTGGCTTTGCTGTGCAAGTGCATATTGGTATTCACGACTTTGAATTGCATGCGGCGCAGCGTATCGTGCTCGATGTCGATCTTTACGTGTCGATGCAAGGCACCAGTCCCAAGGACGATCGCATCGACGAAGTGGTCGACTACGACTTTATCCGCGCTGTTGTGCATGCGCGCATTGCGCAAGGCCACATCAACCTACAAGAGACCTTGTGTGACGATATCTTGAGCCGCTTACTTGAACACACCGGCGTAATGGCCGCGCGGGTCTCCACCTGCAAGCCCGATGTCTACCCAGATTGCGAAGCAGTTGGGGTAGAGGCGTTTCGCGCCAAACCCGGAGTGCTGTGAGATGTTGAACAAAGGCACCCAAATCCTCTCACTGCAAGGCTTGCGGTTTGATGCCAACCTTGGCATCTTGGAACATGAAATCGATAACCCGCAACCAATTCAGGTAGACGCCGAACTCAACCTCGGTAGTCAGCCCCTGATGCCCAGTGATGACGATATCCACCATGTGCTGGACTACCGCAAGGTACGTAACATCATCATTAGTGAGTGCACGGCAGAGCATGTGAACTTGCTGGAAAGCTTGATTGGCAAATTAGCGCATCGTTTGATGCAATTACCTGGCGTATTGGGCGTTCGCGTCAAAATCGCTAAGTTAGAAATTTTTGAAGACTGCGAAGTCGCGATTCGCATGGAAACAGGACAATGGTGAACGCAATGACAACCGCTGAAAAACCCGCCCAAATCAAAATCGAACACGAGAACCACAAACTCGAAAAACGTTTGTGCCGCCAAGTTGGCGAAGCCATCGTCGACTACAACATGATCGAAGAAGGCGATAAGGTCATGGTGTGCATGTCAGGCGGCAAAGACAGCTACGCCATGCTCGACATCTTGCTCAAAATGCAAGCGCGTGCGCCTATTTCGTTTGAATTGATTGCCGTTAACCTAGACCAAAAACAACCGGGTTTTCCGGCAGATGTTTTGCCTAAGTACCTCACGCAACTTGGCGTGAAGTTTCGTATTGAGACGCAAGATACTTATTCCATCGTCAAAGAAAAAGTGCCCGAAGGCAAAACCATGTGTAGCTTGTGTTCGCGTTTGCGCCGCGGCATTTTGTACCGCGTGGCTGGTGAGTTAGGCTGCAACAAGATTGCGCTGGGGCACCACCGCGACGACATTTTGCAAACTTTCTTTTTGAATATGTTCTTTGGCGGCAAGCTCAAAAGCATGCCGCCCAAATTGGTGAGCGACGGCGGAGACCATATGGTCATTCGTCCTTTGGCTTATGTCGCTGAAAAAGACTTAGTACGTTGGGCTGCTTACCGACAATTCCCCATCATCCCTTGCACACTGTGTGGCAGCCAAGATGGTTTGCAAAGACAAGTCGTAGGTGAAATGTTGCGCGAATGGGAAAAGAAGTTTCCAGGCCGTATTGAGAATATGTTTGCAGCTTTGCAAAATGTCGTGCCATCGCATTTGCTGGACCACTCTAAATTTGATTTCAAAAATCTGGTGGCGACAGGCGAAGCGTTTGAAGATGGTGATACCGCGTTTGACCGAGAAGAATTTCCTGCGCAAGCGCTACCAGGCTTGCAAGTTGTCTCGCTATAAAAAACACCATGGTGTTCACGCCCTAAGGCTTGCAACACACATGGCGTTGGTTATAAGCGACTTAGAGTGATTAGGCTTTGAACGCCACAATCTTCTGACTCTGCTCTCCTAAGCCTTCGATACCCAGAGACACCTTGTCGCCACGCTTCAAGAAAACGGGTGCAGACTTGCCATTGACTTTGATACCCGCACCCACGCCAGGAGGCGTGCCGGTGGTGATGACGTCGCCAGGATTCAAAGTCATGAATTGGCTGACATAACTCACCAACTTGGTCACACCAAAAATCATGGTCTTGGTGCTGCCGTCTTGCATACGCTTGCCATTAAGCTCTAACCACATATGGAGTTTTTGTGGGTTTGGCACTTCGTCTTTGGTCACCAACCATGGACCAATCGGCCCGAAGGTATCGCAGCCCTTGCCCTTGTCCCATGAACCGCCGCGCTCCAACTGGTATTCGCGCTCGCTCACATCATTGACTACGCAATAGCCGGCCACGTAATCGAGTGCATTCTTTTGCGAGACGTAACGTGCTTTGGTTCCGATCACGATGCCGAGTTCCACTTCCCAATCAGTTTTGACGGATCCTTTTGGCAACATAACATCGTCATCGGGGCCTTGAATACAACTGTTGGCTTTCAAGAACACGATAGGTTCTTTGGGAATGGGCATGCCTGATTCAGCGGCATGGTCGGCATAGTTCAAACCGATGGCGACAAATTTGCTGATATAGCTGATCGGGCAACCCATGCGGGGCTTTCCTTTGACCAAGGGCAACTTGTCCGTATTGAGTTTGGCCAACTTTGCCAAGGCTTTATCGCCTAGTTGATCTGGCGTCACATCGTGGATGACTTTGCTCAAGTCGCGCAATTTGCCGTGTGCATCAATCAGACCTGGTTTTTCTTTACCAGGTTGGCCGTAACGAACGAGTTTCATGGGGTAAGTCCTTTTAAAAAACAGTGGATGGTAGCGTGATTTACGCGATTTAAATGGTCATGCCGCCATCGACCATGTAGGCATTACCTGTGGCAAAGACAGACTCATCAGACGCCAAGAAGGTGAGGATGGGTGCTATTTCATGGGCTTGCGCCAAGCGTCCCATCGGTTGGCGGTTGATAAAGTCTTGCCGTGCTTTGACGGGATCGTCGTAGCTGTTGATACGGTCGTGCAATGAAGGGGTATCTACCGTACCGGGGCAAATGCAATTGCAACGAATGCCTTGGCGCACATAGTCTGCCGCAACGCTCTTGGTCAAACCAATGACCGCGGCTTTACTACTGCCATACACAAAACGGTTTGGAATGCCTTTCACACTAGAGCACACACTTGCCATATTGATAATGCTGCTGCTTTGGCCAGTTTTCTCGAAGTGGGCCAGCATCTTGGGCAACACTGCCTGAATCATCCAAAACTGTGATCGCACATTTAAATTGAAGGCGAAGTTCCATTCGTCGTCGGTCGCACCCAAGATAGGTCCGTTGTGCACGTAACCCGCGCAGTTAAAAACAATATCGATATGTGGGATTTTGGCGACCTGAGCTTGTATGGCTTCTTTGTTCAATACATCCAATACCGACGCATGGATATTGGCTACTCCTTCGAATTTTTTTAGCAGTGCAGCGTTGACATCGGTGGCATACACCGTCGCGCCTTCTGCAGCGAAGGCACGGGCCGTGGCTTCGCCTATTCCCTGACCTGCAGCGGTAATCAGGGCTATTTTTCCTTTGAGTCTCATGGGGTGGTCTCCTGACGGGCGCGTACGCGCCCCTTTGAAAGCATCTATTTCATGCGGGTTTTCACGATTGTGCATTTGGTATGACGATTGTCCAATGGTGGTATTCCCGCATCCTTGAATCTAGGCAAGCGCTTAACCATCTTTATCCATATGCGCTTGATGGACCCGCTTACTATTTCTCATTTTCCCCTCAACCCTTCCACATAAGGAGACAACGATGACAAAAAGAAACCATCTGAAAATACTCGCTAGCGCAGCAGCTTTAGCCTTTGGCTTGATTGCAGCGCCAGTCGCTTTTGCACAGCAAAAGCTGAAATGGGCCCACGTGTATGAAACATCTGAGCCTTATCACACCGAGTCGGTATGGGCAGCAGAAGAAATTAAAAAACGCAGTAATGGCAAATTTGATATCCAAGTCTTTCCTGCTTCGTCCCTAGGTAAAGAAACCGACATCAACCAAGGCCTCACCTTGGGCACGGTGGACATCATCATCAGTGGCCCATCGTTTGCCGCGCGCACCTACCCACGTTTTGGCATTGCCTACTACCCATTTATCTTCCGTGATGGTGACCACTTATTGGCATATTCCAAGAGCGCCATCTTCCAAGAGATGGTCAATGAGTTCCGTACCAAAACAGGCATTCAGGTGACGGCCTACACCTACTATGGCGCTCGCCATACGTCTGCACAAAAACCATTCACCAACTGTGATGGCGTCAAAGGCCTGAAGATTCGCGTGCCTGACGTTCCTGCCTACACCGCCACCTGGCAAGCATGCGGCGCCAACCCCACACCGATCGCATTTGCTGAGGTGTATTTGGCCTTACAAAATGGTACGGTCGATGCGCAAGAAAATCCTTTGACCACGATTGAAGCTAAGAAGTTTTTTGAAGTTCAAAAAGCCATCATGCTCACAGGCCATATCGTCGATGGTGTGACCACGCAAATTGCACCGCACGTCTGGAGCAAACTGACAGATGCCGAGAAAAAAATGTTCACTGAAGTGACGCTTGAAGCAGCAGCACGCGGATCTGCCAAGATCAAAAAACGCGAAGCTGAGTTGGTCGAAGAGTTCAAGAAAAAAGGTTTGGCTGTGGTCAGCGTAGACCGCAAGAGCTTCCAAGACTCTGTGCTGAAGAACAAGCCCTTGGAATCATTGGGCTTTACCAAGGCTGACTTTGACAAGATCCAAGCGGTCAAATAACCAAGCGGCGGATTGGTAAAACACTATGAGTACGAGCCCAGATATTTATTCAGGCCCCAAAGTCATGGGGGATGACGGCCAGTTCCATGCCCAAGACGATGCAGTCAATTTTTCGGATACGCCTGCAGAGGCTTGGGTGGCACTGATATTTTTCTGGGCGCTTGGACTTACCGTTTTTTACCAGTTCTTCACGCGCTATGTGATGAACGATTCAGCGGCATGGACAGAAGAAATTGCGCGCTACCTTCTCATTGCTACCGTGTTTACGGGGGCAGCGATTGGCGTCGCAAAAAACAACCATATCCAGGTCGATTTTTTCTATCGCCATTTGCCGCATTGGGTGTGTCGCACTTTGTCTGTCGTGACAGACATTTTGCGATGCGCTTTTTTAGGTGCTGCGACTTTTCTAACGTGGCAAATGATGGAGCGTTTGGGTAGTTACAAAATGACCATCATCGATTTGCCCATGAATATCGTCTATGGCATTTGTATGTTCGGTTTTGCTGCCATGTTTTTACGTTCGATGTGGGTTGCCAAAGTGCATTGGCAACGTGGCTACAGCGTTTTAGAGCGCCCTGAATCGACGATGCAAGACATCGCTTGATACACATTTACAAGTTCTAAGTCATGCTAAAAATTATTTTTCTGTTTCTAATGAGTGGTGGTATTCCAGTCGCGATTGCGATGGCAGGTGCCTCGCTCATTTATTTGATCATTCAAGACACTACGCCACCCTTTGTGGTGATTCACCGCATGGTGTCAGGTATTGATAGCTTTCCTTTGCTAGCCGTTCCTTTTTTTATTCTTGCCGGCAACTTGATGAACAACGCCGGCATCACCAACCGCATTTACAACTATGCGCTGGCCTTGGTGGGTTGGCTCAAAGGCGGCTTGGGCCATGTGAATGTTTTAGGGTCTGTCATTTTTGCAGGCATGAGCGGTACGGCCATTGCAGATGCAGCAGGCTTAGGCACGATTGAAATCAAAGCCATGACAGACCACGGCTACAGCAAAGAGTTTTCTGTGGGCGTGACAGCTGCTTCCGCCACGCTCGGCCCCATCATTCCGCCGAGCTTGCCTTTTGTGATCTACGGCATGATGGCCAACGTGTCAGTTGGCGCACTGTTTTTAGCGGGCATCTTGCCTGGCGTGTTGATGGCGTTGCTGATGATGCTCACCGTGGCTTACTTTGCGCACAAAAACAATTGGGGCTCTGACGTTAAATTTGAATGGCTGCGCGTCATCAAAGCTTTGGCAGAAACCGCGGTAGTCGTTGCGTGGCCCTTGTCGATTTGGTACTTGGTCACTACCTTGGGCTTTCACGCGCAGTGGACTGTCTTTTTTGCTTTGATTGTTTTATTTGCGGCAGACAAGTTATTTAACTTTCAAGCAGTGCTCCCTATCATGACGCCGGTGTTGCTGATTGGCGGAATGTCTACCGGTGTTTTCACGCCCACTGAAGGCGCCATAGCAGCTTGCGTATGGGCGATGATTTTGGGCTTGCTGTGGTATCGCACGATGAACATCAAGATGTTTGTCAAAGTCTGTCTAGATACCGTAGAGACCACTGCTACCGTTTTGTTCATTGTTGCCGCAGCGAGTATTTTTGGCTGGATGTTGACCGCCACTGGCGTGACTGCTGCGATCGGTCAATGGGTGCTCGGCGTGACCGATGAGCCTTGGAAATTTTTGTTGTTAGCAAATTTGCTGATGTTATTTGTCGGATGCTTTTTAGAACCAACTGCAGCCATCACCATCTTGGTGCCTATCTTGGTTCCCATCTGCCAGCAACTAGGCATCAACCTAGTGCACTTCGGTTTGGTCATGGTGTTGAACTTGATGATTGGTTTGCTCCATCCCCCCATGGGTATGGTGCTGTTTGTCTTGGCACGCGTTGCCAAACTCAGTGTGGAACGCACCACCATGGCAATCTTGCCTTGGTTGGTGCCTTTGCTGGGTAGTTTGGTTGTCATCACTTATGTGCCTAGCTTGGTACTGTGGTTACCCAAAATGGTTTATCAATAAATCGCAAATTTTTTATGCAATCTTTTATTCGACTCCATACCGCTGACGACGTAGTCATTGCGCGTAGCCAATTGATGAGTGGCGCTTCAGTGGAACACGTGAACGTGCGCGGTCTCATTCCACCTGGTCACAAAATCGCTATTCGTGACATCCGTGCAGGTGAGCCTGTTCGTCGCTACAACCAAATCATTGGCTTTGCTAGTCGCGCTATTTCTGCGGGCGACCATGTGCATGTGCACAACCTAGACATGGGCCCAGAAAAAGGTAACTTCACCCGCGACTATGCGTTTTGTGAAGATGTCAAACCAGAACCCGAAAAGCGGCACGCCACCTTTCAAGGCATTGTGCGTGCCGATGGGCGTGTTGCAACACGCAATTACATCGGAATTTTGTCGAGCGTGAATTGTTCCGCGACTGCAGCGCGCGCGATTGCTGACTATTTTTCGCGCCAGACCAACCCCTCTGCCTTAGCTGATTTCCCTAACGTGGATGGCGTAGTCGCTTTGACACACGGCACGGGCTGCGGTATGGATACCGAAGGCACTGGCATGCAAATTTTGGAGCGCACTCTGGCGGGCTATGCGACGCATGCCAACTTTGCAGGCGCTGTGGTCGTGGGCTTGGGTTGCGAGGCTAATCAACTCAATGCTTGGTTAGCCCATAGTGGATTAAAAGAAGGCAGCACCTTGCACACCTTCAATATCCAAGACACCGGTGGTACTGCTAAAACAGTGGCCAAAGGTATTGAATTTGTGAAACAAATGTTGCCTGCTGCTAACGCAGTGCAACGTGTGCCTTGTAGCGCAGAACACATCGTGGTCGGCTTGCAGTGCGGTGGCTCAGACGGTTATTCCGGCATCAGCGCCAATCCTGCATTGGGTGCCGCCGTTGACATATTGGTAGCGCATGGTGGAACGGCTATTTTGAGCGAAACGCCAGAAATTTATGGCGCTGAACATTTGCTGACTCGGCGCGCTGTTAACCGCGAAGTGGGTGAGAAATTGGTGGAGCGTATTCGCTGGTGGGAGCACTACACCGAGATCAACCAAGGCGAGATGAACAACAACCCATCTCCTGGCAACAAAGCCGGTGGACTCACCACGATTTTGGAAAAGTCTTTGGGTGCTGTGGCCAAAGGTGGCACAACTAATTTGCAAGCGGTGTATGAATATGCTGAGCGCGTAGATGCCCACGGCTTTGTGTATATGGACACCCCAGGCTACGATCCCGTGAGTGCAACAGGACAAGTAGCAGGCGGCGCGAACATCATTTGCTTCACTACTGGACGCGGCTCAGCGTATGGTTGTGCACCGTCGCCTTCACTCAAACTTTCCACCAACACCGCCTTGTGGAAGAAACAAGAAGACGATATGGACATCAACTGCGGCAAAATTGTCGACGGCACTTCAACAGTCCAAGCCATGGGCGAAAAGATTTTTCAAGATATCTTGGATTGCGCATCTGGCAAGCCCAGTAAGAGTGAGCAACACGGCTATGGTCAAAACGAATTTGTGCCTTGGCAGGTTGGTGCTGTGATGTAGCTTGTCGGTTTATTCAGCTGCAGATCAAACGATAGCTTGCTTATTGCTTCTGCGCTTTTCATCTTTTCTAAACGTTCATTTCTATGTCATTAAAAATATCAGCCTCTGATCTCGAATCCAAAATCACCGCAATATTTGTTAAAGCAGGCAGCCTTCCTGCAGAAGCCAAACAAGTTGCTAGCAATTTGGTGATGGCCAATTTAAGTGGGCACGACTCGCACGGCGTGGGCATGACACCACGTTATGTCGATGCGATTTTGGAAGGCAACTTGAAACCCAATAGCAGCGTTGCGATCAAAGTCGATACAGGCATGTTGCTGGGATTGGATGGCCAACAAGGTTTTGGACAAATCGTTGGCGTGCAAGCGATGGAGTTAGCGTTTGAGCGCGTGGTACAGCATGGCGCTTGCATCATGTCGCTCGCTAGCTCCCACCATCTTGGTCGTATCGGCCATTACGCTGAGATGGCCGTTGCTAAAGGATGGGTGTCCCTACATTTTGTAAGTGTTGCATCACGCCCTGTGGTGGCTCCCTTTGGAGGTGGCGATGGTCGCTTT
>Ga0209088_10001225_pt1 | contig 16741 bp, 17 predicted proteins | sample S_140625_EF_Meta_FD_187324 | JGI IMG/M metagenome (GOLD analysis project Ga0209088, IMG submission 187324) | Freshwater microbial communities from Lake Simoncouche, Canada to study carbon cycling - S_140625_EF_MetaG (SPAdes) (version 2) | ecosystem: Environmental > Aquatic > Freshwater > Lake ... | reverse complement strand
CCAGGGGTTCGCTGCGCTCGCCTTCGAGCAGCAGCCCCTGCCAACCAGGGCCATGCCCCCAGCGGTTGCGTTGACCACGATTTGACCCGATGGCCGGCAGATAGTTGTGTTCCGGACTGCCGTCGTCACGGAAATGGACGGAAGCGGAGGGGTCGGTGTTCGTGAACCAGCCACAGGTATTGCGCCAACTCAGCATCAAGGACAGATTCAGCGGTCCTGGGGTGGGATTGACGAAGCGCCAGCGAAACACCGCCACCGGATAGCTGGTGCGCTGATAGTCCCCCGGCAGGATGGGACTAAAGGCCTCACAGACCGCTTCAACCGCGAAGACATTGCTGTAGTGCGCCTGGCTGACCGGATAACGGGCCGCGTAGGTGCCAGTCGATCCCGTTCCAGGCGACTGGGCATCGTCCATCGGATACCAGCTCCAGGCACCCAGGGGAACCTCGGTCGCTTCGGGCCGAGAATCATCCCGAACCGGTGTCTTCGCCAGGACATGGGCGAGGCGGCGCTGGCCATCGTCCTCAAACAGGGCGAACTGGCAATCCGGCAACACTCCAAACCAGTGTTCGCCACCATCGAGATGCCAAAGGTTGAAGACGCCATCAGGGGACCGGGCGATGCATCCAGCCCCGAAGCCCCCCAGGGGCATGCCGTGGTTGGGGCCGTCATCCAGGTTGCTGGCGTAGCGCACCGTGTATGGCCGCTCCCAACCCTGACCCAGGGGCCTTTGCCAGCTGGCGAAAGGCGGCTGCCAGAACGGTTTCTCTGCCGATCGCAGGTTGCGGAAGCGGGGGAGACCGAACGGCGCCATAGAAGCGGAGCTTTAGCGCGTCAGCTTGTCAGAGCTGGCGCCGCTTGACGAGGCGAGCAAACGCGGCAAGAAAACCAAGCGACGTCTAAATTTCAACCAATGGAGTTGGGGCTGATAACATTTGCCCCAATTACAAGTGATCTAATGACACCAGGCTCGTCGCCAGTCTCGATCGAGCCAAAGGCAGAGCTTCCTCAGACAATCCATCGGTATCGGCCCGAAATTGATGGTATGAGGGCATTGGCGGTTCTAGCTGTTTTGATTAATCATCTCAATAGCGAGTGGCTAAAAGGCGGCTATCTTGGAGTAGATATCTTTTTTGTGATTTCCGGCTATGTGGTGACCGCATCACTCGTGGCCCGCGAGGATGGTTCCTTGGGCCGTTTCCTGCGTCAATTTTACGAACGTCGCTGCCGACGACTTTTACCTGCCCTAATTGCCATGGTGCTAGGGGTAGCCCTGGTTACGGGCCTGGTGGTTTCCCCCTTAGAAGACATCCGAGTTGCGAGCTTACGCACAGGAATCACGGCCCTATTCGGCCTAAGCAATTTATACTTAATGAAGCAGGGTACTAATTATTTTGCCGCTGACACCCAATTCAACCCCTATTTGCATACATGGTCATTGGGGGTAGAGGAACAATTTTATTTAATCTGGCCCCTGATAATTCTCTTTAGTGGAATAGGGCTCAAGCCCGCCACACCCCGCGCCCTACGACGCCTAACCTGGCTCAGTTTAGTTATGCTTACGGGCTCACTCTGTTTCTATGTGGTTCTAAATGTCAGCGGCCAGACGGATCGGGCCTTCTTTCTCACCGCCGCCCGTTTCTGGCAGTTAGCGGCAGGTTGCCTCGCCTATCTCCGCTTCCGCCACAACCAGAACCAACCGCCCATAAAAACAAAGTTAAGGGTTCCCAGCAGCGGTCTGCTTTTCGCAGGACTGGTTGCCGTGTTGATCGCCCCCTTGCCGATGGGGCTCATCGGTTCAATCGCGGCCACATTGCTCACCAGTCTGCTGCTCCTACTCCTCAAACCCGAACTGGGCCTCGGACGCTTGCTTCGCCATCCCCTGAGCCTGGCGATCGGTTTGCGTTCCTATTCCCTCTATCTCTGGCATTGGCCGGTGATCGTGCTGGCACGCTGGACCGTGGGAGTGTCCATGGCGACCCTGTTGCCCATCCTTGGCTTGACGGCCCTGCTGACCCTGTTCTCCTATCGGCTTGAAACCTTATTCCGCTCGCCCCGCAAAGCCAAGACCCCGTTGAAACGCCCAACAGATCTCGTTGAAGTAACCCTGCAGCCCCACCGTCTAGGGCCATCACCCATCCTAATTTATCCCTTTTTCACCCTCGCTACAGCTGGGTTGCTGGCGGGCCTGCAGGGGCCTTTTAAATCGCTGCTCTTCATTGGAAGACGGGATCTACCCCTTAACGGCACCAGCAACATGAAGGAAATCACCGGCACGCCAATCAATACGGTTAATTGTTTTCAGGAGCCGACGGCCGGGCCGCGCTCGGATCGCCAACGGGAGCAATGTCGCGTTATGCGTCACCCAGGGAAACCAACCCTATTCTTTATCGGCGATAGCCATACCAATTCCATTATCCCCTTGGGAGAAGATATCCTGAATAGCGCCAACCTGAATGTCGCCTTTATGGCACGGGGAGGCTGTCCCTTCCCCCATTTCTCACCATGGGTCTCTAACAGGCATTCAACAGACCGCTACAAATTATGCCCGCAAAGCAGTGCGAATGAGTTGAATTACCTGCAGACGCAGGTGAAGTCAGGCGACAGCATTGTCATCGTTAATAATTTAAGAAGTTACCTTCTCGGCGTGCAACAAGAGCAGGCGAAAAAGGCCTTTATCAAGGAAATTAATCAATTTACTGACGACATGGCCCAACGCGGTGTCAACGTCATTTTGTTTGCGCCGATACCCTCGTTCGACAGCCGCAAAGAGGTGCGCATCCCGATGACGGTCTGCCAGAAAGAATGGTTCCAACCCCAATCGAGCCTCAGCCCCCAATGCCAAAAGGTGCTGATCAATCGTTCCGCTGAGGAAAACCGATTGGCCCCCCTGCGCCTCCTGTTGAACCAACTCGATCAATCAATCCCCAACCTCACAGTCTTCGACCCCTTCGACAGCCTTTGCCCCCCAAGCCAGACCCGCTGCTCGACCCATGACGGCGATCGGATGCTTTTCAGTGACAGCAACCACCTCACCAATGAGGGAGCAAAACACGTCAGCGAAGCTTTTCAGCGTTTTCTGAATCGCAAACCCTCGTGAATCCGTCTAGGGCTGTCGCCGCCCAGCTTGCCAAAAACTGGGCTGACCCCCCACCGATCCAAGTGGTGGGCTGTGATGGCTCCGGTTTCATCGGTCTGACCCACGCCTGGCAGGAGGCCCTGATCCAGGCCGATCTGGTCGTGGCCCCCGCCAGACTCCTCGATGATCTGAAACGGCAGGTGACGGCACTTTCCCCTGGGGACGGGCCGACCTTCCTGGCCAGTGATGGCCTAACTCCGCTCCTTGGCCGATTACGCCAGGCCCTGGAGGCCCGGGAATCGGTGATCGTGCTGGCCAGCGGCGATCCCCTCTGGTTCGGCATCGGCCGCCTGCTGCTCCAGCATCTGCCCCCCGGGAGCCTGCGCTTCCATCCCGCCCCCACCTCCCTGCAGCTGGCCTTCGCCCGCCTGGGGAGGCCCTGGCAGGACGCCCGCTGGGTGAGCCTGCATGGCCGCGATTCCGAGCCCCTGGCCCAGGCCCTGCAGCAGCGCCCAGCGGCGCTAGGGGTGCTTTGCGATCCAGACCAGGGAGGTGCCCTGAGCGTGCGTCGCCTCCTGGCCAGTTCGGGCTTGGAGGCGGCCTACCGCTTTTGGCTGGCAGAACGGCTCGGCCACCCGGACGAACGGCTCCGCTGCTTTGCCCCCGCTGAACCCCTGCCCAGCGACCTGGATCGATTGCACCTGGTGGTGTTGATCGCCGAAGCGCCAGAGATCCCTGCAGCCGAGAGCCTGCCCCTCTTTGGCCTCGCAGACGGCCTGTGGTTGCAACACGAAGACCAACCGGGTCTGATGACCAAGCGCGAGGTAAGAATTCAACTCTTGGCTGACCTGGAGTTGCCCGAGCGCGGGGTGCTCTGGGATGTGGGAGCGGGGGTGGGTTCGGTGGGACTGGAGGCCCTGAGGCTGCGGCCCAAATTGCAGCTCTGGGCAATCGAACGACGGGCCGGGGCTGCGGCCTTGATTGGCGCCAATGCGGCTCGACTGCAGGTCCACCCCGCCGGCATCCTTGAAGCTGATGCAGCCGTGGCCCTGGCTGGCTTGCCCGATCCGGATCGGGTGCTGGTCGGCGGCGGCGGCCGCCGTCGCGAAGCCTTACTTCAGGAGGTGCTGCAACGGTTACGCCCCCGCGGAATCGTGGTCGTTCCACTGGCCACCCTGGAGGCCCTGGCAGCGGTGCGCAAAGCCCTGGAGCAAGCAGGCCTTGAAGTGGGGATCAGCCAACTCCAGGCCTGGCGGGGCACCCCCCTGGGCGATGGCACCCGCTTGATGCCCCTAAATCCCGTTCTGATCTTGAGAGGACGGCGGACCTAAAGCGGTAAGTCAGGGCAAAGTGCGAATTTCAACCGGGGTCCCCACCCGAATCCCGAGGCGAGCCGCTTCACCGGCGCCCAACTCGACCACGCCATCCACTAGATCTCCAGATCCGTAGCTGGGACAAGGCAAGCGCGGGCAGGGAGGGGCGGCCGGCTCAATGCTGGCCACAACGCCCGCGCGCACAAACACCATATCCAGGGGGGCCGGGGTGCGATACATCCAAAAACGGGCAGGGGTGGGCGGTTGAAAGGCGAACCACATCCCATGCAGGGGGGGCAAGGGGGGGCGCATCTGTAGGCCCCAGGCGTACTGGCGCTCGGTCCTTGGGACCTCCAGGGCAAGGCAAGGAGCAGCCGCCTGAACGGCCGCTGGCTTGGCTGGGGACCCCGTGGAAGCAGGGGCTCCAGCAGGTCCAGAAAGGCACCACTGAGCCTTGATCGGCAGATATTGGGGCGGCTGGCTCAGGCCTATTGGTGGGACGCCAACGTCCCGAGCCCACCCCTGCGGCACCAGTAACAAAGGTCCGACGGCCAGCAGCCCCACCCATCTGGCACCAGTAGAGAGTCTTGGTCCAAAAATGCTCACGACTGCTCAGGTTGGGGTGGCGGCAATCGCTCCGCCAGGGCATAGCCCTGGCCTCGCACGGTCTGAAGCAGGCGGCCCTCGCCGCCTGCTTCCAGCTTCTGCCGCAGGTAGCGCACGTAGACATCAATCACGTTGCTGCCCCCGGATTCAGAATGGCCCCAAACCCGCTGCAAAATCTTGTCGCGGCTGATCACTTCGCCAGGATGGCGCAGAAAGAAAAGCAACAACTGGTACTCGCGAGCCGTCAACTCGATTAACCGCGATCCGCGCCACACCTTTGCCAACGCCGGCACCAGGCGCAGGTCCGCCAAGCGCAGATCCAACTCCGGTGCTGGATCCTTGACCCCAGCGCTGGTAGCCAGCCGGGGTTCCGCAGTTGGGCCGAGGGGAGCAAGGCTGCTGCGGCGCCCCAGCTCCAGATGCAGCCGGAGGCGGGTCAAAAGCTCACTGGGCCCCGAGTTGGTCAACCAGAAATCGTCGGCGCCGCTGGCGAGGCATCGTGCCCGCTCCAACATCCCGTCTTGCTCCAACCCGAGCAAGACCACCACCAGCGGACCCCAACAACGGCGTAAATCTGGAATCCGGTCCGCGTAATTGGGCGAAAGGATGACAGCCGCCGGAGGATCCCGATCGGCTACCCCTGCCAAGGGAGGCTTAATCGCAAAGTCGTCCGCTACCAGGCTCGTGTATCCGGTGAGATCAAGACGGGGCCCTAGCGCCGCCGCCTCCGGACCCACCAACAGGATTGGAAAGGCCAAAGGGGCAACAGGGGTCATCGCCCTTGACCAGCTCCCCCTTGGCCATCCATCTCTGGAGGTTCAAGGCCATTTCCTGGCTTGGCCACATGGGGCAAACCCCAACCGAGCTTGTTGCGCAACACCTGGAAAAACTCGTGATCCGCAAGCCGCACAAATCGAACCGGATGATCACTGCGACGAATCAAGACCCGATCCTCTGGCCAGACATAGCAGCCGGCACTGCCATCCACCACCATCATCAGGCGCTCAGGCGTGGCCGGGAAGACCGTTACCGGCTCCTGATCGCTGAACACCAGAGCCCTGGAGGCCAGAGAGTGGGCAGCGATGGGGGTCAGTTGCAAAACTGGACAGTCGGGGGTAATCACCGGACCCCCAGCACTAAGCGCATAGGCCGTGGATCCCGTCGGCGAAGAAAGAATCACGCCATCAGCGGCGATGTCCACCGGAGCATGACGTCCAATGGCAATCTCAAAGTGACACATGCTGGTCAAGGGTTCCCGGTGCAGGGCCATTTCGTTGAGACACAACACCTCCCAACGCCGCTGCTCACCCCTCAAGACTGTAACGACCAGCATCGAGCGCTCCTCGACGGACCACCGGCCCGCCGCAACCCTGCTGAGCACCTCATCAAGATCCTTGAGATAGGCCTCTGCCAAAAAGCCCAGGTGACCGGTGTTGATCGTCAAGATCGGCACCCCGACAGGGGCGGTCTGGCGGGCCGCCGAGAGCACCGTGCCATCGCCCCCCAGGACAAGGGCCATGCTCATCTCAGCATCGAATCCGGCCGGGACACAGGCGGCATAGCCTCTGGCCCTCAGATGCTGGTCCGGATTGGCAAAGCCCACCACACCACCGGAGCTACTGACCCGCAAAACTTCAAAGCCCGAAGCGGTCAGGCTGGCCTCAATGGCCTCGGCGGTGGCCAGCGCCAAAGGCTTGCCGTCATTGACGATCAGACCGACCCGGGGCACTGACTGGAGGCAAGAAGCCACTGCGAGTGTATTAGTACCGTCAAAACTGCTCCAGGAAGCGCAAATCACTGGTGAACAGACGCCGGATGTCATCGATGCCGTGGCGCACCATGCAGAAGCGCTCGACCCCAAGGCCTGCGGCAAAACCACTCCAGCGCTGAGGATCAAGACCTAGACCCTCCAAAACCGCCGGATCGACCATGCCGCAGCCCATCACCTCCAGCCAGCGGCCGCGCCACTGCACATCAACCTCGGCGGAAGGCTCGGTGAAGGGAAAGTAACTGGCCCGAAAACGAACCGGCAGGTCACCGAAAAAGGCCTTCAGAAAAGCCATCACGGTGCCGCGCAGATGGCTGAAATCCAAGCCTTCATCAAGTGCCAACACCTCTACCTGGTGAAACACGGGCGAATGGGTGGCATCTACTGCATCGCGGCGATAGACCCTACCGGGCACCACGATGCGCACCGGTGGGGCGTTGGCCTCAAGGTGACGGATCTGGACAGGTGAGGTATGGGTGCGCAGCAGCCGATCAGCCCCCAGGTAGAAGGTGTCCTGCATGTCCCGCGCCGGGTGATTCGGCGGGATGTTGAGAGCGGTGAAGTTGTAGTGATCGCTTTCGATCTCCGGCCCATCGGAAACGCGGTAACCAAGGCCCGCAAAGATATCGAGTATCTCCTCGGTTGTGGCGATCAAGGGATGGCGATGGCCGGGGGGAATGAAGCAAGGCGGAGCCGTGACATCCAGCCGTTCCCGTTGCAGCCGCTCCGCCATGGCGGACGACTTGAGCCAGTCCATGCGGGTCGCCAGTTGGGCCTGAACCCTTTCCTTGAGGTCATTGGCCCGCTGTCCCACCAGGGGACGTTCTTGCGACCCAAGCCGTCCCATGCTGCCCAAAATGGCCGAAAGGCGACCCTTCTTGCCCAGCAGGCTGATACGTAGTGCCTCTAGATCAGCCTCAGTGGCGGCAGCATCGATCGTCTGCACTGATTCCGATTCCAGATCCGCCAACTGGTCGGTGAGCTGCTGCAGGCTGACGGTGGCGCTCACGGCGAAAGAGAGAGAGGAAATGACTGTAGGAAGCCGCCGGCTCCACCTACGGTGCGGCAGTTCCGGGCCCGACCATGGCTGTTTTAAGCATCCTGATCAGCAATGACGACGGGGTTTTCGCCAAGGGAATCCAGGACCTGGCGGCCGAAGCCGTGGGCCGCGGTCACCGGGTCACCGTGGTCTGCCCAGACCAGGAGCGGTCCGCCACGGGCCATGGCCTCACCTTGCAGACCCCCATCCGTGCGGAGCGGGCCGACGAGCTGTTTGCTGATGGTGTCACAGCCTGGGCCTGCAGCGGCACCCCCTCCGACTGCGTCAAGCTGGCCCTGTTCAGCCTGATGGACCAGCCCCCCGATCTAGTGCTTTCGGGCATCAACCACGGCCCCAACCTAGGTACCGACGTCCTCTATTCCGGCACCGTCTCAGCGGCCATGGAAGGGGCCATCGAAGGCTTCCGTGCCCTGGCCGTCAGCAGCGCGGACTTCCAATGGCGCCACTTTGAGGCCGCCGCCGTGATTGCCCTAAATGTGGCCGAGGCGATGCAGGCCCACCCATGGCAGCCGGGCCTGCTGCTCAACCTCAACGTGCCTGCCCGGCCTGCTGCCGAAATCGGTCCGCTGCGCTGGTGCCGGACTGCGGTTCGGCGCTATGTGGATCAATTTGACAGGCGCCAGGATCCCCGGGGTCGCACCTATTACTGGCTTGCCGGTGAGGTGGTCGATGACAGCGAAGCAGGCCTAACTGCCCCAGCAGAATGGCCCACGGACGTCTCCTGGATCGCCGCAGGCGGCGCCTCCCTGACACCTCTGCAACCGGAGCTGTTCTGGCGGGGGGAGGCCAGCTCCCTGCCCCCTGCTAGCGCTCTGGGACCGCTCAAGCCCGACGGTGGATCCTCTGCAACATCCAGAGGCTGAAGCCCAGGCCAATCAGATGGGCGAACAACACCTGGGTATTGCTCAACACCGAGAGCATCTCGATCGAAGTGATCGGGAAAGTGCTGATTGCCCCCCTGCCCATCCCCGGGTTCATCATGGGTCCGAACAGCCCCGGAGCCTGGAGAGAGGCTTGCAGGAACAGACTGCCAGCCAAGGCCTGGTACCCAACCGCCGCCAGGGTGAGGCCGATCAGGTCTGCGATCAAACCCCGTTTGATCAACCGCCTGGTCTCCCCCTTGCTGGGCTTCACCGGACTGGCCAAGGCCCGCCCGCAGCGGACTACCAACCAGCCCTGCCAGAGACTCCAAAGCAGTACGAGAAACGACAGGGTGGATAACGAGAGTCCCGGACCCAGGCCCAAGGCCCGATCAGCATTGGCGACGACACGGTTGCCGATGCTGTTGAACGTCAGCACGCCTATCACCACCACACCCAGTACCAGCTGGGTCCAGAAGCGAACCCAGCCGGCCCGGCGCAGGGCGAAGGAAATCGTTTGCAACTCAACCGAATCGGCCATGAAAGCCCCAGGGCAATCTCCCAAACTTGCCATGGGAAGATCATGGGGGGGAGAGCGAGGCTCGACCATCCCGATGCAACGGTGGTGATCCCCCTCCACTCGCCCTCCGAGGCCCTAGGGCCCACCGCGATTGCGCTGGGCAGCTTTGATGGCCTCCATGCCGGCCACCGACGGGTAATCGCGGCCGTCAGCCCCAGTCCCGCTCCGCTGGTGCCGACGGTGGTGAGTTTCTGGCCCCACCCCCGCGAGGTCCTCCATGGGGAGACCCGGCTGCGGCTGGACCTGCCAGAAGAAAAACTCGAACTGCTCGAACCCCTAGGCATTCGCCAACTGGTCCTAGTGCCTTTCACCTTGGGTCTGGCCAGCCTCAGCCCGGAAGCCTTTGTGCAAGAGGTGTTGGGGCAGCAACTCGCTGCCCGGCGGGTAGCAGTTGGTGAAAACTTCCGATTTGGGACAAAACGCAGCGGCGATTGCCACGATCTCGTACGCCTGGGAGAGCGCCACGGCATTGCCGTGGAAGTGGTACCCATGCTGTGGGACCAGTCCAAACGAATCAGCAGTAGCCGTATCCGCCAAGCCCTCTCGATGGCGGATCTGAAGGAAGCCCGGCGACTGCTCAATCGCCCATACCGCTTTCGGGGCCGGGTTGTGATGGGGCGGGGTCTGGGGCGCCAACTGGGCTGGCCCACCGCCAATCTGCAGGTGGATGGCCGCAAATTCTTGCCGTTAGAAGGGGTTTACGCCGCTTTGGCCTGGAGGGCGGGAGGCACGGAGGGCCCTATGGCCGCCATAATGAACCTGGGCCCCCAACCCACCGTCGACCCCACGGCCCCGTCAGCGGTGGAAGTGCACTTGCTCAACCGTCAGCTGGACCTAGTGAAGGCTAGCCTGGTGGTCGAACCAGTCAGCCTGCTGCGCCGCCAAGAGCGATTTGCCGATCTGGCAGCCCTGACCAGCCAGATTGCCCGGGACGCCCAGCAGGCTCGCCAGATCTTTGCTGCGGCATCAGCTGGTCGGATAGGCGTGGGTGAGTCCCCAACCGATGAACAGGGCGATGGCTCCGAGCAACAGGATGCCTGAAATCAAAACCCCCATGGGGTTATCTCCCCCCGTGGCATCCAAGGGAGCAGGACCGGGGGCCAACCCATAAGATCGAGTCACGGAGGCGCCAGAGACTCCAGGGGCTCCAGCTCCTCGGAGACTGGCCACGGATGGATTCACTGGTAGTACGGGCTCGACTGCCATCCTGGTTCAGCGCTTCATAGGCAGCCTAGCCAGTTGTGCCGATTGGGACCGGAGCCCTCTTTTTTGCGCCCCTCTCCAGCCCATGTCCCATCCCCCTGCAGCCCAGGCCCCGATTGAGCGCCTGATCGACGCCAACCTGGATCGCGCTCGAGAAGGGTTACGGGTCATGGAGGAATGGGCTCGCTTTGGCCTGGAACGACCCGATCTTGTCTGGCGCTGCAAGGACCTGCGCCAGCGCCTAGGCCAACTCCATGACGAGCGTTACAAATTCGCCCGAGATGCCGCTGGTGACCCGGCCACGGGCCTGGCGCACCCAGCCCAGGTCGGCCGCCGCGATGGCCCAGCGATAGTCGCCGCCAACGCCGCCCGAGTCCAGGAAGCCCTGCGGGTGCTCGAAGAATTCGGGCGACTGGTCGATGGCGACCTGGCCGTCGCCGCCGCCGCCTGCCGGTACAGCATCTACGACCTCGAAGTCGCCCTGCTGAGAGCCACCAAGAACCAGGACAATCGCCGCGCCCGACTGGCCCAATGTCGGCTCTATCTGGTGACTTCGCCGGTGCCCCAGCTGGCCCCAATCGTGGAGCAATGCCTGCAGGCCGGTCTCCGGCTGGTGCAGTACCGAGCCAAGCCTGGGCCCAATGTGGACGGGGTCGAGTTCGACGACCGACAGCGCCTGGAACAGGCCCGTCAACTGCGCCGCCTCTGCCTGGAATACGGCGCCCTTTTCTTGATCAACGATCGAATCGACCTCGCCCTGGCCGTCGATGCCGATGGGGTCCATCTCGGCCAGGGGGATCTGCCAGTGGCGATGGCCAGGCGATTGTTGGGCCCCGAACGACTGATCGGCTGCAGCACCCACGCCATCGCCGAACTGCGCCAGGCCGTTGCTGATGGCTGTGACTACGTAGGTGTCGGCCCGGTTCAGGCCACCCCAACAAAACCGGGACGGGAGCCGGTGGGCCTGGCCTATGTGGCCGCAGCGGCCCAAGAATGTCCGGTCCCCTTCTTCGCCATCGGTGGCATCGACACCAGCAACATGGCCGAGGTCCAGGCGGCCGGTGCCACCCGGGTCGCTGTCGTCAGGGCTCTCACCGAGGCCTCCAGTCCCGCTTTGATCACCAAAACGTTGCTTAACCAACTCGCGAACCAGCCTTGAGCTCCCCTGACCCCCCAGTGCCTTTCCACCCAGAGCTGGAAAAAACGGCCATCACCGTGCAGGTGAACGGTGAACAGCGGCGATGTGCCTCAGGCCAGTCCCTGCAGAGCCTGCTCACAAGCCTCGGCTACCGGCCCGAGCTGGTGGTCGTCGAATTCAATGGCGCGATCCTGGCGCGGGGCCACTGGCCTGGGCAAGAGGTTGTGGAATCCGATGTGCTGGAGGTGGTCACCATCGTGGGGGGTGGTATCTAGATTTCGGTTCAACCTCTACAACTCCTATGGGTCCCCGATTGCTGCGGCGCCTTGCCGGCCTGATGGTGGTGCCAATGCTGGTGACCACCTTGCTGCTTGCCCATCCCGCTGCCAGTCTTGCGGCCAGCGGCGGACGCATTGGGGGCGGCAGCTTCCGATCGGCTCCGTCAGCGCCGCGAAGTTATGGCGGCCGTTCCGGCGGCTCTGGTGGCGGCTATCCCCGCGGCACGTACTACCCCCGAGGCGGCTACTACGGCGGCGGCGGTGGTTACTACGGTGGCGGTGGTTACTACGGCGGTGGCTACAGCGCCCCATTTGTTGTGCCGATCTTCGGCTTCGGTGGCAGCGGGCTGCTCGCCTTCCTGGTGCTGATGGCCGTCGTTGGCTTGATGCTCAGCTCCCTTCGGGGCGGTGGTGCCACTGCCAGCCTGCCCGGCCGTGATGGCCAGGACAGCCTCGCTTCCAGTGGTGTATCCGTGGCTGAAGTCCAGGTGGGCCTGCTGGCCTCCGCCAAGGTGCTGCAAACCGATTTACGGCGCATGGCTGAAACCGCCGATACGACCACCAGCAGCGGTCTGCAGCGGGTTCTCCAGGAGACGACCCTTTCGTTGTTGCGCAACCCCGAACTCTGGGTTTATGCCAACTCCGAAGTCGGCCAGATCCCGTTTACTTCCGCAGAAGCCACCTTCAACCGGCTCTCAATGCAGGAGCGCAGCAAACTGGAACGGGAACTGACCGCTAATGTCTCAGGCCGCCGCCACAATGAAACCAGCACAGGGGTCGCAGGCCAAAGCGATGCCACCAGCGATTTCATCGCTGTGACTCTGCTCGTGGCGAGCCGATCCAAACTGGATCTAAAGGGCACCGGCACGGCTGAAGATCTGCGTGAATCGCTCCAGCGTCTCGGGTCGGTACGTTCGGAAGATCTCCTAGCCCTTGAGGTCATCTGGCAACCCGAAGGTCGAGGTGAAGTGCTGAGCCAGGAGGATCTCCTGACCGCCTACCCGCAAATGCAACACCTCTGAGTTGCCGTAGATCTGAATTTGCCCAATTTGGGCTGCATTTAGCCCCCATCCCCCCTGGGGGCCTGAAGAATCCTGAGGGCCGCCATCGCGGCCCCATAACCATTGTCAATGTTCACCACCGTCAGGCCTGGGGCACAACTGGCAAGCATGCCCTGCAGGGCGGCCCGCCCACCCTTGCTGACGCCATAGCCCACCGACACGGGCACGCCGATCACCGGCTGGGGCAGTAAACCCGCCACCACCGTCGGCAATGCCCCCTCCATGCCGGCACAAACGATCAATACGCGGTAACGAGCCAATTCATCGAGACGGGTGAGCAAGCGGTGCAAACCGGCCACTCCCACGTCCAAAATCAAATCACTGGCTACCCCGTGGCAGGCCAGGGCGAGATGGGCTTCTGAAGCCACGCCTAGATCACTGCTTCCTGCTCCTAAAATCGCCACGGACCCCAGCCCAGGGTCAGGAACCGGCAGGGCGGGAACGGTCAGACAACGGGCCTGCTGGTGATGCCAAACCCCCTCAAGAACATTCTCTTCCGGCCCCAGCAAGGTCAATACAGCTGCAACCTGCTCTTCGGATACCCGGGTTACCAAAACAAGCTCGTCAGCGGCCCGCATCGCCTTGATGATCGAGGCGATCTGCGAGGGGCTCTTGTGTTCACCCCACACAGCCTCCACCAAACCCAGACGACGGCGGCGATCGAGATCTAGCTCGTAATCACCAGAACCCTGGGGAAAAGCCATCGCTCAGCTCCTTGCCAGCAAAGCTACGGCGTGACAAGCCACACCCTCTTCGCGCCCCTCAGGTCCCAATCCCTCATTCGTTGTGGCCTTCACCCCTACCTGCTCCGGATCAACCCCAAGACCCGCCGCGATCGCCGCCCGCATGGTTTCGATGTGGGGCTTTAGTCGGGGACGTTCGGCAATCACCACCGCGTCAACATTCACCACGCGCCACCCCCGCTCCGCCACCAGAGCCACCACTTTATGCAGCAGTTCAAGGCTATCGGCCCCTTGCCAACGGCTGTCTTCCGGTGGGAAATGGCGACCGATGTCCCCGAGGGAAAGGGCCCCAAGCAGGGCATCCATCAAGGCATGCACCAGGACATCCGCATCGCTATGGCCATCGAGCCCAAGGCCGTCGGGATGCTCTAGGCGGACGCCCCCGAGGATCAAGGGACGACCCTGGACCAGGCGATGAATGTCATAGCCGTTGCCAATCCGCAGATCCATGGTTGTTCCTGTGGAAGCCATCGACAAAGCCCAGTCTTCCAGGCGGGCCGGCCCTTCGGAAGCGCCCCCCTCCAGCCAGCGGGCATAGAGGTCGGGGCGACGCAGACGGGTGCGCTCCTGGCTCTGCTGCTGGCGCCATCGTTCAATGGCCCCATGATCGCCACTGCGGAGAACTTCGGGCACTTCTTGGCCCCGAAACAGGGCCGGGCGGGTGTATTGGGGATGTTCCAGCAAGCCATCGCGATGGCTCTCCTGAAGCAACGAAGCCGCTTTGCCCACCGTGCCCGGCAACTGGCGAACAACACCATTAATCACCGTCATGGCAGGCAATTCACCCCCGGTCAGGACAAAATCACCCAGCGAGACCTCCTCATCTGCAAGGCCGCGAATGCGCTCGTCAAAGCCTTCGTAATGGCCACAGAGCAACACCAACTGGTCGTAGTTCTCGGCCCATCTCAGCAGATCTGCCTGCCCCAGGGGCTGACCCTGGGGACTCATCAGCAAGACACGGCGGCGCATCCGCACTGGAATCGCCTCAAAGGCAGCAAAAACCGGCTCGGGCTTGAGCACCATGCCCACTCCGCCCCCGTAGGGCAGATCATCGACCTTGCGATAGCGATCGGTGGCGTAATCACGGGGGTTATGGGTGTGGAGTTCAGCGATGCCGGCAGCGAAGGCACGGCCAATCACCCCAAGCTCCCGAAGGGGCTGGAAAGCCTCCGGTAAGAGACTGACGACATCCAGCCGCATCACCGCCACACCATTACGGGGCCTCGGCAGGCGGCCGACTGACGCGGCGAATCTCCGTACTGAAGCTGGCCCGGCCCGGTTCCCCATCAGCCCGATGGGCCAAACTGCTCCGCAGACGCAGATTGGGCTTGGCAAACCAGATCCGCTCACTGACCATGCCTTGCTCTGAGGGACAGCCCAGTTCCAGAATGCCGTTAAGCCAAAATTGCCATGTGCCTGAGGCGGTCTCCTGGGAGGAGGAGACAATCAAGACCCGGCCATCCGCCAAGAAGGTCAAAGTGGTGACATTTCCCCCAGGTGCTGTGACCCTCAGGCTTCCTGGGGCATCACTAGTCGCCTCTTCGAGATAGTCGACTTTGATCTCACCTCGCTCGGAATCGTGCCAAGCCTCATCCTCCTGGCTGGGGTTGATGGGTGCGAACTGACTGCGCACGGCAATCCACTCACCCGCGCAGGAACTCAGGAACGCCTCAATGGTGGAGGGCGGAAAATCATTCAAGGGACTCAAGGGCCAGGGGAAGGATCGGCCGCACCCATCTTCTCAGTCGGTGTTGTAGCCCAGTTCTGCCAGCCGGGTGGCACTGCGCCGCCAATGGGGTACCACCTTGACGAACAGTTCAAGATACACAGGCCCATTCAACAGCTTCTGCATCGATAGCCGGGCCCCCTCACCGATGCGACGCAGCATCTGCCCCCCCTTGCCGATCACGATGGCCTTCTGGCTACTGCGTTCCACCACAACGGTGGCCAGCACCGCCAGCCTGGGTCCGTCCTCCACCATCCGTTCCACCCTGACGGCCACTGAATGGGGCACTTCCTCACGGGTGTGGTGCAACACCTGCTCCCGGATCAACTCCTCGAGTAACAGCTGCTCGGGCTGATCCGTCACGGCATCGGCAGGATAAAGGTGGGGCCCCAGGGGCAAGGCCAGACTCAGGGCCTTCACGAGCGCATCGGTGCCCTCGCCCGTCAGCGCACTGCAAAGATGCAAGGGCCAGGGTTGACAGTGATCGGTTCCCTCCAACGGTGCGCCGATAGGGCCAGCAAGCAACTGCCGATATTCACTGGCAACGGCCAGGCGCCGATCTCGATCGAGCTGATCGCTCTTGTTGAGAGCGACCTGAACGGGCAAGCCACCTTGGCGCAGGAGATCGACAATGAAGGCATCCCCACCGCCTGGGGGCTGGGAACCATCCAACAACAACAACACAAGATCCACCTCGCCAATGGCCGTGCGGGCACTGCGAACCAAACGCTCCCCCAGCAGGTGGTGAGGCTTGTGGATCCCAGGCGTATCCAGAAGGACAATCTGGGCCCCAGGGGTGGTGAGGATGCCCCGCAACCGATGGCGGGTGGTCTGGGCCACAGGCGAGGTGATTGCCACCTTGGAACCGACCAGCTGATTGAGAAGGGTGGATTTGCCCACGTTCGGCCGTCCGATCAGGGCCACGAACCCAGAACGGAAGTCGTTGGAGCTGGCAACAGGGAGGGTGGAATCCATATCCTCAACATTGACAGCCCCAAGGGCTGCCGTCCCGACCAACCCTCCTCTGGCAGCCCATGAACAACCCCCTGAGCAGCGACCCCAGCCATGGAGACCATCGCCTTGGCAAGCCCATCGGCTTTCAAGAAGCGATGGCTCTAGCCAGCCAGTGGCTGGAGGAATGGGAACAGGATGAGTTGAGCGATGAGGTTTTGGCCGAGCGGGTCGGGGATTTGGTGGCTAGCCGCGATGGGGCGAGGGGTTTCTTTGTGGTGGCGATGGCAGGGGAAGGGCCCTTGATGGACCGCATGCCCGAGGCCCTGATCCAGTGCCTGCGTCTTGCGGGAGAGGGAGTTGTCGATCTCACAG
>Ga0209088_10001221_pt1 | contig 16767 bp, 19 predicted proteins | sample S_140625_EF_Meta_FD_187324 | JGI IMG/M metagenome (GOLD analysis project Ga0209088, IMG submission 187324) | Freshwater microbial communities from Lake Simoncouche, Canada to study carbon cycling - S_140625_EF_MetaG (SPAdes) (version 2) | ecosystem: Environmental > Aquatic > Freshwater > Lake ... | reverse complement strand
CGCCCTGGTGCTGGTGTTCTGGCCGGGCTGGGATGCGGCAACCCACCGCAGCCTGGTGTTTTCCCTGCTGTTGCTCGCCGGTGGTGGACTGGTGGGCCTCGCCGGCGGACCGCGTCACCCCCTAACCGCCGCTGGCCCAGCCCTGGGCGTGGGGTTGTGGCTGCTGCTGCTCCAGGTGCCCCCGCTACGCCAAGCCCTAGCCCTGGCTCCCCTGCCACCTTCGCTCTTGCTGGTGTTGCTGGTCGTCACCGCGGTGTCGCTGGCGGTGTGTTCCCTGGCGGGGGAGTCCACGGGGGGTGAGACCGGGGCGCCAGGCGAACGCGGGGAGGAGGTGGTGCCCTGAACGCCCGCTGCTACCCCTCAGCCCACGGTGCCGAGGGGCAGCCAGCATCCCCCCGCCGCCAGCTTTTCGACGATCATGCTCTTCTCGCTGATCCGTACCAGGGCATTGGCGTAGCTCTCGGCCTCCTCCCGCCGCTCGAATCGTGGTCCCGCCACCTGATCGGGAGCGCTCCGCTCAGCCCCCTCCACGGCCCTCACCCGGTAACGGCCGCGGCTGTTGTCGATGGGGGCGTCGCTGCTATCGGGGTCGCTCATGCAGCCACTCTGATGCGGTTTCGCGTCCCGTCTTTCATTCTCTGGACTCTCTTCCCACTCGCCCGAACCAGGCATGCATGGGCGGGGCGGGCGCTGCACGGCGGGGGTTAATGGTCCTGGTTCTCAGCAACCGTGGGCAAGGGCGGTGGCGATCATGGCGGCGCTTACCGGGATGCGCTCAAGGGCATCGGCGTTGTCGAGGAAGGCCTCGAAGCTGGCGTAGCGCAGCAGGTGGGGGTCGGCGTCGCAGGAGGCGACGAGCGCTTCCCAATCACCATCCCAGTCATCACCCTCGTCTCCCTCGGGACGCACGGTCCCATAGGCCAGGAGAGCCTCTCCGGGGTCAGCGCCGTCGCCGATGCTTTCGCCCTGCCAGAGGGTCTCAAAGAAGGGCCCCATGGAGGTGGCGGATCCGGGCATGGCGCTAGCTGGCAGTCCGCTCAGTCTGCAGCGCCCATTCCCACCTCTGCTCGGGAGCTCTCTGCCAGTCCCATCGCCCAGGCGGGCTGGAAGGCGAGACCGCTCGACCGTTCTAAGCGTTTCCGCAGTTCGGCGATGCGGGAGCCGGTGTGCTCGTGTTGAGCCACCCAGATCAGCGGCACGAAGATCAGCGAGTAGCCCAGGGTGGGAAGGGCTAGGCCGAAGCTCAGCAGGGTGCAGGTCCACCCCGGCAGATACGAGGGGGTGTGTGCCGCATCGAGCACGCCAAGTCGGATCGCTTCCTCAATCACCGACTGCTCTTCTGGGTTGAGGGACACGGCAGTCCTGGCTTGATGAGGCCAATTTGAGCCTTCTTAATTAATGCCTGCTTAAGGAAGGTCGCGTTGATGACATCGCGCCGGTTCTGCAGGGCACCATGGCCCTGTGGAACTGTTTGAAGGTTGTCGGCACCACCGGCCGATTCCCCGCTGGTGGCCCTTGCCGTCGGCATGACCCGGAGGCGAAGGCGCTGTCTTGTTCCGGGCCACCGTCCATGGTCGTGGGGCCTAGGTCAGCCTGCCGCCGTTACCCCGTTGCCGAGCTCCAGCAACTGACGGTGGATGGCATGGCGATGGTTGTCGTGTTGGAGGCATTGGGCCAGCTCCCGCCAGCGCCGCCAGTGCTCGCTCTGCTGGCCTTCCAGTTCGCTGCGCAGCACCGGCAGGCGTTCGGATTTCAGGGGGCTTCCGCTACCGCCGAGGGTTTGGTTCAGGATCTGCAGATCGTGCAGCTCGCCGAGGTGCTCCTGGGCCTGTCGGAGCTCCTGAATCCAGGCCCGCAGGGCGGGCTCGCCCCAGTCCTCCAGGTGTTCGAGGGCGTAGCGGGCGGCCTTGATTCGTTTACGCAGATCATGCAGGGCCTCCGCGGTGGGATCCTCCACCGTCCAGCCCGCGTGAAGAAAGAGCGCGGCGGTGAACGGTGCCTGCCAGTCGTAGAGCCAGGCCGCCAGGGGAAGCTGGCCCAGGGGGGTGAAGCGGGGCCGCTGCTGCCACTTGTGCAGGCGGGCCAGGAGCTTGAGGTAGCGGGAGCTGTGCAGGGCCTCCTTCAGGGTGTCGAAGGCCTGGCTCCTATCGCGGGCCAGGCGCTTTAAGGGCCCCTCCAGAGCCTGCTGTTCGTCGCCAGGAAGCCGCGGCAGCAGCTGCTGCTGCAGCCTCAGCTGCAACACATCGAGGTCGCGGCAGAGGCCCGTTCGCCTGGCCACGGCGGCGATGCGGCGGTCCGTCACGCTCTCCGGCAGCACCAGGGCCGGCCCGAACTGGGTCAGGGCCGTGCGCAGCCGGCGCAGGCTTACCCGCAGCTGGTGCAGGGACTCGGGGTCGCGGTCGGCCAGCACCTCGCCCTGGAGTTTCCCCAGCCGCCGGACTTGTCGCTGGATCAGCTCCAGGGCGTAGCCCCCACTGCTGAGACCAGGCTTGCTCCCCACACGATTCAGCTGCGAAGGCTCAGCAACCTCGCCGGTCGTGTCGTCCTCGACCTGGGTGTCGAGGCTGGTCCCGTCCGGCATCGCCATTTCCCGCATCAAGGCCGCCATGGCTGGATCCCAAGACCTCATTTGATCTGAGGCTAGGCAGATCTCAGGCTAGTCCCCCTTGTGGTTGGGCATTCCACCCTGGGGGCTGGAGGCGAAAGGGTTAGGTTAAGAGAGTTGTGATTTGGTCGGGTCCGCCCCAGACCTTCACCACCTTCCACCACCACGATCCTGGTTTCATCCCGATGAGCTTCGCCTTCCGCTATTTCCATCCCAATCCTGGATGGACCGCAACTCCTGCCGCCAGCAATCCTGCGTCGGCAACTTCCTGGAATGAAAGTGTTCTCGCTCCGATTCCAACTCCGATCACGGACACGGTTGGAAAGCATTGCATCCTCGAGCTTTATTCCTGCGATTGCGCCAAGCTCGATGATGAAGACTTTGTCCGATCGGCCCTCAGCAATGCCGCCCTGCGGGCTGGGGCCACCCTGCTCAACCTGATCAGCCACCACTTCCAGCCCCACGGCGTGACGGGGTTGGCCCTGCTGGCTGAATCGCACATCTCCTTTCACAGCTGGCCCGAGTCGGGTTATGCCGCCGTGGATGTGTTCACCTGCGGTGATCACACCATGCCCGAAGGTGCCTGCCGCGTGTTGGTGGAGGAATTCGGATCCCGCCATCACAAACTTCGCAGCTTTCGCCGCGAAACGCCCGGCATGATCGCCGCCCAGGAGCGCCAACCCACGGGATTTGGTGGGTTTTTGACGCCAGGGCGTTGAACGAGTTGCCATGAACGGGGGGATTGGCATCCGGTTGGGCTGCTCCAATGCGGTGGTCAATCCCCTCAGAATCGTTCTGTGAAGCGCCTGATGGCGGGGTTTGACCCCGCCATCGTTTGGGTGGCGCTCCCAGCCGACCACCGGCGTTTGTCTTAACCCCAGCCTTGCAGAACCGATTAGGTTGCCTGCAGTCCAACCCTCTTCCGATGGCCCTGATCAGCCTGTTGTCGCCCTCCACGCTCCGCGGAGGGGCCCGGCGCTGGGGGGCCATGGCCGGCAGCCTGGGGGCCGCCCTGGCCCTGACGGGCTGCGGGGGGGGGACCACGACCCTCAATGGGGCCGGTGCTTCGTTTCCTGCCTCGATCTACCAGCGCTGGTTCCAGGAACTCGCCGGCCAGGGCGTGAAGGTGAACTATCAGTCAGTGGGCTCCGGTGCTGGAGTGCGCCAGTTCATTTCCCGCACGGTGGATTTCGCCGCCAGCGATGTGCCGATGAAGCCCGAGGAGGTGGCCAAGGTGCCCCAGGGTGTGGTGCAGATCCCGATGACGGCCGGCGCCATTGCGGTGGCCTACAACCACAAGGGCTGTGATCTGAAGCTCAGCCAGGCCCAGTTGGTGGACATCTTCGCTGGCAAGATCAGCAACTACAGCCAGCTCGGCTGCGCCGCCAGGCCGATCGGGGTGGTGTTCCGCTCCGATGGCTCCGGCACCACCGCTAACTTCACGGCTCACCTGGCAGCGATCAGCCCAGCCTGGAAGGGAGCTGTGGGCGCTGGCAAGACCGTGAAATGGCCCACCGGCATCGGCGCCAAGGGCAACGAAGGCGTGGCGGCCCAGCTTCAGCAGGTGGAGGGCGCGATCGGTTATGTGGAGGAGGCCTTCGTGAAGGAGCCGCTCCAGGCCGCGGCCCTCACCAACGCCTCAGGCCAGCTGGCGAAACCCAGCCTCGCCAATGGGCAGGAGGCCCTGGCCTCGATCGATCTAGGTCCCGACCTCATCGGTTCCAACCCCAACCCGGCCAAGGGATACCCGATCGTGACCTTCAGCTGGATCCTGCTCTACAAGACCGGCAATGGCGCCAAGCACGATGCCCTGAACAAGGCGTTCAGCTACACCCTTTCGGAGCCGGCCCAGGCGATGGCGCCGGGGCTCGGGTTCATCAGCCTCCCAGCCGAGGTGGTGGCTAAGGCGAAGGTGGCCTTGGCCGCGGTTCAGCCCTGATCCGCGGCCGGGGATTCACGCTTGCCGTGGAGGGGGCTACTGGGCTTTGAGATCCCGCAGACGCTCGTCCAAGTCATGGATCATCTCAAGCCCGAACATGGGCAATTCCTGAACCGCCAGGAGAAACTCCTCCCGGTTCATCTGGATCAGCTCGCACTCACCGAGGGCCGTGGCGGTGCCGAAGCGTCGATGCTCTGGATCGACCAGCGCCCCGACACCAAAACTGCTACCGGCCTGAATCACTTCACTCTGGTGATCCCCCTCCCCCCAGCTGATCCTCACCTGACCGGAAACAACCCCGTAGAGGCAATCACCAGGTTCACCTTCGGAGAAAATCAGATCGCCGGATTTCAGTTTCAGCAGCGCTCGCCCGATGGCCAGGCTGCGCATCGTGTTCAGTTCCAGTGGAAGATTGGTCATGGAGCGGATTAAGCAGGTTTGTTGTCTGGCCGTAAGCAACCTTCGGGTGATTGATGGCCTTGGCTCCACTCTGCTTGAGCTCTTGCCGATGGAGGTTAAGAACTGATTGGCCTTGCGATCAAAGCTGCCCGGTTGCTTGTGGATTGCCAAGACGTGATGGATTCATTCTTCTGGTGCTCTTCGAGTCAGCGGTGATAGCTTGCAAACCGGTACAGGATTGTTTTTTGTGAGCACGCCCCACATCCCCGACGATTCCTGTTGACGGTGGAGGCCCTGGTGGCTCGCCTTAAGCTCTCTGGGGCACCGGGCACCTCCGATGGCCGCTCCCTCCCCCCGCTCCCCATTCCTGCTGCGGGCTGCCGCCGGCGCGGGTGACCTGCTGCTGCGCCAGTGCTTCGATGCCGACACCGGCACCTATACCTATCTGCTGGCCGATGCGGCCAGCGCCCAAGGGGTGCTGATCGATCCGGTGTTCTCCCAGCACGGCAGGGATCTGGCCCTGATTCGGGAGCTGGGCATCACGTTGGTGGCCACGCTCGACACCCACGTGCATGCCGACCATGTGAGCGGGGCCTGGTTGCTGCATCGCGCCACCGGCTGCGCGATCGGCCTGGCGGCCCGGGCCGGCGCCGAGAACGTGACCCTCCCCTTGGTCGAGGGGGACCGGGTGCCCTTCGGCGGGCGCTATGTGGCGGTGCTGGCCACTCCCGGCCACACCGATGGCTGCCTCACCCTGGTGCTCGACGACCAATCCGCTGCCTTCACCGGTGATGCCCTGCTGATCCGCGGCTGCGGCCGCTGCGATTTTCAGCAGGGGGATGCGCGCACCCTCTACCGCTCGATCACGAGCCGCATCTTCCAACTGCCGGAGGCCTGTCAGCTCTATCCCGGCCACGACTACAGCGGCCGCACGGTGAGCTCCGTGGCGGAAGAAAAGGCCTTCAACGCTCGCCTCGGCGGCAGCGCCAACGAACTGGACTTCGTGGGCTACATGGAGAACATGAGGCTGCCCCACCCGGGCCGGATCGCTGAGGCCTTGCCCGCCAACCTGCGCTGCGGCCGGCCGCTCCAGGAGGCCGACACCGCCGCCGATGGCTGGGGGCCGGTGCAGCGCAGCTATGCCGGCCTGCCGGAACTGGAGCCCACCTGGGTGGCGGACCACCGCCAAGCCCTCACCCTGGTGGATGTGCGGGGCGTCGAGGAGTTCAAGGGTCCCGATGGTCACCTGGCCGGCAGCCTCTTCATTCCCCTGCCGGAGCTCCAGGAGCGGCTGGCGGAGATCCCGCCGGAGCGGCCCGTGGTGCTGCTCTGCCATTCGGGCAGCCGCTCGGCCCTGGCCACCCAGGTGTTGATCAAGGCCGGTCGGGAGCAGGTGGCCAACCTGCGGGGCGGCCTGCGGGCGTGGGAGGCGGAGGGGCTGGCCCTGGAGGGGGCCGATCGCGGCGTTGAGTGAGCCCGGCTGGCGACCACCGTGGCTCAGTGGGGAGGCCGGGGAGCTGCAGGCCTGGCCGGCTCACCCCTCCGGGCGGGCTTCCTGGCCATGGCGCAACGCCACGGCTCGGTAGTCCGTCTTCGGGGCATCGGTTGGCACGGTCGCCAGGTCCCGGTACATCGCCGCCGCCTGCTTGCCTGAGGTGAACGAGAGGAACTCTCCCTCCACCTCGAAGCGCCACCAGTGCCGCTCGCCCCCCGGGACATGCAGCAGGGTGCCCGCTTCGATCGGGTGCTCCTGATCGCCCACGCCAAACACCACCGGCCCTTTGATCACGAAGAAGGTTTCATCCCAGGGATGGCAGTGGGGTGCCGGTCCGGTGTCGTTGGCGCCGCTGGTGTAGAAGGCCTCGAAGCACTGGGCCTGGTCGCCGCTGACCAGGGCCTGGATGTCAAAGCCGGCCACCCGCATCGCCGCGGGGCGATCGGCGGCTGGAACCATCCGTGTTGCTGCCATTTCGCTCTGGTGCCTTAGGCCCAAGGCTAAGGGAGCTGTTTGATCGGGTCCCGCAGGGCCCGTTCGCAGGCTTCAAGCCAGCCGCAGCGCCAGCACCACCGCCACCGCCAGGCCGGTGACCACGATGGTGCGGCGCAGCAGGGGCTCCGGGATCGTCCGGCCGTAGCGCCCGCCCAGCCAACCGCCCGCGGCGGTGCCCACCGCGATCAGGGCTGCCACCCGCCAGTCGACGCGGGTGAAGCCGATGAAGATCAAAGCGGCCGTGGCATTCACGATCAGCACCAGGGCATTTTTGAAGCCATTTAGCCGCTGCAGGTTTTCATCGAGGCCCACGGCCATCACCGCCAGCAGCAGCACCCCCTGGGCGGCGCCGAAGTAACCGCCATAGAGCCCCGCTAGATACACCCCGGCCAGCAGGGAAAGGGGCGTGTCCTGCCGCGGTCCTTGGCGCCGCTCGATCCAGGCCCTGAGGCGGGGCTGCAGGGCCATCAAAACCGAGGCCAGGGCGATCAGCAGCGGCACCACCGCCGCGAACAGCTTCGTCGGCAGGGCCAGTAGCAGGATCGCGCCGCTCAGGCCCCCCAGGAGGGAGGCGGGCACCAGCGCCAGCCATTGGGAGCGGTGGCCCGCCAGCAGGGGGCGGTAGGCCAGCACTCCGGCTGCGTTGCCCGGGATCAGGCCGAGGTTGTTGGACACGTTGGCCAGCACCGGCGGATAGCCGAGGGCCAGCAGGGTGGGATAGGTGATCAGGGAGCCTCCCCCCACCAGCACATTGAGGCCGCCGGCGAGTGCTGCCGCTCCGATGATCAGTGCCGCCTCCATCCAGCCCATCGCCGGCGATCCCCCGTGGACGCCGCATTGGGGCGTCCTTGTCGAACCAGCTTGCATCGACCGGGGCGAAGGGATGGGCCAGACCGTGGCCGGTGCCCTTCGAACAGAGCGATGGCGGACGCCGCCGCGGCGCTCGGCGGGCGCCAGCCCCTGACAACGATCGACAACATCAGCAGGATGCAGGGATGTGTGTTGCCCCCCAGCAGTCCCGATGCTGAGCCCCTCCCGCGGCCCCGAGCGGCTGATCCGCATCGGTCAGTGGCTGATTGCCCTGCTTTTCGCCTACTTCCTGATCCAGGTGGGCTCCAGCCTGATCGCCGACCTCCCCCTGCTCGCCAAGGCACCGCAGCAGGAGCAGTTCGTCGATCGGTCCCGCCTGGAGCCCCTGTTGGCCGAGCTGAAACCGCTCAACCAGGCGCGCGACGACCTCCAGGGCAGCCTCGAAGGTGTACGGCAAAAGGAGGTGGAGGCGCGGGAGGCTTACGACACCGACAAGGCGAGTTTCGACAACTGGCGCTCGGCCCGCTCCGCCACCGAGCAGTCGGGCCAGAACCCGGAGGTGATCGCCCGGGTGCGCCAGCTCGACACCCAGCTCGACCAGCAACGGCGGCTCAGCGCTGAACGCCAGGGGCTGGAACGGCAGCTGGGCGACCTGCAAAGCCGGATCGGCGGGCCCCAGCGCCAGGTGGACCAGCTCCAGGCCGAGGCCCAGGCTCGCTGGGAGAAGGCCCGCCAGGGGGCTGAAGGCCGGGCCTTCGGGTTGCGGCTGCTGTTCGTGGGACCGCTTCTCGCCCTGGCGATTTGGCAGTTCCGCCGCTTCCGCGGCACCGACCAGTGGCCCTTCGTCTGGGGCTTCCTGCTGTTTGGTCTGTTCGCCTTTTTCTTCGAGCTGGTGCCCTACCTACCCAGCTTTGGGGCCTACATCCGCTACGGCGTTGGCGCGCTGCTGACCTTCCTCGGCGGCCGGGCCCTGATCCGTTGGCTGAACGCCTACCTGTTGCGAAAGCAGGCGGAACAGGCCGCTCCCCAGCAGGAGCGCCAGCGCCAGATCCGCTACGAGAGTGCGCTGCAGGCGCTGGGGCGCAACCAGTGCCCCAGCTGCGAACGTTCCTTGACCCGCAGCGAAGGCCAGCTGCCCAACTTCTGCATGCACTGCGGCCTGCAGATCCAGCGCGATTGCCCCCGCTGCAACCACCACCATTTGAGCTTTTTCCCCTACTGCCCTTCTTGCGGTTTGGTGGCCCCCACAGCGGACAGAGCTACGGGACTGGATGGCGGAACAGCGAACCCAACGTGAATCCTGTGGTCTGGCGATGTTGGGACGGCTTGCAATTCTCCCCTTCTCTTCAGCCTTCCTGTCGCCGTAGCGATTCCACCCTCCGCTGCAACAGGGGCAGAGCCGTTTCGGGCCAACGGGCGGAGTATCGGTAGAGCTGGGCAATCGAGCTGTTGTGCTTCTTCACGGCATCGCCGTAGGACGCAATGGCTTAGCGGTGATTGCCAATCGCCTGGATCACAGTGGTGGCATTGGCCTCCCCGCGGCGGAAAGCATGGCTGGCGGCCTCGATCGCCCGAGACGATTCCCGCAGCTGGTCGTTCGCTGAGCTGATCACGATCAGGCTGCTGATATAGGCCGCGTGGCTGATCTGCACCTCCGCCACGATGGCGAGGCGATCCAGTTCGGCCTGCTGGTTGGAGGCGATTGCGCGTTTTCGCTCGGCTGTCGCCAGGGCGGCACTAATGCCGCCATCTTCAAGGTGCCAGTTGAAATAAAGCCCGGCGTCCTGGGTCCTGCTGATGCTCATGCCACGCCCGCTCTTCGTCGTCGTGGATCTCTGGGTGTAGCGATCGCCCTCCAGGCCGCTGCTGGCCTGCAACCAGAAGCTCGGCAGCACCTGGTTGCTGATCGCCTTGGCACTCCAGCCAAGCTGTTCGGACTCCGCCAGGCTGGCTTTGATTTCCTCGCGCAAGGCCAGAGCCTGATCGATCGTCTGCTTCAGGCTGAGATCCCATCGCCCCTGCTGCCGCAGCGGATCCGAGGGCATGGCGAGGTCTCCTGGTGGCAGGCTCAGCAGACGTGCCAACTCTGCCGCTTGGCGAATGACCTGCTCGTGGCTATTGATCTTGAAGATGAGAAGATCGAGTTCCTCCGCGGCAAGCTGGCCACGTTCACTTTCGCTGCTGTCAGAATTGGACCCCCTGTCTCGAGCAACTTTTACCAGTGCATAGGTGAGTTTGGCAAGCTCGGAATAGCTTTTTTCGAGATCGCGCTGTTTCTGGAGTTCAGCGTAGGTTTGCTGAATATTGAGAATCAGATTGCGGGCGCTGATGTCGAACAGCAGTCGACTTGCCCGCAGGGAGGCCAGCGAAGCCTTGGTGCGGGGTGTACGGCTGGGGTCGAAGAACGTCCACTGCAGCTGAACCCCAGGCAGCAAATAACGGCCGTAAGAAATCTCATTGTTGCTTCTGGTCGTCTCAACTCCGACCAGGCCCGGAGAATCGTTCTTTCCCAATATGGTCGGCACCCATTCGCGACGGATGGCAATGGTCTGCCATTGGGCGGCCTCGATCTCGGCGTAGCCCTGCGCCAGGAGCGGGTTGCGCGCCAGTCCCATGGCCATGGCCTGCAATTCACTCAGCTTTTGGGCCTTGTGTTCGAGATGGTCTTCGTATTGACGCAGTCGTTCGAATAACTTGCTGCTTTCATCGCTGGAAGGGTCGGGTACGGCCTTGCCGTTGGGAAGCGGCACTGCCACCGTGGCGATGATGACCACGCTGATCGCCAGGCGAGTCCAACTCGGTGGACGGAGGAATGGCCTGTCAGTTGGCACGTTGCGAGAGGGCAATGAGCGGTTGGGTCACGATCTGGAAAGAGGGGAAGGCTGCGGGCTTGAGGAGGCTAGATTTAGACCATTCTTGTGATCAATTGATAGAATCTTCCCAGCGCTACGCCGATCAGGTCAAGAACCATGAAGGTGTGAATAGCAACGAGAATCTTGCCGGTGCGATTGAGGCCTGAAACCTCCGGCCTCCCGCGTCGCACCAGTGCCATTAACGATGCATGGAAGTAGTCGAATGTGCTCAGGGAATCCCCTTTGTCGCTGATTTCGACAACGGTTCCCGGGTTTTCTTTTCCGACCCAGTCGAAACGCCAGAAGATCCAGCCCCAGGCAACCACGAAGAAGATCAGGTAGGTGAAGATCTGCCCAAGCAGCATCGATGGAGCCCCTGGAGGCGTGAGCAGGAGAAGATTGATCTTGAGGAAGTGAATGATCAGATTAAAGCTGATGAAACCCCCTGCAACGATATCAATCCATCGGCGCGGAATGCCGCGCCTTAGTACCACGCTCAACACAAGCAATGCGACGATTGGCCAAGAGACATAAAGGGCGAAGTTTGCGTGTTCTGTTACTACATATTTGAGCATGTTCTTGAATCCATGCGTTTTGTCTGCTTTCGACGTATCCAGCGCGTCCACATAATTCAGCATCTGCATTCGCACCAGGATGAGGCTCAGCAGAATCCCCGCTTCCTTAAGCTGCTCCTGGGCTTCTCGAGCGGACAGGCGTCCCCAGGCCTTGGCGGTGCGACTGGGCTGAGGTGTCGCTGGGGGCTGCTGAAGCTCCGATGGCATTCCAACCATGTGCTCATCTGGGCGGACCATACCGCCTCTGGACAAGGCGCAGCGGTTCATCAGCGCCATGGACGACTCCTGCCTGGGGGCATTCCTTTCTGCTGCTTGGCCGCGAAGCAGCCCCTAAAATTCAGCGGTCGTGCCGGCTTACGGGATGGTCGTTCCCCCCCTGCTGATCGCCCGACCCCTCCAGGATCAGACGCCTAACGGAGCCGACGCCCTGCTGCTCCCGGGCCTCGCCAACCGCCACGGCCTGATCGCCGGCGCCACCGGCACCGGTAAGACGGTGACGCTGCAACGGATCGTGGAGCAGTTCAGCCGGATCGGCGTGCCCTGCCTGCTGGCCGACGTGAAGGGCGACCTCTCCGGCCTGGCGGCCTCGGGCCAGGAGAAGGCGGTGTTCAGCCAACGGCGTGCACAGCTGGGGCTGCCCTCGGCTGCCTTCGCCGCCTGTCCGGTGGAGTTCTGGGATGTGTTGGGCGAGCAGGGCCATCCGCTACGGGCCACGATTTCCGAGTTGGGGCCAATCCTTTTGGCCCGCCTGCTCAACCTCAATGACACCCAGGCCGGGGTGCTCACAATCGCCTTCCGCCTCGCCGACGACCAGGGCCTGCTGCTGCTCGATCTCAAGGACCTGCAGGAACTGCTGCGCCACCTGAGCGAGAACGCCCGCAGCATCCAGAGCACCTACGGCAACATCTCCGCCGCCAGCGTGGGGGCGATCCGGCGGGGACTGCTGGCCCTGGAGCAACAGGGGGCCGATCGCTTCTTCGGCGAGCCCTCGCTCAACGTGATGGACCTGCTCCAGACCGATGGCGCCGGCCATGGGGTGGTGAACATCCTGGCCGCCGACCAGCTGGTGCTCTCCCCCAAGCTCTACGCCACGGTGATGCTCTGGCTGCTCTCCCAGCTGTTTGAGCAGCTTCCCGAGGTGGGCGATGTCGAGAGGCCGAAGCTGCTGGTGATCTTCGATGAGGCCCACCTGCTCTTGGATGGCGCGCCACAGGTGCTGCTGGAGAAAGTGGAGCAGGTGGTGCGGCTGATCCGCTCCAAGGGGGTGGGCCTCTATTTCTGCACCCAGAACCCGATGGACCTGCCCCCGAAGGTGCTGGGCCAGCTCAGCAACCGCGTGCAGCATGCCCTGCGGGCCTTCACCCCGCAGGAGCAGAAGGCCGTGAAGGCCGCCGCCACCACCTTCCGTCCGAACCCGCCCCTCAATGTGGAGGCGGCGATTGGCGAGCTGGCGGTGGGCGAGGCGCTGGTGTCGTTTTTGGATGAGAAGGGCGCACCCACACCGGTGGAGCGGGCCTTGGTGGTGCCTCCCGAGAGCCGGGTGGGGCCGATTTCGCCCGAGGAGCGCAGCCGGCTGCGGCTGGCCTCGCCGCTACACGACCACTACCGCGAAGCCGAGGACCGGGAATCGGCCTACGAATTGCTGCTTCAGCGGGCCGCCGAGGCCGCCGCCGCCGCCGAAACCGCCAAGCGCGAGGCCGAGGCGGCGAAGCAGGCCGAAGCCCTGGCCAAGCAGGAAGCCAGCGAGCAGCAGCGCCTGGAGCGGGCCGAGCAGCGCAGCCAGGAACGCGACGCCGCCCGGGCCGCCGCCACCGCCGCCCGCGAGAAGGAGCGGCTGCTGCTGTCGTTGGCCGGGGAGGCGGGCAACCTGTTTGGCGGTCGCACGGGGCGGAGCATCGCCCGGGGCTTGATGGGGGGGATCCTGGGCCGGCGCTGAGCCGGGCCATCCCTGGCAGGATGCGCCGATGTTGATGCAGGGCATGGCCAGCGCTCCCATCCCGCTAGAGGAGCTCGCCGCACTCAAGGCGGTGGCCGAAGCCTTCGATCTGCAGGCGGCGGTGGAGCGGATCGAGCCCCTTGGCAACGGCAATGTGAACGCCACCTACCGCGTGCACCTGGTGGGGGCGGAGCAGGGCGGCTGCGTGCTGCAGCGCCTGAACACGGCCGTTTTCCGCCAGCCGCGGCTGGTGATGGCCAACATCGACGCCGTGGCGGCCCATGTGGAGCGGCGCCTGGCCGAGGGCAACCCCGACCCCGCTGGTCGGCCGTGGCGGATGCCCGCGGTGCTGCGCCAACGGGACAGCGGCGAACCCTGGCTGGAGCGCGATGGTCAGTTTTGGCGGATGATCAGCTTCCTGGAGGCCACCCGCAGCGTGGAATCGATCGAGGGTCCCGAGCAAGCCCGCGAGATCGGTGCGGGCCTGGGCCTGTTCCATGCCCTGATCCACGATCTGCCCGCCGAGCAGCTGGCCGACACCTTGGAGGGGTTTCACATCACGCCGGCCTACCTGGAGCAGTACCAGAGGGTGCTGACCGAGACCACCGTGGAGCCGAGCGAGCGCTGCACCGAGGCCATCGCTTTCGTGGCCGAGCGGGAACACCGTGCCGGGGTGCTGGAGGAGGCCCGGGCGGCCGGCCGGCTGCAGCTGCGGCCGATCCACGGCGACCCCAAGATCAACAACCTGCTGCTCTGCGAGCGCAGCGGTCAGGCCGTGGCCCTGATCGACCTCGACACCGTGAAGCCGGGCCTGGTGCACTACGACATCGGCGACTGCCTGCGTTCGGCCTGCAATCCCCTCGGCGAGGAAACCACCGACCTCGACGCCGTGCGCTTCGACCTCGTCCTCGCCGAAGCGGTGCTGCAGGGCTATCTCGGCGTGGCCCGCGGCTGCCTCACCCCCGCCGATCTCGAGGCCATTCCCGACGCCATCGCCCTGCTGCCCTTCGAGCTGGGCCTGCGCTTCCTCACCGACCACCTGGCCGGCGACGTGTACTTCCGCACCGAGCGCCCCGGCCACAACCTCGATCGGGCCCTAGTGCAGTTTCGACTGGCCGCCAGTGTGGAGCGGCAGCTCGAGGCGATTCAGGCGCTGGTGGAGCGGTTGTGATGGATTCCAATTCCCCCTTGCGTTCGCCATCGCCTCAGCCCGTGCAGCACCCCTTCGTCCTGCGCTCCTTCGCGCCGCCCCCCACCTCGCTCGCTCTGGCCGGCAGCGTGCGCCGCGACGGCGATCACCTCAGCCTTCGGTATCGGCTGGAGGACCCGGAGGGCCTGGTGCTGCTGCCCCCGGCCACCGCAGCGCCGCGCCGTTGTTACGACCTCTGGACCAGCACCTGTTTCGAGCTCTTCCTGGCCGAACCCGGCGCCGAGCCCTACTGGGAGGTGAATCTGGCGCCCAACGGTGACTGGAACCTCTTTCGGCTGAGTGGCTACCGGCAAGGCCTCGCCCCCGAGCCGGCCATCGTCGATCTGCCCTTCGTGGTGGAGCGCGCTGGGGGCGGCCTTGATCTGATGGTGACTCTGGATCTTGGCTCCTTGCCGCTGGCGGGCCGGCCCCTGGAGTTGGCGGTGACCGCCGTGGTGGAGTTGCGGGATGGGGAGATTCTGTATTGGGCCTTGCGCCATCCCGGCGAGCAGGCCGATTTCCATCGGCGCGATGGCTTCCTGCTGCGGATCTAGCTCCGCTCAGCGCCCCTCCACCAGCTTCTGAAGAAAGGCCTCATCCACCGCGCCGGACACCGCCTCGCCATTCACCACGAAGAAGGGGGTGCCCTCCAGGCCGAGGCGATCGGCCAGTTCACGGTCGCGGTTGATGGCCTCCAGGCTGGCGGGGCCCTGCCGATCGCTGTTGAAGCGCTTCAGGTCTAGGTCCTGGTTGCGGGCGATCTCCACATAGAGGGGTTCACCCAGGCGCTCCTGGGCGGCGAAGAGGGCATCGTGGAACTCCCAGAACTTGCCCTGCTGCTGGGCCGCCCAGGCGGCCCTGGCCGAGGGGAGCGCCTCGGGGTGGATCCGCTCGAGCGGATAGAACTTGTAGGTGAGGCTGAGTTTGCTGCTGTTTTTGGCCAGGAACGTCCGCAGGGTGCTGCTGGCGCCGGCGCAGTAGGGGCACTGGAAATCGGAGAACTCGATCAGCCGCACTTGGCCCTGGCCCCGGGTGGGGGAGCTGCCGATCGCGGTGGCGGGATTGCGTTGCAGCTCGGCGAGGGCCCCTTCCCGGGCTTGGCGCTTCCTCTCTTCCAGCCGGCGCAGCTGGGTCTGCAGGGCCTCGAACACCGCCTCGGGATGGCGCTGCAGCACGTCCAGCACCCGCGCATCGAAGTCCGCGTTGACGGCCAACGGAGCTGCCGCGGTGGTGGCAGAGGCTCCCGGAGCCGCGGCGGCGGGGAGGGCGCGGGCGCCCAGGCTGAGCAGCAGCGTCAGCAGCAGGGCCAGGCTCCGGCTCAGGCTGCTCCAGCCGCTGCGATGCCGGCCAGCTCTCGGTTCGACAGCGTGAGCGAACAGCACAGGCTGGGTTCCGATGCCCGGATGGGGGGACGATCCCGGCATCTTCAAGGCCTTCAGGCAGGTGATCGCTCCACTCTCGGCCGTCGGAGTGAGCAAGCGCCAGCCGACTGGCGAAAATGCCCAGGGTTGTGATGGTGGCCGCTGCAGGAATCCCGCATTCCCGCTGCGGCGAAACGATTCGGGCGCCCGGCGGGTGTTGCGGACCCGTGTCGCGCGCAACACGGCTGCGATGCTCCGGTGCACGCCTCCCGCTACCGGCGATGGGAGAGGCTGGGTGGACGCCCGACCCCTCCGATGGCCGCCGCAACCCGATCGAGCGCCGCCCTGGTGCTGCGCCGCATGGCCTCTGAGGCGGATTCCGACGCGGAGCATGAATCGGGCCCGACGGGCAACGCCGCTGCGCAGCGGGGCTTCGGGGGCGGATCCGGCCGGCGGGACGCGTCCGGCGGCCGTGGCGCCCGGGGCCGTAAGCCGGGCGCCTTCGGGCAGCCGGAAGGCAGCGGATCCCAGGGGCGCCGCAAACGGGGCAGTGGCCTCAGTGCCGCCGATCGATCGCCCCTGGGCAAGGCTCCCGACCTGGAGGCGATCATCGCCCGCCAGCGTCTCGGGCTGCCCCTGGCCGGACGCCTGCGGGAGGCGGATGTCACCCGGGCCTGGAAACTCGCCGCCGCCGACCACCATCCCGACCGGGGCGGCCGGCACGACACCATGCAGGCGGTGAATGTGGCCCGCGACCTGCTGCTGGGACGGGGGGTGGACTGAGTCGGGCTGGCGCGCGCTTGCGGGCGGGCCACAAGGGCTGACGATCGGGGGCATCCATTCCGGGCGCATCGCTGCTGCCAGGAGGCCGGCTACGGAAGCCCCCTAGCTGACCTGCGAGCTGCTGCAGAGTTGGGGCGAAGGCGATGTTGGGCGCACTCGCCTTGGCCCGTGCCGATCGCTGGTCCCCCCCGCCGCTGGGAGGATCGGGATCCACCGCCTCCGGCTGCCATGGTTGAACGTGCCGCCCTGCTGGGCAGCTGGCAGCTCTGGGCTGGCCTTTCGGCCCTGTTCGCCGCCATCACCTCCCTGCTGGCCAAGCTGGGGGTAG
>Ga0209088_10001220_pt1 | contig 16771 bp, 9 predicted proteins | sample S_140625_EF_Meta_FD_187324 | JGI IMG/M metagenome (GOLD analysis project Ga0209088, IMG submission 187324) | Freshwater microbial communities from Lake Simoncouche, Canada to study carbon cycling - S_140625_EF_MetaG (SPAdes) (version 2) | ecosystem: Environmental > Aquatic > Freshwater > Lake ... | reverse complement strand
TTGTCACCAAATTAACATCTGCAGTTCCATTAAAAGATACAGCAGGAGCATCTACATCACCACTGATACTGAAGTTTCTAGCATTTGTTAGTTGATTTGCCTTATCTACAGTGGCAGAACTAAATGCAATTGGAATATTGGAAGCAGAAGTGATTCTGCCTTTAGAATCTACCGTTACAATACCAACTTGAGTAGATGAACCATAAGTCCCTGCCGCAACACCAGAGTTTGCTAAAGTACCTACTCCAGTAACATTCGTACTGCCATCAAAATTAACGTCCCAAGATAAGTCTCCAGTAACTGCTATATTTCTTGCAGTCTGTAATTTGGAAGCAGTATCGGCATTACCAGTAATTGTTCCTACAAAGGTATTGGCATAAATATTATTCCATTTATTGCTAGTACCACCAAGGTTTAAAGTTCCATCAGTAGAAGGTGTGATTCCAGTACCAACTCTAGAAGTGAAACTTACTGTATCGGTTGTAGCGTCACCAAAAATAACATTACCAGTGGAAGTTAGATTAGTTACAGTTAATAAATCTGTACTTGGATTGTAAGAAATACCTGCATCAGTGTATAAAGACTCATAAGAAGCAGTTGCATTATTAGAATCAACAAAAGTTGGATAGAATGTTGCATTTGTTGCAGTTGATATTGTTCCAACTTTATCTGCATTAGTAGCAGTAGCAACAGTTGCAGCACTAAAGTTAATTCCAGTATTTGTAACTGATGTAACTCTACCTTTAGCATCTACTGCAAATACTGGAACTTGAGTGGAAGAACCATAGGTATTTGCAGAAACACCAGAGTTTGCTAAAGTACCCGTTGCAGTAACGTTAACACTCCCATCAAAATTAACATTCCAAGCTAGGTCTCCAGTAATTGCTATATTTCTAGCAGTCTGTAATTTAGTAGCAGTATCAGCATTGCCAATAATTGCTCCGGCAAAAGTATTAGCATAAACTGTTGCCCACTTTTGAGATGGACTTCCAATATCCTGAGTTCCATTATTAGTTGGAAGAATCTTATCACCAAATGTTGATATACCAGTAATTAAAGAGGTTCCAACGACATGAAGGTTTGATGTTGGATTTATGATTCCAATACCTAGATTACCAGCAAAATAATTACTTTGACTACTCCATTCCTGATAGATGCCCCAGTTATTGGTAATATTAACAGTACCAGAAATACTAGGAGTTCCTAATCTTAAACCATAGAGGTTTGTGATATTAGTGACTGAACCAGTTCCATCTGCCCGAATGATATTAAAACCAGTATTAGTAAAATATTCTGCAGTTGTAATGTTTACTGTATTATTCGAACCAGGAGTAGCACCTCCTTGACCAATATTTAAGGTAGAAGTATTACCTTTCCAAGTAGTTACATTACGTGTTGTATTTGATACACCATTATCAATAAAAAGTGTTGGCGCATAAACTGTGCTTGCAGTTTGAGTGGATGATGGAGTACCAGTTAATGTAAAACTTCCCTCACAACTGGCAAGACTAATACTACTACCACCAAAACGGATAATATCATTTAATCCAAGTATTTGAGTTGTTGGTGCTGTTGATGACCATGTAACACCACTTTGAATTGCAGTTGTATATAATCTTGTTAAATCAGTAGAAGTGGATGATGCACTTAAAGTTAGTTGATTTACTAATCCAGTAACAAAATTAAATCCACCAGGAGTTGATGAGTTAATTGTCTGTGATGTATCTAATGTAAGATTATTGTATATACCTGGATTTACTCCAAATGAAGCAGTAGAAGGATAGGTAAATCCAGAACCATTTGATACATAAAGACCATTTGGAACTGTATAACCAAAAGTTGTAAATCCACTGGGAACTTGAATGTGTGCGATGCTTAAAGGATTTGTGGTTCCTATACCCAATGAGTTAGTGGAAGGATTGAATACTAATAAGTCATCGGTTCTTACAGTTGTTAAACCTGCATTAACATCAACAAAAGGAATATATCTATTAGTATTTGTCGAATCCAAAGAAACCGCAATAGATGATGCATAACCAATAATATTACCTAAAAAAGTATTGGCATAAATATTATTCCATTTTTTGGAAAGACTGCCGAGATCTAAAGTTCCACTAATATCGGGGATAATATTGCCACCAAATGTTGCAATACCGGCAATATTTACTTGACCACCAACATTAAGATTCTTTTCAATACCAACACCACCTTCTGTAATAATAGAACCTGTGTTTTTATCATTAGATTCAGTCGTGTCATTTACATAGATGGCATCATTTATCTGTGTTGTTCCTGCAAGGGAATCTAAAATTAGATTTCCACTATTCGTACTAATTATATTTCCATCAAGTTTAATACTACCAAACGTCCCAACACCGATAACATTTAAGTTATTAATAGTTGCTATTCCAGTAGCATTTAGATTCTTCGTTGTTGCGATTTCTGTAACATTTAAACCATTAGTGGTGGTGAATCCAATAACATTTAGATTTCTAGTTGTTGTAAGTCCAGTAACACCTAATGTTGCTATGGTTGCTATACCAGTTACATTTAAATTGATTAAATTTGTTCTATCAATATTGACTTCAGTAACTGTTAAAACTCCAACGATACTATTTCTTATACTAGCAAATCCTACTGTTGTCACTCCAAGATATGAGTTTGTAATCGTTGCAAATCCTACCGTAGCAACTCCAATATAAGCATTTGTTGCGGTAATAAGTCCTACTGTGGTTATTCCAAGATTTGAGTTAGTAATATTGGCATATCCTATTGTAGTTACTCCAAGATATGAATTTGCAATTGTTGCAAATCCAACCGTAGCGACTCCCGTAACTCTTAGATTATCAATCTCAGTTTGACCCTTAAATCTAGAATATCCAAGAACATCAAAAAGATATGCTGGTTGAGTACTTCCGATGCCAATACGACTGGTAGACGGATCAAATACAAAATTAGAAGCACCATCAACTAATCCAGCAGCATTATGATATTGAATGTTAGTAACTGTGCCACCGGCACCTGATCTAACTGCTTCTTGGTTTGTCCATTGCAATCCTCCAAAACTATTCTTTATAAGAAGTTGGCCACTTACACCTGGTTGATTATAATAATCATATATTGTACCCGTTAACCGAAGATCACCATTAATGTCAAGTTTCTGCGTTGGATTTGTGGTTCCTATTCCAACCAATCCATTCGATTTTACATTAAGGAATGTACCTCCCGTACCAACAACTAATCCATTACCAACAGTTAAAATTCCTACAGAACTATTAAATACTAGTCCAGAAGAAGTTGCAAAATCTCCACTTTCTTTGAATAAAACGCTTCCATTATTTCCTGGAGGGACAATTGTTATGGTTGCTACAATATCCAACGGAACTGCACTTGCCGTAACACTATTACCAACAAATTTCAGTTGAGTAATGCTACTTAAACTTCCTACAAGAGTGTTCTCTTCAAATACACTGATAGATCCAGGAATTAATCCACCACTAACAGGAACCCAATATCTTTCTCCCGGATAATTTGCATTGGTAGAAGCAACAGAAACAATCTGATATTGTTGCCCAGGAGGAGGTGTTTTAAATCCAATAGATGAAATACCTATTGTTGGGTCACCAAGATTTGGTTCTGCCTGATTTACTGCAAGATATTGATATCTATCTGAGGTAAGACCAGATTGAGATATTCTTTTAGATCTTCCACTTAGATACTTTGCCATATCTTATACTAAACTATTTTCCAGGATGCTACAAATAAACTCCATCTGCAATGGTGCAACTAATCCACCACTGACATAAGTGTGTGTAATTCCGGCACCTACACCGGAATTTGTAACAAAAGTTTTTGAGGTTCCTACACTACCAGTGATTGAAGTTATTGTAAAAGATGCCTGTGGTGATGGAAAAATAGTTGTTGTAATTCCTGTTGATCCAGTACAAGTAAAGTTAAGTCCACTCATTGTGACTTGATCATTTGCAACAAAATTGTGAGCAGTTGAAGTTGTAATCGTAGTGATTCCTGTATAAGTATCATACACACATCCAGTAATTGTGACAATACCAGTCTGTGTTCCTCTTATTACAACAGAATCCGAAATAAGTGCAGTTCTTTCTAAGACTAGTCTACCATCAATAATAATTAAACTATCATTTGGTGGAATTTGAGACTCTTTAATGATTCTAATATCTCTAGTATTTCCCGTTTTATTTGTCTTTCTTCTATGTGTAAATGTAATTGAAGGATATGTATTTACCCCAACATTCGATACTTGTGCATAAAGAATAATTGAAGATACTCCGGTTGGTGTGGAATATACTACCTGCTCTCCTGGTGCAACTGGAACTGCAATTGTTAGAAACTTATTAACTGGTGCGACTGCCATTTCTTATCTCAATGCAAGAATTAAAGGTGTAACTTGTGCCTGTATTGCTTTACTAAAATCTCTTCCAGTAATTGTTGCAGTTGTTTGATCTACTTGAATACCTTCACCAATGTTAAAGTTTCCTTTTTGATCAGTACTTGTATAAGGTATTTGTGCCCCATCAAGTGCAACAATTTCATTTTCTTTGATGGGTACTGCACCCTTCAAAGGAGTTGAAGTATTTATGTCTGTGCCAGTACCAATATATTCAAAGGAGTGTCCACTTGTGAGAATACGACTAATTCTTCTCATTTCAATTGCATCTTCAGCATAAACAAGATAAGGAACAAACTCATTCAATGTTACGGTACTAATTCCAGTCACTGTTGGTGGAGTTGCAGATTCAACCGTATAATAAATTGGTTCCATTACTGCAACCAAATCATTTGTTGGAGTCCCATTAATTTTAACTTTTATATTTTGAGTGGACAAATAATTTCTTCCACTATTTACAAGATCAACGGCAGTAATTACTCCACCATCACTAATTGTTGGGGAAACTTCTGCGATAATTCCTTCTGGCCCCAATGGAGTTGAACTATTTGTATTAAAATCATAGATACTAATATCAGGTGGTGCCCCGGCACTATATCCAGATCCACCATTAATGACTGTAATACTCTTTAATCTTTGTAGTGGTGCAGTAATAATTCCAGTTTGTCCTGTAGTGTAATTTGAAAGATTGATCTTAAACCACAGTGCCTGACCATCATAAGGTCTTCTTGCCTGAGTTCCGTCAGATATATCTTTAAATACAATTGTATCTGCTTCTGCGGTTGTGGTTGTATTTACTTTTGCAGTAAATTCGGTTCTACCTAAACCAACTGCATAAAGTCCAAAATTACCAAAAGATGAGTTAGAGTTTGTAAGATCACATTGTCCACCAGTATCAACATAAATTGCCTTATCACAGTTAATAGTGAAGATCGAAACTAATTGAGCATAACCATTATTCGTAATGGAAACACCAATGCCTGCCTCATTATATTGTGTAAATGAGTCACAAACCATACATTTAAGATCTGCTCCAATTGTGGAGGAAACTGCATGATCTCCATTAATCTTCATACCAATACTTAATGGCATAAAGTTTGTACAGTTTCTTACGTAGGGTGATCTCCATCTTCCACTTGGACCTTCTGTTGCTGGTCCTGGTGCAGTGTATCCAGTCACTGCACCATAAGATTTTCCTAGTACAACATCTCCGGTTGTTGGTGGAAACGCAAGTGCTCCTCCACCAGGATTTGTTTGCCCAGTATCACATGAAAAATTCATATTTTCAATCAGACATCCTCTTCTTACGTGGAAAATATCTTTACCAGTATTTTGAGGAACAACGGTTACAAGACGCAGATCTTGTCCAGATACACCAACATCAGTTCTCAATCCGATAGGATTATTTTCATAATATACACCAGGACGAACCATAATAGTGTCTCCTGGTTGAGCAATTGCCGCTGCAGCACCAATTGTAAGTTTGGCATCTCCTTCGGTATTTCCAGCATTATCATCATTACCATACTTAGAAACCCAAATCAGATTTCTTGAATCTGCTCCTGCCGGTGCCCAAATTATCTTTCCATCAGGATTATTAACTGATACTACATTTGGACCATTACTAATAATTGTTGTTACAATACCAGCACAAGTATAAATTGCAGATACTACATTTGAGCAACCATTAGGACTGGTATTTACTCCAACAATTGCATCATCTTGAAGAGTTAAGTCTCTGATTTGACGAATACTACTTACACCACTTTGATATGATCTTGGTAGTGGTGCATTATTGATAATATATCTTGCAAGTTGTGCTGCAGTTGTGATTGCGACAATTGTAGCATCTTTAATTGAATATCCATTACTATCATTACCCGTAATATGAATGAGTGATGCGCCATTATAATATGATCTTCCAGCACCTACAGACTGAACATTCCCACCCTTTGTAATATCAATCGTAATTGCTTTTAGAATACTCTTAATGTCATTTCTACAAGTAGAAACTCCACCAACACCAGGAACAGCAAATGCAGGATTCTTATAACTCGTACTTGTAATAAATCCAATTGCTTCTGCTGCAATAAACTCAAGATTCAGACGAATCATATTTGCAGCATCAAAGAATCTGCCACCAATAATTTGCCCGGCAGTATCTACACCAACTTGTGTAAGTACTGATCTTGGAGTTTGATAAAAATTAGTATCGTATCCGACCTTATTATTCGCATCAATTATTGCCTTTCTAAATTTAGTACTCTTTGCTAAATCAATATCAAACTCTGGATTATAACTTCCTATAGCAACAGAACCAATTCCAGTTGTTGTAATTACCGTTCCACCAACTCCAACCTGAAATGTCGAATTTAATGTTGTTGCCGCACCAACTACTAATGTATTAGAAAGACTTGTAGCACCACCAACATTTAATGTATTAAATAATGTTGTAGTACCAGCAACTCCTAATGTATTAGAAAGACTTGTAGCACCACCAACATTTAATCTATTATATAATGTTGCAGTACCAGCAACTCCTAATGTATTATTGAGTGTAGTGGCACCATCAACATCTAATGTATTTGTAAGTGTAGTAGCACCATCAACATCTAATGTATTTGTAAGTGTAGTAGCACCAGTAACATCTAATGTATTATTGAGTGTAGTAGCACCATCGACATTTAATATATTGGAAAGTGTAGTAGCACCACCAACAATTAGTGTATTATTGAGTGTAGTAGCACCATCGACATCTAATGTATTATTGAGTGTAGTAGCACCATCGACATTTAAAGTTGTGTCAAAATCAACTGCACCACTAGTATGAAGAGTTCCTGTGATATCTAAAGTTGAAGATGGATTACTATTTTGAATTCCTACATTTGTAAGTCTATAAATGTCTCCTGCAGTATTAAATCCCCAAAAATCCTTAGTCTGTATATCTGCTATAAAGTTTGGATTGGATGGATTTTGAATTGGAATGACAGTATCAGTTCCTATACCAAGACTATTAATCTGTTTGAAATTTAATACTGTGAATGATTTTGCTAAACCTGCTGTAGGGATATAAGTTCCTTCATCTTGAACATAAATTCCTTGTGTAAAATTTGGAGTTCCTGCGATCCATCGGACACCACCGGCATCCATATTTAAATAATATCCATTTATGCCAGGAGAGTTGACAGAATCATAGATAAAATCATCTATTTTTACACTTCCTGAAATATCAAGTCGTTGTTCTGGTTCTGTGCTCCCAATGCCAACTCTATTACTGATCAGTGCCGTTCCTGTTACATCAAATTCTTTTTTTGGATTGATAGTACCAATACCAATTTTATTACTAACTATTGCCGTTCCAAGCACATCAAGTGTTTGTCTTGGGAGTGTTACTGCTATACCAATATTTCCAGTAGATGTTGTTAATATAGTGCCACCAATACCAACATCTAGTCTATTTCTAACTGTTAAAATTCCGACAGATGCAGTCTCGCTAATATATACATCACTGTAAAAGTTAGATTTTTCATATACATCTAACGTTCCTTCTATAGTTAGATTATTGAACCTTGCATTACTACCAGTAAAATCTCCACAATATAACTTTCTATAAATGTAGACATCCTTAAAGAACTGGGCATCTTCATTAAAAAGTGAGGGTGAACCTATTACATAATCTGCCATTTTATAATCCTATAAGTGAAGTTATGCCAGATGCTGGTCCACTAAACTTTGCCTTTATAACATCTATACCTACATTTCCTGCAACTCCGGCAAAAACTTGTTCCCCAAAACTAGTTCCTTCCGGTACAAGATTTCCAGTTAAACCACTGGCATCAAGTTTATTTCCCTTTAACAATACTCTTCCAGATCCTGCATCTAGTGTAATATTTCTTCCTGCTTTGATATCCACATCTTCATCGGCATCAATCATAATATTTTGAGCACGAATTCTTACTCTTCCATTTTTTTCCGCAGTGATACACACATCACCATTTCTACCACTAATTATAATATCTACACCATTTGATTCACTTTTTTGTCCAGCAATAATTTCAATCGAACGATCATTATAAATTCGATAAGTTCCTCCTTCGGTCAATCCTGTCAAACATACATCATTATTATCAGTAACTGCATAAAGATTATAAACATCAGTACCATTCAATCCCATTTGGGGATTGTTCATATCCAATCTAAACTTAGGTCCGAAACTAGTTACACTTCTGCCCTGCCAGTTTTGTTTATCAAAAGGTCTTTCTGCCATTTTATGTTACACAATCGATTACTTGTTTTACTTCACCTTGGAATTCTGCGGGTATTATATCCAATAAAGGTCTTAATAGAGCACCAGAACCAGTATCAGAGTTAATAGTTATTATGGGAAGATCATTAACAATAATATTATTTCCATTAATATTTATTGGTTGAATCTTAGTGATAGAACCTTCGAATATTTCAATAGAGTATTCATTACCAAACTGGTCTGTTGCAGTATCACCTTGACTATAATTTTGCCCTGGATTCTGAATCAAAATACTACCAATAATATAATTTCTAGCAACTAATGATTGTAGTTGATTTTCTGTCGAATTATCAATTACTGTGTCTGCAGTCGTCGTTGATGAATTGTCATATAAATCTCCTGTTGGATAATTTTCACCTTCTGATACAATATAAATTGAGTCAACTTCACCCGCATCATTAATAGTTGCTCTTGCTATTGCACCATAACCTTGATTACAATTATCAGCAATCTCTACAAATGGTGGAAACTTATATCCAGATCCACCATCAGTTAATTTTGCACCAATGACACTTGCGGTTGAACCATTAACTGCACCCATTAGTGGAATTGCAGTAGCACCAGAACCACCACCGCCAAAAATAATACACGTAGGAGCACTACAATTTGTTGGTGGTCCAGTATAACATCCCCCAATTTGATTTGGAATATTATTCAAGGCACTAAAAGCACCAGCGACTCCACCAACAACATCCTGTACTCCACCAACAACACCAGTTACTGCACCAACGGCACCTTGTACTCCATTTACCAAGTTACTAGCAGTCGATATAGCATTAGAAATATTTGCATTTTCTAGTATTGATGCAAAATTTGCTCCTGGAGCATTTACAGGTCCTTGCCCAATTACCCATTGGTCAATAATACCTTCAGATTTTCCTTTACTCTGATTACAATCAAACATTCCAACAATGCCTTTAATTGCATCAATACTTCCCCTTAAAAATCCACCAACACTAAAATCGGAGAAGAATTGTAAAATATTTTGAACTCCGGCAATTGCAGATTCTAATCCACTTGTAATTTTTCCAATAATATCATTAACCAGTACACCAGTAAATTGGTTTGCCGCACAAGTTACAAAATTTGCTACATTATCTACTACCGACATCAGAATATTCTTAATGACACTTCCCAATCCACTAATAATTGCTCCTGCTACGCAAGGAATTGCTTTTTGTAATATTAATACCGGATTAAGCATATCAGTTAGTGCCTCAACAGCTGCACTATGTCCAGATATTTCTTTAACTTTATTATAAAGTAAACTTAGACCACTATTCAATATTTCTGTTAATTTTGTGTATAGCCCATTTATCATATTACCAACAAGACCATTTGAAATTGCCTGAATCTTTGCAGTTACCCGATTAATCTCATTTGCAATATTTGTAAAGATTGCAGGTGCTTTAATCTTATTCAATAAATTACCAACTTCTGCAGATATCTTCCCAACAAAAGTATTATTTACAGTATTTGCAAGTGGAATTTTATCACCGATTGCACTGAAGATTGAGATTTCACCGTTACCAAGTGCCTGTGCTTGCTGTGGTGAGACACTTCTTGGAGACTTTCCAGATTGTGCATTCTGTTCGTTTGTTTGATCAGGTTTAAGTGTGCCATTTGGTTTTTTAACTTTATCAGTGTACCCAGTAAATGGTTGGAATGGGAGTCTGTATGGAGTTTTTACTGCTCCCTCTTTTGTTTTACCAAATACTCCTATAATAACAGGAAGTTGAGCATTATCACCATCCATAAAGAAACCGAATACAGAATCTCCGGGTGATATTTTTACATCTGTTGCATAATTTCCTGCCCCACTTCCAGAAGTTGTGGATAATAAGACTTGTGCCCAAGGAAGATCATCATTTGATAAGTCCGCCTCATTGGAGGGATGATATCCCATAATACGAACTTTACGTCTATTTCCCCATCCCTCTTTATTAAGTTGCTTCTTTTGAGCAGATTCTGGTGCTACTTGACCAATCCACCAAAGAAAACCGTCTCTTCCAACGAAATTACTTTTGAGTAAAGACTGATCCATTTATGGTTTCTCTGTATTTGTTCCGTAACGACCGAATGTATCTCTAATTAATGTCATTGAAGTATATGAACCTTCTGTATCAAAGTGATGACACAATTCTTTTATCATATATAGACCACTTTGTTCATCATCATATTTTACTCCATCTTCTCTGGAAATCTTAGGAAACTTGCAAGTAATAATATCACCAGCTCTTAGATTTGTATTTGATGGTACAGTCATACTCAAAGTTTGAGTAAAAAGTACATTATATCTCATAATTGCCTGAGATTGATATTTTGATGGATCTGCATTGGATTTTTTAGAAACATCTACATCCACAGTTCCAATATCCAAAACTTGACTTATGATTCTTGTGGGCAGATCACCAAGTTTTTGATTCGAATCATTGGCAATTTTAGGTAGTTCTAATGTCTGACCCAGATTTGCAGATTTTCCTGCATAATTTTCAAGTTTAAATGTTGATTCCTTAAAGGTAAAGTAAAGAGGATCATAAATTATTCTATAACTCGAATACGTTCCCAGTCTAAGTTTCTCAATTAGATTTTGATTTCTATTTGTTGTATATTGGAGAATATTAAAGTCATTATCTTTTTCATATCCTGTCTGGTTTACATCACTATAAATGTAAGTTGCTTTTGATGGTTGTGAAATTAGTTTATCAAGTGATCTAAAATTGAAACCATCTTGTGTTTGGAAAAATACATAACCTGCCGTGGCATCTTTTGTTGATGATTCGGGAACTCCTTTGGATGCTAACCACACTAAAACAGTAAATGGTTTTCTTAGATTTCCAATAAATCCATACCTATTCTGTGTCTTATCAATTTCATCAATCTTATCAGTCTTTAAGTATTCTTTAATGATACTTTCTACCGAATCACTGATTGATTGACTGGTTGGAAACTTCTTTGGAATTCTTACAGTTTCATTTGTAATTGCTTCTCTTGAAACCAGATTTAATTCAAAGAATTCTCTTTGTGATTCTGAAATGACATTAGTGATACTTGAAACATAAAGATAATCCTTTTGATCAGTTGCAAAATCTAGTCCGGGATTTGTGGCAGAATTACCAGCAATCTTTAAGGAAACTCTCTCACCACCTCTTAAAGGAAGACCATTATAGATCGATTGAAATGATCCTGTTGCATTTCCTTCATTATCTTTTGCCTGAATAGAATCACCAGTGTTTCCCACCTGAATCTTCATAGTGATCGATGGTGAGAAAATATCCTCATAATAATCAATAGAAACTGTACCAGTTCTGATATCAACCGTTCTCTTCTGGTCGTTCGATTCAAGTATAAGTTCTTCGTAAATTGACTTTTTTACTGACATTATGTGTATGCTAGATCTAGTAAGAGTTTCTTTGTGATGAAACTATTTAACGGATTAATTATAATAGGAATTATTCCTCCTCCACCACCTCCGATAGAGACTTGTTGTTGTGGGGATGCATCTTCTTCTATAATAACAATTGTAGCACCATTTCTTTGTTGTGCTAATTGTTGAGATACTTGTTGTCTTTGTTGAGTTCCTTGTGGGGATATTTGTGCTTGTGTTATATTTTTATTTAAAGATGCGGTCCCACCAGGCATTCTATAGAACTTACCAGGACCACCATAATGTGATTGATATTGCGATAATGGTGCTTCCCAACTAAACTTTGCACCGGAAGTTGAATTGGAAATAATATTACCGTTTGGGAGAACAATACCAATATGTGCCTGTCCTGCAACAATATATAAGTCACCGGGCATTTGTTTTCCAATTGGAATTCTTTGATACCCTGCTTTAATCATTGCAGATTCGGCAGTTGGTACATAATCAGAAGTTCCCCAGGGAGGAGTCATTCCAGCTTTTTTGAATACCTGATTAACTGCCCAAACACAAGCTAATCTACCTTTACCTGGACCAGCAGCAGAAGACATTCCCTTTAAACTTGATGCTACCTTTGCAAATGATAATCCAGGAGATGATGTTGGTGCTGGTGGTGGTAATGTTTGTGCTACTTGTGATATCTGTGGACCAATACCCCTTTGCTTATCAAGAGCAGATCCTGCTAATTCTGGAGAAATACTTGCTCTATTTCCTCCAGTTCCGGAATATCTAGATTGACCTCGATTTTTACCATTTTCAGGATATTCGAGACCAACAGAAGCAAACTCTCTTGCCAATTGCTGAATTGCTGTTCTTCTATCATTTGATTTACCATTTATATACGCACCAATCTCCGGTCTTTTTACATCAATTAGATAATCAAATAATTTATTTTGAGTTGCTGAATTAAATTTAGAATTTAATGGAGTTTTTGTATAAGAAACTGCTCCTGCCAAAGTTCCGGGAATAAATTGATATTTTCCTACAGCAAATACCCTCCCCTCTTTTTGAGCTTGCATAATTTCACCAACAGTCATTTCAGATAAATCTTTACCAAAAATAGACTTGGATCCTCCTGGAGTATCACCAGCGTTTCCTCTATTGACCGAATTTAATCCACCTTCACCCTTTACAACCATTGATGCAAGTTCTGGATATTTTGTTCCACCACCCCCACCACCAGAAGGTTCTTGCATACTCTCATTTTCATATTGAGTTCCAAAAGGTTGGGAATCTTGACCACTAGCAATTCCTTCACCCAGAGATGTAGTGAGTAATCTAAATCCCTCATCAAATTGACTTTGCATATCATCAAAGGTACTTCCCAAATCACTCATTGCATTTTTAACTCTATTGTTACTATCAGTAAAGTCAAATGTTAGAATATTTTTACCAACTGCACCTAAAAGATTTCCAAATCCTGTAAAAATACTTATAGTTTTACTAAAAAATCCAGTTACAATAGTAGAAAGTCTCTGCATTCTGGCAATCAATTCCTGTGCCATCGTAATGATTGATGGTAGATTGTACATTAACCATCCAACTAACAAAGTTCCAAGAAAGTCCATAATTCTTCCCAAGAATCCTTTGGTACTTGAAGCAACTGCCTTTGCCTGCCTCTTGAATACTCCACCAATACTTGATGCTTCTATCAAATCCTCTCTATTCTTTCTTCTTTCTGCCTCTTGTCTTCTTTGAGAAAGAATATAATTTCTTGCTATTGATTCTCTCTTTACTTTTGTTTTTCTTAATAAGATGTTATTAAGATTTCCTGTTTTTTTCTTTAGACCAGAAAATGAAGATTTTACTGACTTAATTCCAGAACGAATATTAATAAGACTTTGTGAGGGTTTTACTGCTACTGCCATCTTATATCACCACATTATAATTTACTTGTGAATAAAGCACATAGAAATTATCTGGATTTGATGCCGATATTGATGGAACTTCATTTACGGAACCACCAGTAGGAGCAGCACCAGATTGTTGTTGAGCAGAAGAACCTACTCTTTTGTAAACTATATTTGGTGTTGGTTCTGGTGCTGGACCAACATTAAGTGGTAATGTTGTAAGTCTATTAGTTTGGGCAGGTGTTTTTATATCTGCCTGTGTTGATTGTGATGAGACTTGTGCCGAAGTTACTTGTTCGGGCATCATACTAAATTCACCAAATTGTGCTGGTTTTGTCCAATCTATTTTATTTGCTTGGGATGTTAAATCTCCCATTGTTTGATTAAAGGGTTGTTCATTTACAGCAGGAGCATTAGGTGTTTTATTTTTTGGCAATACTGGTGTTTGTGCTTTTACTTCTGCTTGTTTTTTTGGTGGTGTCTTTTTATTTTCGGGTTTATAAAAAGCAGACTGACCTATGGCTGCAGCACTCAATGCAATAGATGGAACTTGTAATCCTGGAATAAGACTAGTAATTGCAGCAGCACCATATAATCCAGCACCTTTCCAATTACCCCTAATTGATTCAGAAGCAGCACCCCAAAGATCTAATCCAGTTCCAATAATAGGCAATCCTCTTGATACAAGTTTGCCTGCATTTCCTAGACCTTTTCCAATTCCTTTCAGTACTCCACCACCAGCTGCTTCAGCTGCTTTTGCTTCTGCTCCCGCAACTTTTGCTCCTACTTCTGCTGTTACTTTGGCACCACCCCCAGTTATTGCTTTTATTCCAGCTCTTCCTGCCGAAACTATTGCTTCTCCGGCAGATGTTAATAGTTTTCCAAGTGCCCCAAAGAATCTACCAATAGTATTCTTTACCAACCACCCACCAATTTTAAGAGATAGTCTTGTGATAGTTGCGGCAATTGCAAAAAATCCACCATTCAATAAAAATAATGTTCCGGCAGCAATTCCAAGACCCTTAAGAACATTATCTCTAATTTCTTCTAATTTTTTACTATTACCTTCTGATAATCCTTTAAGAACTTCAATTCCTTGATTAGTAAACCATCCAATGAATAATGTTGTAAAGAATTCTGATACTCTACTTAAGATAGATTGTGCCTTTTGAGCAATTTTCTGCACAGGTGCAATTAATGCACCTTGCATTACTTTTTCCAGAATACTTTCTCTTCCTGCTCTTAATCCCTGCTCTGTTGCTCTTCTTTGTTCTTCTTGTTCCTGTTTTGTGCGATTTTGCTCCAAAACACTATCATAAGCAATTACATCAGTAATTCGATTTAAAGCACCACTAAAATCAGTAACTTCAGTTTTTAGTCCACCAATTTGTTCCTGTACTCCACCTATGGTTTGAGTCTGGATTCTTATTACATCATCAAAATTATTAACTTTAGTCCTTAAACTATTAACCTGATCTTGTAATGAGGTTATTGTTTGTGATTGAGTCTGTACGAGTGCTAAAGCTCCTTCATCTGGTTGCCTATTAATAGCAACCAGTGGACCACCACGTCTAAAAATATTTGAGGATATATTACGACTTTTTGCGAATATTGCCTTTCTTCTTTCCGCAGACAAATAGGACCCTGATATAGGATCTACTCCACTTTGTGCTATTTGTGCGAGATCAGCCATTTGCTTGATTCTTTAGATTTTCTTCTTCAATATAATTTTGTAGTAAAGTTACATATATTTCCCTTTCCCAAGGAATCATATCTTCAAGTTCCGTCAAAGAGTATTTATGATGCTGCATCATGGCAAAATTTGTCTTATAGTATGACGCAAGGTCAGTATGCGCCATACTTACGCGAAAAAAGCAGATAATCCCTCCAGAACTACCTCACTCTCAACTTTAGTATTCGGATTCGTAACTTTGATCGTATGAGAAAGTTTGGGCATCGTCTCAAAGAACTTTTCAACTTCTTTGAATTGCTTTGAACTTAACTGCTCAACAAATTCCAATAGTTCTTTCTTTGTAGAATCACTCGCAGTCCAAGACTCTTCTTCCGAATAGATTTGATCAATACAAGAAACAATCAAATCAAAGGTATCATCAACACTCACACTCTCACCAGAATCAAAGTTGTTCTTAATGAACTCAGTCATTGATGGATATCTCATTCTTAATGTTAGAGAATCATCCAACTTAATATCACGAGAATGCTTTGGATCTACTTCAACATTGATTTCATCCAGGTTGATACTCATTGGAACCTGAGTTGTTCCATCATCAGGACAGGTGATCAAAACATCTACTGTTTCACCAACCGACTTACCTCTAATATTGAGGAACAAATACTCAATATCAAATGTTGACAAGTCTTCTACTTTAATACCTTTGCTTAAAATGCAGTTTGTAATGACATTCTTAACTGCATTTGCAATTTGTTTAGAATCCTCAGTTTCTAGTGCAATAATTAGAATCTTTTCTTCTTTGACCAGGAAGGGTCTGTATCTAATTTTCTTTTTTAATGACGGAATTTCCAACTCATAAATTGGAGTCGCAATCTTTGGTAAAGGCATAATATCCTATAAAGTTCAGTTAAAATTATTTAGACTGCTTATGGAAGTCCAACTGGTCTTCGGTCATCCAATCTACCAGTTCCAAGATTTAGATTTCTATTAATCAACTCTGTTTTTCCTGTTGCAAGTCTAGATAATTGGTTAGTTGTGTTGGAAACATTAGCAACATTGGGTGCGATATTATTAT
>Ga0209088_10001219_pt1 | contig 16775 bp, 14 predicted proteins | sample S_140625_EF_Meta_FD_187324 | JGI IMG/M metagenome (GOLD analysis project Ga0209088, IMG submission 187324) | Freshwater microbial communities from Lake Simoncouche, Canada to study carbon cycling - S_140625_EF_MetaG (SPAdes) (version 2) | ecosystem: Environmental > Aquatic > Freshwater > Lake ... | reverse complement strand
AGTACACGCAAAGATTCTACGTGCTGCAGGATTAAGTTAGTATTTTACACCGCAACCGTAAGGCTTGGTGCTGGTTACTTCGACTTTTTTGTTATCTTGAGTTGCCGTAACCGCTGCTAAAACGTAATTGGTAGCTTTATCGATATCAGCAGACTTAGTTGAGGCGATGCTGTCGATAGCACCTTTGTAAACCAGAACACCTTCACGATTAATCACGAAACACTCTGGGGTAGTCTTTGCTCCAAACAGACGGCCAAGTGTGCCGTCGGCGTCATCGATAACGACACTCGCTTTGTTTTTATCTTGGGTGATGGCGCCTGGGAGGTCGGCGATTTTTCCGCCCGTATTGATCGTAATCCAGACATGTCCCGCTGCTGTAACTTCAGCTTGATAGCCTTGCATCTTTCCCACGCTATAAAATTTCTTAACATAAGGGCAGGTAGGGTTGTACCATTCGAGAACCACGATTTTACCTTTGAAGTCAGAAAGCTTTACTGTTTTGCCTTCGATGGTTTTGCCACTGAAATCAGGAAGCTGCTTATTTATTTCGGGAGAAGCAAAAGCGACAATCGTGCTGAGACAGGTTAGAATGAGTAATAGTTTTTTCATTTTTTGTGATGTAATACTATAACAACCAATACCCCAGGACGGTTCCAAATAACTTAATTTTGGGCTATTTTAACGCTTTATTTACTCATGGATTGCCAAATGCGGCAAAAGAGGCGAATTAGATGAATATGGCTAATGCCAAGAACATCGCGGTCGTATGCGCAACCGAGGGATCCCTCTGGGAGGAGCTACGTGCCCGGGCTGATCAAATCAGTAAAAGTGAGGCCGCGTTAAGTCCCTTATTAAATCGCTACGTCTTAGAGCGTAAAAGTTTTGCCGATGGAATCGTCCATCGTCTGGTAGATCGACTATCTCTGAATGGTAAAGATTCATCTGTTGTTGTGCTGGCATTAGCAGAAGCACTTCATGACGATCCGGAAATCGTTTCGCAGATGCGCATGGATATTAAGGCTATTCTGGAACGTGACCCAGCTACCGAACATGCCTTAGTCCCTTATTTATGGTATAAAGGTTTTCATGCCATTTCGCTTCATCGCATTTCACATTATTTATGGAAGTCGGGACGCAAAGATTTAGCGATGTATCTTCAATCGTTAATGTCCGAACACTTAGCAGTGGATATTCATCCGGCTGCACGTTTTGGCGTAGGAATTTTATTGGATCATGCTACTGGCTTTATTGCGGGTGAGACTGCAGTCGTCGGTGACAACGTATCGATTCTTCATGAAGTTACTTTGGGTGGCACAGGTAAAGCACGTGGAGACCGACACCCCAAAATTCACTCGGGTGTGCTCATCAGTGCTGGATCAAAAATTCTTGGAAATATCACGATTGGCGAAGGTGCGAAAATCGGGGCTGGATCGGTGGTTTTGAAAGATGTCGCACCCCATACCACTGTAGCCGGTGTGCCTGCAAAAGTAGTGGGAGAAACGACCGTCGACGCGCCAGCGTTGGACATGGATCACTCGCTCTAAAATGAGCAGCAAAAATCCTTCACCGGACCGACCCAATGATGCACGTGTTCTCGATTGTTTGTATCGAGTGGGCGCCTTTGTGAATGCGACCGAAGATCCTCGCGAAGCACTCAATTTTATTTTATCAGAAGTGGTGCGCACCTTAGGTGCCTCGAGCGCTTCGATTTCTTTGTTGGAGCCGAGCACAGGGACGTTGCGAATCGAGGTGAGCAATGGACTTGATGAAAAAACGCACGACAAAGTTTTGCCTGCTGGACAGGGTATCACTGGCTGGGTCGCACTGCACGCCAAGCCGTTATTGGTTCCTGATGTTCGCAAAGATAATCGTTACGTAGAGTTACGTAGCAGTGTGCGTTGCGAACTGGCCGTGCCCATGGAGCTGATGGGCAATGTGATTGGTGTCGTCAATTGTGACGCCGATCGCGAGAACGCCTTTACCGACGCAGACGTGGCCTTTTTATCGCTGCTCACCAATGAAGCGTCCAAAGCCGTCGGACGAATCTGGCTCCTACGTCAGCTTCGTTCCAAAGCGGCCCAGTTAGAATCCCTCGTTTCGGCCGCGCAGGCCTTAGCCCGTGAAAGAGATGAGCCTGGGATTTCATTAGACTTAGTCAGACATACGAAAGCTTTATTAGGAGCCCGCGTGGTGGCCTATTATAAATATGTAGAAAACCAACTGAAACTAAAACGCGTTGAAGGTAATCTGGAGGGCAGTGCTTTCAGTGAAAAACTAGAATTGAATCAGAGTTCAATTGGCACAGCGATTAATCGTAGTCGTGCACTAGTCGTACCAATCACCGGAAAATCCGAAGAACATTTATTCTCCAAACTGATTGATCCGGTTGCTTCCTCGTCACTGCTCGCCGTACCAGTAAAATATGAAGATGATACGTTCGGAATTCTAGTTTGTATTGCGATGGGTGCTTATAGATTTTCTGACGACGATAAGCATTTAGTTACTGCCTTAGCTTCATTCGGTGCTTCCTCGATTCAAAATTCACGCCTGTACGCCAAAGTCTTTACGGTGGAAGAAGGACTACGTCGCAGTGAGCGATTAACTGCACTGGGCTTACTTTCGGCAGAGGTGGCACATGAGATTCGTAATCCGTTGACCGTATTAAAACTCTTATGTGATACCTTGGGTCAGGGAATATCGGCGAATGATCCTCGCTTAGAGGACATCGGCGTGATGCGTGAAAAGGTGATACACATGGAAGGCGTGGTCTCACGTGTTTTGGGTATGAGTAAAGCACAGTCCGGTGCTTTTAAATCAATCAACCTAGGTGAAGCGGCGCAGAATGCGGTCATGCTCATTCGGCTAAAGTTCGAGCAGGCTGGAGTGGTTGCGAAAGTGACGGTCGAAGATAACTTACCTCTGGTGGAAGGGAACCCCGGTCAGATTCAACAAGTTTTCCTGAACTTAATTTTAAATGCGATTCAGGCGATGCCGTCGGGTGGTAATTTAGATATTAAAGTCGGTGTAGATTCGTCACCACAAACCAAAATGGTTGTGATGACGATTGCGGATACTGGTAGCGGCATACCTCAAGAGATTCAGAATAAAATTTTTGAATCATTCTTTACCAGTCGCGAAGACGGTACGGGACTCGGCTTAGCGATTGTTAAACGAATTTTACGAGATCACCGTGGGGACATTATTGTCGAATCCACGGGTAAGACGGGAACCGTGTTTAAGCTTTGGGTTCCTGTATTCCAGGCTTAAGTAGTCGACGCATTATTTTCCAGGCTAGAGGTAGGAATGAAATGATGATTACTAAGATAATTACTTTATGAAGTTTGTCGGCAAGGGGAGTGGGACCGATGATGTGACCCAGTCCGACGAGTGAGGTTATCCAGATGATAGCACCAACGACGTTCCATTTCAAAAATTTCATCCCTGGCATGTGGGCCATACCAGCCACAAAGGGCACAAAAGTCCGCATGATGGGAATGAAACGTGCAATGACTAGTGAGAGTGAGCCGTTTTCCTTAAAGTGTACGTCAGCTTCCTCGATATATTTCTTTTTGAATAACCATCCGTCAGGTTTGTTTTCTACACGCTTGCCAAAATTCTTTCCCAGCCACCAGCCCAACTGATTGCCGATGATGGCAGCTACAATCAATAATCCCATGAGTGTCCAAACGTCGAAATACGCTGGCCGATCTTTGTTAGCGATGCTCAACACGCCAGCGGTAACCAGCAGTGAGTCGCCAGGAAGGAAGAAGCCAACGAGGAGTCCGGTTTCCGAAAAGATAATTAAGAATAGCACAAAAAGTCCGCCCGTTTGAATCAGTTCCATCAGGCCCTCCGTAGTGTGGAGGTGTTTCCAGAAATCGGCGAGTCCTTCGAGCATACGGCCAAGGTGAACTAAATAATTCGATTTGGCAACGCCCTATGACCTTGATGTATGGACGCTTTATTGCACTTTAGCCTGAGACATGTCTACGGACTTCGAAACCTCATCCGCCCACTTACGACGTTCTGCCTTACAGAACGCTTTGGCGGGGGCTTCGTTAATGGAAGGTGAAGTAGTCCCAAGAATTAAAACCTTTTTAAGCGAAGCACGTGATATTCAATTACAGGCACAACGCGCGGGGGTCGACGGTGGTCTAGTTTCTAAAATCAGATCCGACGCTATCGACATTGTTTTAGAAGCTTTATACGTACGGGTCGGTAAAGACGCCGAAGCCATTACACTCGTTGCTACGGGTGGATATGGTCGAGCGGAGTTATGTCCACTTAGCGATGTCGACCTGCTTGTTCTGGTGCCGTCTCATAACGCTACGATCAAAGCAGCGGTGGAAAAAATTCTCTACCCACTTTGGGATGTAGGTTTAAAAGTCGGCCAATCGGTGCGTACCGTTGCGGAGTCCACCAATTACGCCCAAGACGACTTACATCTGCAGGTAGCACTACTGGAGACGCGCTATTTGTGTGGTGCAACCGAACCTTACAACCAACTCACGACGAAACTTTCCAAAGCTTTGAGTGGAGATAAATGGACGTCCTTAGCTCATGCGATTGTGGATGCACAAAGAAAGCGTCGGGAAAAAGCCGGCGGCAGTGCTTATTTACAAGAACCTGATTTAAAGAACGGGGTGGGGGCACTGCGTGATGTACAAAGTTGTATTTGGTTGGCTCGACTAAAATCGGGTTCAACGGCCAGTATCGCATTATCTACTTCGGGACTTCTCCCGAATAGTGATTTCAATAAATTCCAAGAAGCCCGCTCCACACTTTTACGCATTCGCTGCGAACTCCATTTTCAACTTACTCGACCCGCTGAACAGTTATCGCTCGAAAGACAAAATCTAGTCGCTGAAGGACTGGGCTTCCCTGGGGATTTAAAAGAACGAATCGGAATGCTCATGCGCATGTATTTTGACGCCGCAGATCACGTACGCCGTTGCGTTGAACTCGTAGAAGGTATCGTACTTAATGAACCCGAGCCTAAAGGTTTCGGGAAACCCATTTTAGTGGACGGATTTAGTATCACCCGCGGAGGAGTTGCTTCGGCTCAACATCGCTTGGTCTTCGATGAAGATCCGGGTCGTCTCGTGCGACTCTTTCGATTGTGTCAAATGCACGACGCACAGCCCGAACGTGCGCTTTCCATTTTAGTACGTGAACGTGCACACTTACTCGATGAAGGACAGGCATTTTCCGAGTCATCTTGCAGCGCCCTGCGCGCTATGCTCACGGAGGGCGGACGAGTTTATAAAGCAATCAATGCGTTACGTGAACACGGTTTACTTTATCGATTGGTTCCTGAATTTGCGGGACTGCATTGTTTAGTGCAGTTTGAATTTTACCATCGTTGGACCGCCGATGTGCACACCTTGCGTTGTCTATGGGAGTTGGATGAAATTTACAGTGGTAAGACTGAGATTGAACGAGGCTATCGCGAAGTTTTATTCGGTCTAGAGTCACCTTCATTAGTTTACGCGATTTTATTTTTACACGATATTGCCAAATCCGGCGGTATCGCAGGACATGCGGAACGCGGTGTGCCTATTGCGGATCATGTGTTAGACCGCTTAGGTTTCGATGCACGTGAACGCGAAATTGCTAAAGTTGTGATTATGCAACACTTGGTGATGGGTTTATATTCGCAGCGACATGATATTGATGAACCCAAGAATATTGAACGATTTGCTAACTTACTGGGAGACGAACAAATTTTAAGAGCCTTGTATGTGCATACCCGCTGTGACGCACGTGGTACTTCGCCTGATTTATGGACCGACTTTAAGGACCGTCAGCACTGGACGCTTTATCGTCGAACCTCCGATAAGATTGCAGGCACAGCGGAAAATCAAAGTCAGGAGAGCATCCGAATTTTACGTGCGGCTACGGATAGCGTACTCGTATCTTCAATCCCTCTTGATGAAGTGGACGCGCATTTTACCCAAATGCCTGGCAGTTACTTCCGACATGTCATCGCGGATGATGCCGCAGTGCACATTCAGCTCGTTCACCGTTTGATTTCAGCAGTCACGACCGAAGACTATGAAACATTATTAAAACCGATTGTTGAGTGGGTCGACGAGCAAGGCTCCTCGCAATCACTTGTTACAGTGGTGACATGGGATCGGGCTGGTCTGTTTAGTCGAATGGCCGGAGCTTTTGCGGTGGCAGGTATCAATATTATTTCTTGTCGAGCATTCTCTCGAAATGATGATGTCGCTTTAGACTTTTTCAAAGTCGTACTCCCCGTAGGCAAAGAACAACAATCTAAAGATAAATTTACGGCGGCCTTAGCTAGTTCGCTGATTGAGTCAGCAGACTTAATTGATGCCGTGGTTGCAGCCGAACAGTACGAGCTGGAAACCGCACCGTATCGCAAGGCGACTGTTCCCGTCGACGTGCAAGTGGAGGTCTATTTCGAAAAAGCACTCAATCGCACCGTGGTGGAAGTTCAGTGCAATGACCGGATTGGTTTACTATTTAGAATCGGCCGAGTTATTCAAGAAGCTGGCTACACGATTACCTTTGCTAACATTGCGACCGAACAGGGCTTTGCGCTAGATACGTTCTATCTTATCCCCGAAAAAGGTAGAAATATGCCTTCGCATCCTCCTGAGGCTGTTTTAGAGGCACTGCGTACGATTCTGTCTTAGTTTATCTCCGTCTTGTCGGATTCGTATTTTTAATTAGGGTTTAGGTATGAGCAAAAAACTCGTACTGTCTCTTTGTCTGCTTGTTTTAGGTCTTAAAAATCTAAACATACAAGCTGCACCCACTCCTATGACCCAATCTCCCACATTAGAAAAAGCCACATTCGGTGCCGGTTGTTTTTGGGGGGTCGAATATAATTTTCGACGCGTCCCTGGCGTGGTCGAAGCATTCAGCGGCTACTCTGGCGGAAAGTCTGCCAATCCCACCTACCGTCAGGTTTGTAACGGTGACACGTTTCATGCGGAAGTGGTCGAGGTTACTTTTGATCCGCAAAAAGTATCCTATGTAAAGTTGGTTGAATTCTTTTTCAAAATGCATGACCCGACGCAGTTGAATCGACAAGGTCCAGATTACGGCACGCAATATCGTTCAGTCATTTTCGTACATTCGGAAGATCAGCGCAAAGTAGCCCAGGAAGTGATTAAGAAACTCATCGCGGACAAAAAATATACTCAGCCTATTGTCACCCAGGTAGAAGAGGCTAAGCCATTTTGGAAAGCTGAAGAGTATCACCAGAAATATTTTGAGAAAAACGGTGGGCCTACTTGTCATATTACTGATATTTAAACGTGGCGAAAAACCCATCAGCAGACGACAAATTGCCCGGCTGGGTGGCGGATGATGAAGCCTATCCTAAACGTCGTCCCTTGGCGGCACGGATGCGTCCACAGGCACTCAATGAGGTAGTGGGTCATAAGGACTTACTGGGTGCCAACGCCTTATTGCCGCGATTAATAAAGTCTGACCAATTTGGCTCACTGATTTTTTACGGACCTCCTGGATGTGGAAAAACCTCATTAGCCGAGGTCATCGCTCTCGAAACCAAATCGATCGTCGTGCGCGTAAATGCAGTACTTTCTGGGACGCCTGAGTTGCGAGAAATTTTAAATGAAGCGCGAAAAAATCAGGCGGGTCGCACTCTGGTGATCATCGATGAGCTTCATCGCTTTAATAAGACGCAACAGGATTTACTTTTGCCCGATGTTGAAGCGGGAGTGATTCGTTTGATTGGATGCACGACACACAATCCAGGACTCTATGTTATCCCTGCACTTTTAAGTCGTAGCCACTTATTTCGTTTAGATTCCCTTAACGTGGAAGATATCGTTGGCTTCCTCGAGTACACGATGCGTGATACGCAAAAAGGGCTAGCTGCTTTAAATATAAAAGTATCGGGAGATATTTTAAATAAAATCGCCGGAATGTCTTCGGGCGATTTACGTCGAGCTCTCAATATTTTGGAAACACTAGTCTTGGCGGCACCGGCGATGGGTTCAGTCACGGAGGAATCTTTAAACCATTTCGCTAAGGAACGTCGCATTCGATATGACGATGGTGGAGACGATCACTACGATACGGCTTCCGCCTTTATAAAATCGGTACGTGGCGGAGATCCTGATGCGGCCTTGTATTGGCTGGCGCTGATGTTGGAGGGCGGGGAAGAGCCTCGTTTTATTGCCCGTCGGTTGGTTATTCTCGCTTCAGAGGATATTGGCTTAGCCGACTCGCGTGCTTTGGGTGTGGCGGTGGCAGCGTTTCAAGCCTGTGAGATGATTGGTCAGCCCGAGTGCGAGTATCCTTTAGCACATGCTACTTTATTTTTAGCGCTTTCACCGAAGAGTAATAGTGCGACCAAGGCGATTGCAGCGGCAAAGGAGTCTGTGCGTTCACAACCAAGACAAGAAGTTCCGCCGCACCTAAAGGATTCGCATACTACTTCGGCAAAACTTCTCGGGCATGGTTCAGAATATCTTTATAGCCATGACTTCCCTGAGGCGATTAGCGGTCAGGACTATTTAAAAAATCCTTTGAAATTGTATGAGCCCACTCAGTCGGGTGCCGAAGTCGCGATTGCCGACAGATTAAATCAGTGGCGTAGTTTAAAAGAATCGCTACGCGGGAAAAATAAAAAACATGGGTAAGGTCGCTCCACGATTACCTTGGTTTGGAGAAGGAAAATTTCCTCTCTATTTAGCACCGATGGCCCGTCACACTGACGTGGCTTTTCGTCAGTTGTGCAAAGAGCAGGGTGCCGATGTCATGGTCACAGAATTTGTACAGTCTGAGGCTTTGATTCGTGATAACGCCAAAGCCTGGGAGATGGTTGATTTCACGAATACTCAAAGGCCTATGGGCGTACAGATTTTTGGAGCCACGCCTAAATCGATGGCGCAGGCAGCACGGATGGTTTGCAATCGGATGAAGCCCGATTTTCTAGACCTTAATTTTGGTTGTCCTGCACATAAAGTGATTGAGCAAAATGCCGGCTCAGGCCTGCTGCGTTGCACTCCGCTCTTATACGATTTGGTAAAGGCCGTTAAGGATGCGATACCCGATGTCCCACTTACCGCGAAAATGCGATTAGGTTGGGACCAGACTACGATTGTCGCGGTAGAAGTCGCAGAACGTCTGGAGCAACTCGGTGTTGAGGCGATTGCGGTTCACGGACGCACCAAAGCACAAGGCTACTCTGGCGAAGCGCATTGGGGTTGGATTACGGAAGTGGCGAAGTCGGTAAATATTCCTGTGATTGGTAATGGTGATGTGAAAGATTGGCCGACCGCACATAAGCGCATGATCGAGTCTGGAGTATCTGGTCTCATGATTGGTCGCGCCGCTTTAGCTAACCCTTGGATATTTTCTCTGATAAAATCGAAGATGCGTGGTGAGGTCGGTGATTTTCCTGTGGTTTCGCCGAAGCAACGTTGGGATGTGATTATCCGGCTCTCGGAACTTACCCTCCAGGAGCACGCATCGGCTCTGGGCGAGAGAGATATCCGTTGGATGCTCACTCGACTCCATCCTTTGACGCACGGTCTACCCAGTTCGCGTAAAGTTCGGGAAAGTTTGAGGCACTGCCGGACGCTCGACGACCTTCGTCGACTCCGCGAAGAGCACCAACGTGAGCACGCCGAATCATATTTAGCTTAATTTTATTGGCTCATGTGCACGAAAAATTTTGTGCAATAAAAAGCCTAAAAAAGTTATGCAGAGGGTGGGTGTTAATAACCTGTGCAGGGGTTGAACTTGAGAGTACTAATTTTTTATAAGACAAGTCACCCGTTCGTAACCTTGTTGTTGCAGATTCTACCTGCAGAAAACCACGATCGTCCCCCAATTCATCGATTTAATCCTTCAAACCCCTCAAAGCCAATCACTTAGGCTCTATCTCAAGAATCCTTCAATCTTCTAAATGTTCAAAAATATCACTATTTTGACCAATTTTTCACAAAATAAATCTCCAAATAAATCAATTTCAGGCTTTCAAAACCCCTGTGAATAACCTTTCTCAACCATCCCCCCTTTCATGAGCAGCCAAGTTAGCCATCTTTCCCTTTGGGAAACAGTCAAAAACGAATTAAGAACACTGTTTTCAGCAGCGGACTACGATACATGGATCGGTTCATTGAATGCAGTATCCATTAAAGATGGTAACACTCTCGTTTTAGAAGCGCCAACTGTATTAACCGAAGCCTGGGTTAACAGTAACTACACGGACGTCATTCGTCGTCAGCTCACACTCGTGGCTGGTCGCAATATGGATTTCCAATTATCCGCGTCGGCTTCATCCCAATCTAAAGAAAAATTTACTGAGGTCGCACCTCTCCGTCAGAGCAATCGTCAAAGCGCCAACTCAGCAGCGCCTGCGATCAAGTCGACCAACACTTTCGCTAACTTTATTGTCGGTCCGGAAAACGAAATGGCTCACGGTGCAGCCTTAGCCGTTTCGAAGGAGCCAGGTTCCAACTACAATCCACTTTTCATTTACGGACAAACTGGACTCGGAAAAACTCACTTGATGCACGCCATCGCTCACTCGGTTTATGAAAATAACCCACGTGCGAAAATTGCTTACATCTCCTCGGAGACTTTTACCAACGAGTTCATTCAAGCCTTACAGACTAACACCATTTCGAATTTCCGCCGTCGCTACCGCGAGCTAGATGTTCTTTTGATTGATGATATTCACTTCTTGGCCGGTAAAGACACGACCCAAGAGGAGTTTTTCCACACCTTTAACGAGTTACACAATAACCACAAACAAGTGGTTTTAACGAGCGATCGTCCTGCTTCGGAAATCGCTAAACTTTCTGAACGTCTCGTTTCACGTTTCCAATGGGGTATGGTGGCATCCATCCAAGCTCCTGGTCTCGAAACTCGTACGGCTATTCTCAGCAAGAAAGCGGCGGCACGTGGTTTAGAACTTTCACCTGAGATTGCTGAGTTCGTGGCTTCACGTATCGCTCGCAATGTTCGTAATCTTGAAGGTGCCGTTACACGTATCTTCGGTTTAACCGGAATGACTCGTAAGCCTATCGAACTCGCCCAAGTTGAAAAACTTTTACATGATATTTTGGTTGAAGAATCCAGCCACACTTTGACTGCGGAAATGATTCAACGTAAAGTCGCCGAGCATTACCGCATTCAGTTATCGGACATGACTTCGAAACGTCGCATGCAGAATATCGCGTTCCCACGTCAAGTTGCTATGTATCTTTCGACGCAGCTGACTAACATGTCGCTCGTTTCGATTGGCCAAGTTTTTGGTGGTCGCGATCACGGTACCGTCATCCACGCCCGCAAGACCGTTGTAAATCAGATGGAAGTGGACGCTAACGTCCGTCGTACCGTCGAGTATTTACGCGCTCAATTAGCGACTAATCAGGTCTAATTGACCGATGTTTAGGATAGCAGGGGATTTGCGATTCACTTTCGCAATGTCTTGCCAGTTCAATGAATCCGCTTTCACTGGCGGTGTTCTTTGTATTTCTTTCCCAGGGGAGTCTGTCGCAGACTGAGATTAGGCTTTAAGCCTTAAACCCTTGTACCTGATGCGCCAAGTGCGCCGTAGGAAGTGGATTATTAAACCTCTTTTTATCGGCTACTGGTGTCTGAACTTTTAAAACACAACTATGGTAACCGATAAAACATCTCCCTTTCCTAAATCCAACCGCATTTGGGTCGAAGGATCACGTCCCGACATTCAAGTGCCGATGCGTGAAGTCACTCTCGCCGACACTCGTCGGCCCGATGGCAAATTAACCCCGAACGAGTCACTAAGAATTTACGACACATCAGGACCTTGGGGCGATCCCGCGTTCCACAAGGATGTTGAATTAGGTCTGCCTCCCGTGCGTCTCAATTGGATTGTAGAACGCGGTGATGTCGAAGCTGTTGCCGGTCGCGAGTTGAAACCGGAAGATGATGGCTATCTCTCGTGGAAGCATGCCGAGACCGCCCAACGTGCCACTTCGCGTAATCGTATGGTTCAGTTCAATCGCGCTGACCGTAAAGTGTATAAAGGAAAACCCGGAGAACGTCCCACCCAGCTGGCGTATGCGAAGAAGGGAATCATTACGCCTGAGATGGAATATATCGCGATTCGCGAAAATATGAAATTACAGGAAGCCAAGGCGGCGACGGCGTATCCGCGTCACGCTCTAGGTTTCCAACATCCAGGAATGTCCTTCGGTGCCGCGATTCCCAAAGAAATAACGCCAGAGTTTGTGCGTGAAGAAGTCGCTCGCGGTCGTGCGATTATCCCTGCGAATATTAATCACCCAGAATTAGAGCCGATGATTATCGGCCGAAATTTCTTAGTTAAGATTAATACCAATATTGGAAACTCCGCCGTAGCGTCATCGATTGAAGAAGAAGTCGAAAAAATGCGCTGGTCGATTAAATGGGGTGGCGACACCTTGATGGATCTTTCGACCGGTAAAAATATTCACCAAACGCGTGAATGGATTTTACGTAACTGTCCCGTTCCCGTTGGCACTGTGCCTATTTACCAAGCATTAGAAAAAGTAAATGGACGTGCTGAAGACTTAACTTGGGAAGTTTTCCGCGATACTTTAATCGAACAAGCTGAGCAAGGTGTAGATTACTTTACTATCCACGCCGGTGTACGCTTGGCATTTATTCCGATGACGGCTCGACGTGTTACAGGGATTGTTTCACGGGGTGGTTCGATTCTAGCTAAATGGTGCCTAGCGCACCACAAAGAGAATTTCCTCTATACTCACTGGGATGATATTTGTGATATCATGGCCGCTTATGACGTTAGCTTCTCGATTGGTGATGGACTACGTCCAGGATCCATTGCGGATGCTAATGACGAAGCACAATTTGCTGAATTGAAGACTCAAGGCGAACTCACACTGCGTGCATGGGAACGTGGCGTGCAGGTCATGTGTGAGGGTCCTGGTCACGTGCCAATGCACATGATTAAGGAGAACATGGATAAGCAGCTCGAATGGTGTCACGAGGCTCCATTCTACACACTTGGACCTTTAACCACCGATATCGCTCCTGGTTATGACCACATCACATCAGCCATTGGTGCGGCGATGATTGGTTGGTACGGAACTGCGATGTTATGTTATGTGACTCCGAAAGAGCACTTGGGTCTGCCTAATAAGAATGACGTTCGTGAGGGCGTGATTGCTTACAAGATTGCCGCTCACGCGGCCGACTTGGCTAAAGGACATCCGGCTGCTCAACGTCGCGACAATGCTTTATCCAAAGCACGCTTCGAATTCCGCTGGGAAGATCAATTCGCCTTAGCGTTGGATCCCGAGAGAGCGCAGGAGTACCACGACGAAACCTTGCCTCAGGATTCGGCTAAGACCGCACACTTCTGCTCGATGTGTGGACCTAACTTCTGCTCCATGCGTATTTCGGATGACATTCGTAAATTAGCCGAAGAGCAGGGCGTTTCTGAAGAAGAAGCTCTGTCGAAAGGCATGGCCGATAAATCAAAGGAATTCAGAGAAAAGGGCGGAGAGATTTATCAGTAAGTAGATGTCGACCGCTGTCGCACTTAGTTCGTCAACCGCTTGGTATGATTCTCCGCTGTATTACGATATGGTGTACGAGGATTATACTAAGCGAGAGACACGCTTTTTACATGCGGCGGTTAAAGAGTACGGAAAAGATTTTGGCGAAAGTTGGAGGATATTAGAACCCGCCTGTGGCTCCGGTCGTTTATTAGAATCGTTGGCTGAGTGCGGTCATACCGTACATGGCTTCGATCGAAATCGAAACCAGGTCGCTTATGCCAAGAAACGTCTCAAGAAATTTAGTTCGAAGACTAAGGTCTGGCAGGATTCGTTGCAGGATTTCAAAATCACAAAATCGGGTAGTTACGATTTGATTCATTGTTTTGTTACGACCTTTAAATATTTATTAAAAGAGAAAGATGCCGTGGCTTCACTACGACTTATGTCGGAGGCACTTCGTCCCGGTGGCCTTTGTTTGATCGGCTTACACCTGACCAACTATAAGGACAATCCGGCTGATTATGAGAAGTGGGTTAATCGTCGAGATGGCGTGAAGGTGGTGAGCGAAACCTGGTCCGAGCCGGCAAAAATTAAGCAACGCACCGAGGCAATGCGCACCCGCATGACTATTAGCGAGAAGGGTAAAACGCGCGTCGAAGAAACCCTTTGGGATTTTCGCACATACTCAGCCAAAGAACTCAAGTCGCTCCTCGCGAAAGTGAAGACCCTCGAGTTAGTTGCCTGTCATGACTTCCATTATAATATCCGACAGAAGCGTAAATTGAATGACGCCTACACGGATATTATTTTGTTACTGAAGAAAAAATAAATCTGAATTCTATTCAGCTTTTATTCTCTTAAGAATTGTTAAGTCCGAATCGGTCCTTAGAATTATGTCCAAATTAGCAATTTTAAACATCGCGCGTAGGCATAACGAAGCTTGGTCGATGTCGTTAGCGGTAAAAGGTGGTTCGGTTTTTAAATCGTATCCGATAAGTGCACTATAAGCTTTGCCGAATTCTTCTTCACCTAATTTGTTTTGGGTCTGGTTGTTGGTTTTTCTAAAATATACTCGTCTTAGTATGGGGTCGAACCCGAAGGAATATCTTAGATTTTTAATTCTTACTACTGCATCGGCGTAGCGCTTTAATTCATCGGGTGTAGGCTTGGCGCCTGGAGCTCCGATTTTACTTTGGATGATGTGGAATTGATCCTGAGTTGAGATTCTCTCTTTTTTAATCAATTCAATGGTTTGTAATAAAGTCACTGACTGGGCCTTTGTTTGGCCGTAGGCTGGTACCATATTCGCCAAAAATAACAGACAGATTAAACCAAGGGTATGTTTTCGCATGAGTAGATTTCTATCTTCATGTCATACTCCAGCAAACTCCAATGAAGGAGTTCTGTTACAATTATACTAAAAATTTATAGTAAAAACTAAATAGGGCGGACGACTGACTTCGCGATACCCTGAATCACGAGCTCATTCGCAGGGTAGAGTTCGGGGTAGTTTTTATTTTCCGCTTTAAGGTAAACTTTTGAGCTCTGCTTGATGAGGCGCTTCAAGGTTGTTTCGCCGTCGATCAACGCGGCTACGATATCGCCATGTTTAGGAACGCCTGGCTCGATGATGACGGTGTCACCATCATTGATGTTGGCATCGATCATGGAGTCGCCGCGAACGCGCAGTGCGAAAGACTGGGGAGGACGACGACGGGAACCTTCGGAGATGGGTGCTTGGATGCTGGCGAGTACGCCGGAAGATTCGGTGTAGTCAGGGAAGCCTGCTGCGATTGAGCCCATGAGAGGGATGTTGGAAACTTCGACAGAGTTCTCGTCTGGGCCTTCGTAGCGGATGACAGTGTCAGAGAGATCTTCAATGGCTTCAGGAGCCACTTTGTAAGCACGAGCTGCTCCTGGTATTCTTTGGAGAACGCCTTTGCGCTCGAGGGCTTGGAGGTGGCCGAAAACAGCATTGGTACTCGCGAAGCGGAACTTCGCTTGAATGTCGCGGATGCTTGGCCAGTAGGAATGCTCGCTGACGTGAGCTTTCATGTAGTCCAAGATAGCCTTCTGCTTTTTGGTTAGTTCTTCCATAGTGAACGGATGTTCTATGAAACTTTGTTCACTGTCAATACTCCAGTTAAACTAGGTATTTTGTCCGAAATTACCCAATTAAGGCGGCAATATCTTCGGGCTTTTCGAGGTGTAAAGCATGCCCGGCGGACTCAATGATGCTGATTCTGGCCTTGGGAATGCATTCGCCCATGCGGTAGCCAATCTCGATAAATTTCGGGTCCTTTTCGCCGACCACGATGTCCACCGCGCAGCGCAGTTCTTTAAGTCGGGGCCACAGGGAAGGGAGGCAAGCGGTGCCAACATTTTCTAGGCTCAGCGCCAGACCCTCGGCGGTATTTTTTAAACGGCGTTCTAATATCGGATCCAATCGATCGGGAGGCAGAGTCATCAAAGGACGAAAGAAAGTTTTTCCATTCCAATACTTGATGAACGGTTTCACGCCATGAATACGAATAAAGTGAGCTAACGCTTGATCTCCTTTTAATCTCTCGGCGGATTCTGTGGCATCGGCGATACCAGGACTAGCTCCAATGAGAATCAGTTTCTGAATTCTATCAGGATGATTGAGTGCCCAATTCAGGGCGAGTCTGCCACCCATCGAGTAGCCTAATAAAATGACCCGTTTGCTCGAGCCAACAGCGTTAGAAATAATTTCCATGTGAGCGTCCAGGGAATATTTCTGGGTATCTGTTTCCTGTTTTAATTTTCCATGACCAGGCCAATCCGGTGTGACGAATTCAATTAAATCTTCATTCACTATCGATTTGAGTGGATCGAAATCTTGATGACTTCCCGTAAAACCATGGAGGGCGACTACTTTTAGCATTTCAAGGTAAGTTAGAGTGAGGAAATAAAATGCGACGTCGGGTTGCGAGTCGGCTTGTTTCTTTAAAGGTGATTAACGAGATTATGAAGAAAATACGAGTTAAACCATGGAATCGTGTGGATGGGCCTATTTATAGCTTATCAACGGCGGCCCACGGCAAAGGAAATCTAAACATCTGTAGTTACGTTACGCCCATATCCATGAAGCCCAAGCGCTACATCGTCGGTGTATACAAAGGAACGAAGACACTCGAAAACTTAGAGTCAAATCCCGTTGGAGTTCTCAATTTCATGACTGATAAAATGTCGAACCTCGTTAATTTACTCGGCAAAAAATCTGGCCACAAAATCGATAAAATAAAAAAG
>Ga0209088_10001218_pt1 | contig 16777 bp, 21 predicted proteins | sample S_140625_EF_Meta_FD_187324 | JGI IMG/M metagenome (GOLD analysis project Ga0209088, IMG submission 187324) | Freshwater microbial communities from Lake Simoncouche, Canada to study carbon cycling - S_140625_EF_MetaG (SPAdes) (version 2) | ecosystem: Environmental > Aquatic > Freshwater > Lake ... | reverse complement strand
ATGTCGATGCACTGGCCTTTACTGGCTCAACTGCGACGGGACGCCAATTTCTGCACTACGCAGCTGACTCAAACTTAAAGCATGTGTGGTTAGAGCTAGGCGGAAAGTCGGCAAACATTGTTTTCGACGATGCACCAGACATGGAGGCTGCTGCCCAAGCAGCAGCGTGGGGAATTAGATTTAATTCTGGCCAGATGTGTACTGCACCAACAAGACTTTTGGTTCAACGTTCAATCGAGAAAACTTTCACTGATCGCGTTGCACAGATTCTTAAAGAGATAAAAATTGGTGATCCATTTGATCCTTCAACTCAGATGGGACCAATAGCCAGTGCAAGCCAATTGAGTAGAATAAAAATGCACGTTGAATCTGCACGTTCACGAAATCTAACGGAAACCTTAAAAGATTCTTCCATCAAAAAAGATGGATTCTGGTTCACACCTACAGTATTTAGTGGTGTTACACCAGAGGATCCCCTAGCGCAAGAAGAAATTTTTGGACCGGTACTCGCAGTTATGACTTTTGAAACCGAGGCAGAGGCAATTCAAATTGCGAATAATTCGGTGTACGGATTAGCAGGAGCAATATGGACTTCCAATTTATCCAGAGCGCACAAAGTGTCTCGCAAGTTGAAGGTGGGAACTGTCTGGATAAATTGTTATGAAGAAGGGGATATGACGGTCCCATTTGGGGGAATGAAACGTTCTGGCAATGGCAGGGATAAATCCATCCATGCGCTAGAAAAATACTTGGAAATGAAGACAACCTGGGTTCAGCTCTAAAGCAACTTAAAAGAAAAGGACGAAAAATGAATAGTAAATTAACGAGAGCGAGCTTCCTATTTGGATGTTTCTATTTCACGTGTATGGCGATAGCTCATTTTTTCGGAATCAAAGTGCCCATCTTGTTTGTCTATTTCGATACAGAGTATTTTGCGTATCAAGATAAAATTATTAGCTTTGCTGTAACTGCATATATTGCACTGTTTTATTTGGCGTCTAAGGAACGTAGAAATATACCTGCCGCACTCATTGTCATGAGTGTAACCACTTTGGGTTTAACATCCATAAATTTATCGTCGCAACTGAAGGTAGCAATGACTAGTGGCCAAACTTTGTTGCCTTATTGGTTGGAGACTGCGTTTATTGCGAGCTACTTAATTGCTTTAACGGTGTTGTACAAAAGGGATGGGAAACAGTTTAAGTAAGTCTTTGTAAATCTTTGGGGGCAATAATGAGGGCAATTGCATTTTTTAAGCGTTACCTCACGCGTAACAGCGTCGTCTCCGGCTTATAGGGTGACTCTTCTTTAAAAATGCTCCTCATGACTTCATGAAGTTAGGTTATTCTTAAACTATGACCGACTATACAAATACCCAAATCAAAGACCCAGCCATCAAGAAGATGCTGGAAGATTACTTCGAAGTAATGCACAAGCAAGATATGAATTTGTTTGACACCGTATTTCATAAGGATTGTGCTCTGTATTCTGCACAAACTGGTGAGATTTCACTTCGACCATATGCTGTCTACAGAGATGTAGTTGCTAACCGCAAATCACCTTTTGACACAGGAAACACTCGTCGAGACAAAGTTTTAATGTTTGACCAAATTTCTCCAACTTTGGCTGTTGTTCGAGTCCAGCTGGAAATGTTCGGCGGAGTTATGCAGGATTACCTAAACATCGTATTTATCGATGGTCGATGGATGATTTTGGCAAAGATGTGGGAAAGAGTTGGCGACTCAGTCGATTAATTCCGGCTTATAGGGCAACTCTTCTTCAACATCTGAATTACGCGACTACTATTTGAATATGGGCCTAAACCTAAGCAAGAACCTCGTGGTTTTCGGCGTCGTACTTTTGTCTTTCGCCTGGAATCTTTTTCTCTTGATTGGCGTAATTTTCAATCTGGAGTTTGTTCAGACACGTGCGGCTGGTGGACAATTCACAGATTTTCCCGCGGGAGTTAGAGTCATTTATCTAATTCAGTCGGCCCTAGTGATTTATCAAGTTTGGATTTTCAAACAAATTTTTCACGCAGAACCAATAAGCATGAAATGGCTACCTAAGCTCTTCGTGATAGTTGGAATTATTGGAATCTTGCTAAACGCTGCATCCCGTAGTTCAAATGAGCGTTGGAACATCATTCCCGCTGCAGTAATTACTTGGGCTTTTTGGTACTACGGAGTCAAGAAGGAAAAATCCGGCTTATAGGGCGACTCTTCTGTTATAAATTAATTACTCCGAGTTATTTGATTCTATGGCATACTTTTTATGTCGAAATTGAGAATTGGTAAATCTCGAAAATATAATTTTGACTGGAGCTGGTGGCTTAAAGAACCTCGAGAATTTCTCGAGGTTCTTTGTTTATCCACAGTTATTTAAAATAAAAGTTTTACTATAGAAAAATGCGCCAATCTTCATCCGCGGGCTGGTGTGGAGTAGTGGTGGCTCATCAACTCTTACCAAGTTTAAGGGGCGGGTTCGATTCCTGTCACCAGCTCCGCATTAATTTAAACTATTTGCTTTGATTTAAAAATATCTTATATTGCACGCGATCTGTAATCGCAACCTTGTCATAAAGCTTTCGGGCCACCTCATTATCTGGGGCAGTAGTCCAGTAAAGCCGCTTAGATCCGGCCTTCGTTGCAATCTTTTCTAACTCACTAATTAATGCTCTACCAACCCCACCGCCTCTTACCTTTTGATCAACATAGAGATCTTCTAGGTAACAAAAATCCTCTACCTCCCAGGTTGATGGTCTAAAGATGTAGTGAGCAAGACCTACTACCTCGCCATCTTTTTCAGCAAGGAGTCCGTTGATATTAAAATCTGAGTGGATTCGCTGCCAAGTTAATTCAAGCTGTTCATCAGATACTTTTGATTTATAAAAAACTATGTACTCTTTAAATAGCTCAAGCCATCTAGCCTTATCACTTTGCGTAATTGAGCGAATCAAGATTGACATACGCACATCTTAACTAGCGGTATTCTCATTTAGCCAGCCGATCTATACTCTTAAGCCATGGCCGTTTTAGTCTTTGGCAGTTTAAATCTAGATCTCGTTACCTACGCCAATAAATTACCGACAATGGGTCAGACGGTAATTGGCGAGAAATTACTGCGCTTTCCAGGGGGTAAAGGGTTTAACCAAGCGATCGCTGCGAAAAGATCTGGCGCTGAGGTAGTAATGATCGGCTGTCTTGGAGGTGACAGTGATGGTGATTTCTTATTTGATATTTTAAAGAGTGAAAAGATTGAATCTAAATTTATTACTAGAAGTAGTGTGCAGACCGGGATTGCAGTAATTGAGGTGGCGCAAAGTGGTGAGAATCGAATTGTAATAATTCCTGGTGCAAATAATGAGCTGGTTTTTTCAGATGAGATTTTAAGTAATAACCCAGGTGCAAATGTGGCATTAGCCCAGTTAGAGGTGCCGCTAGTTGAGGTGGAAAAGTTTATAATTAAGTGTAAGGCTGCCGGAAAGATAACTATTTTAAATCCCGCACCAATTCAAATCTTAAGTGAGCAGCTACTTAAAAATACCGATTACCTAATTGCTAATGAGACGGAAGGATCATTTCTAGCTGGTCAACAAGCTGAGCAGTTAAGTAAAGATGAAGCAATTGCCATCGCGAAGCAATTACAAAAAACTGGTGCCAGTAAGGTGATTATTACCCTCGGCGCTAATGGAAGCATCTACCTAGACCAAAGTAAGCAGATTTACACCCCAGCATTTAAGGTAAATGCAGTTGATACCACCGCAGCTGGAGATAGCTTTTGTGGTGCCTTTGCAACTGCAATCTCTGAAGGTATTGATATTGAAGCAGCTTTAAAGTTTGCTTCCGCTGCGGGTGCAATCACTGCAACTCGGGCAGGGGCAGTTCCATCACTGCCAAGTAAGCAGGAGATATTGTCAATGATCGCATCGGTAGAGTAGGTTTTTCTTATGATTAAAAATGGCATCTTGCATCCACAACTTGCATCATTACTTGCAAGATTTCGTCATGTTAATGCGATTGCAATTGTTGATGGTCCGTTTCCCACCTATCCAAATGTGGAGACAATTGAATTAGCTATCACAATGGGTTGGCCAACCATCCCTCAAGTGCTAGATGAGATATTGCCCTACCTAGATATAACCTCTTTGGTACTTGCTAACGAGTTTGAAGAGAAGGTAGATAAACAAACCACGCAAAGATATATAGCCCACCATAAAAACATACCCACAACCAGAATTGCCCACAGTGATTTTAAGGTTCAAGTTGGCCAGTGCCTGGGGATAATTCACACGGGGGATGCTGTTCCATATAGCTCAGTTATCCTCAAATCAGGGTGATTTGTAACATTTTTGAGATAACCGAATTACCCAGATTTACCCTTCCAAATACCTCTTTCATTAACTAGGCTCTCCTGAGTTTGCATGAGGCGAACACCTATAGGAGGAAAATAAATGAAATCTAAGTTCACGCGCAGAGCGCTAGTCGCGCTTGTAGCTGTGTCTGCACTTGTACTTTCAGCATGTTCATCTGGTTCATCAGATGATGCATCAGGAGATGTAAAGGTAACTCTGATCACTAAAGATCAGACAAACCCATTCTTCGTTGCGATGATTAAGGGTGCTGAAGCAAAGGCATCAGAGCTTGGTGTTGATCTAACAGTTGGATCAGGTAAAGAAGAGGGTGACGATGCTGGTCAAATCGCATTAATTGAAAACGCGATCTCAGCAAAGCACGCTGGAATTCTTATCACTCCAATGTCAGTAAACGTTAACTCAGCTATTACCAAGGCTCGCGAAGCTGGCTTATTCGTTATCGCACTTGATACACCTACAGATCCTGCTGACATCGTTGACATCACATTCGCAACAGATAACTGCGAAGCTGGTGAGTTAATCGGTAAGTGGGCAGCTGCAAAACTTGGTGGAAAGAAGGCGGTAATCGCACTTCTAGACATTTTTGATGACCGTATGGTTTCTGTTGATTACTGCCGTGATAACGGCTTCCTAAAAGGAATGGGAATCGACGTAAAGGATCCAAAGAAGATGGGTGACGAAGCTAAAACTGGTAAGTACTCAGGTGGCGACTACGTAATCGTAGGTAACAAAGCTACTGGTGCTAACGAAGATGGTGGACGTACCGGTCTAGAACAACTTCTTTCTAAGAACAAAGCAATTAACGTTGTTTACACAATCAATGAGCCAACCGCAGCTGGTGCATGTGCCGCCCTTAAGGCAGCCGGCAGCAAAGCAATTGTGGTTTCAGTTGATGGTGGACGCGCAGGTATTGAGAATGTTAAGTCCGGATGTATCGGTGCAACATCTCAGCAATACCCATTGTTGATGGCTGATCTTGGTGTTCAAGCTATCTTCGACATTGTGAAGAGTGGAACAAAGCCACAGGTTTCTGCTGGTCTTGATTTCTTCAACACAGGAGTTACTTTGATTACCGATGACCCACAAACAGGCGTTGATTCAAAGGACACTACATACGGACTTGAGAAGGCTTGGGGTTAATCCCAACTTTCGGAAAATATTTCCGTAAAAAAAGTTAGAAAATTAGTAAGGACGATTGCCTAAGCAATCGTCCTTACTAAGTATTAGTAGCAATTTATGTGTGTTATTTGAATGATAGATTGAAAATAGAAAGAAGGATTTAAGAATGAGCCAAGTCGGTACTCATGATGCAGCCGCCGAATTTATGGGCCGGGCTTCGAATGCTCAAAAATTACAAGCAATTCTGCACCGTTATCCATGGCTTAGCTCAGCAGTTGTGCTGCTTATTGCTATAACCTCATTTAGTTTTTTTAATGAAAATTTTTTAACACCAGGAAATCTTTCGCTTATTTTGCAACAGGTAGCAATTGTCGGCGCCGTTGCCGCGGGTCAAACATTAATTATTCTTACTGCTGGAATCGATCTTTCATGTGGTGCGATTGCAATATTTTCATCAATGGTTATGGCAAAGACTGTTATGGGAGACCCATATGTTGAAGGTGATGGACTGCCGGCTATTGCAGCGTTTGCAATTGGATTATTGGTAGGCACTTTGGCTGGGTGGTTTAATGGATTTTTAGTGACTAAATTTAAGCTTCCGCCTTTTATTGTCACACTTGGAACATTAAATGTATTTATCGCGATGACCTTGATTTATGCATCAGGCCGTACCGTTACAACCGATGAAATGGATCCATTTCTTTTACAGTTAGGTCATATCATCAAGATTGGTGAGTTCAGAGTAACTCAAGGCGTTGTAGTTATGTTACTTCTTTACTTAATCCTAGCTTTTGCACTTCGCTTTACCGGTTGGGGTAGGCATGTATATGCAGTTGGCGATGATGTTAATGCCGCACGTCTTGCTGGTATTCAAGTAAACAGAGTTTTGTTATCTGTGTATATGGTGGCAGGTTTAGTTTTTGCAATTGCTGCCTGGATTGTAATTGGCCGCGTAACCGTGGCTAGCCCTAACACTCAACCTGATTTGAACCTTGATTCAATTACTGCGGTAGTAATTGGTGGAACTTCTTTGTTTGGTGGCCGTGGAACTATTTTTGGTTCACTAATCGGTGCGATTATTGTTGGAGTATTTCGTAATGGTCTAACACTTGCTGGCGTAGATTTGTATTACCAAGTATTAGCTGTTGGTTTGCTCATTATTTTCGCGGTAACAGTTGATCAATGGATTAGAAAGGTGCGAACATGAGTCAGGCTGCCGTCTTAACTGCAAAAAGTATTATTAAGACTTATGGTCGTGTTGTCGCCCTTGACGGTGCCGATCTTGAATTATTTCCAGGTGAAGTACTTGCGGTAATTGGTGATAACGGAGCAGGAAAATCAACTCTTATTAAATGTTTATCAGGTGCTGAATCACCCGATAAAGGTGTAATTGAATTAGATAACGTCGCGGTTTCGTTTAAAAGACCACAAGATGGACGTGAGGCTGGCATTGAAACTGTTTACCAGACCTTAGCGGTTGCTCCAGCTTTAGATATTGCATCAAATCTTTATCTTGGTCGTGAGATCAGACGTAAAGGACCGGCCGGGTCAATTCTTCGCATGTTAGATAGCTCCGGGATGAAGCGACAAGCCAAGGAACATATTGCCGCATTAGGAATCGGCACTATTCAAAATATGAGCCAAGCTGTTGAAACACTTTCAGGTGGACAGCGTCAAGCAGTTGCTGTTGCGAGGGCTGCTGCGTTTGGACAAAAAGTAATTATTTTGGATGAACCCACTGCCGCTCTTGGTGTGCGCGAATCAAATCAAGTTCTAAAACTTATCCAATCATTGCGTGAGCGGGGCATGCCAGTAATTTTAATTTCTCACAATATGCCACAAGTTTTCGAGGTTGCAGATCGCATTCAAGTGATGAGACTTGGAAAAAGAGCAGCTGTAGTAACTCCAAAAACACATGATATGAAGGATGCTGTTGCAATCATGACGGGAGCAATGAATGTTGATATTAAGGATCAAACTCTAAAATCAGTCCGGTGATACTAGAAACCTCGGTAGCAATTGTTGGCTCTGGGATGGGCGGTTCCACAACCGCTTACGGCTTAGCAAAAGCTGGTATTGATTGCATAGTTATTGAACGTGGTGACTATGTTAAGAAAGAAGATGCCAATTGGTCAGCGCGTGAGATATTTATTAACCAAAAATATAAACCTAATGAAAAATGGTTAGATCAAAATGGCAAAGAATTTACCCCTGGTCTGCATTACATAGTTGGCGGAAATACCAAGGTTTATGGCGCATCACTTCCTAGATTTAGAGAATCAGATTTTGCCCAGATTCAACATAAAGAAGGTATCTCACCTGCTTGGCCATTTACCTACAATGATTTAGAGCCTTATTACTGCGCAGCAGAGCAGTTATATAAGGTTCATGGCACAACTGGTGAGGATCCAACCGAACCTAAAAGATCTAAACCATTCCCATATCCACCACTTGCGCATGAACCATATATTGCTAATTTATTAGAGAGATTAAAAAAAGCTGGTGTTAAACCACACTCAAACTCTATGGGAGTGGATTTAGCAAGTGATGGAGCTTGTATTAGGTGTGGGACCTGTGATGGCTTTATTTGTAAGTTAGATGCTAAAAGTGATGCTCAAACCTGTGCGCTTAATCCAGCGATTAAAACTGGACATGTGAAATTGGAACGCAATCTAAAGGTAACCAAGGTTGTGACTAATGGTAGGAGAGTTGAGTATTTACTAGCAGAACGTGATGGAGTTGAGGTAAAGATATACGCTAAAAAGTATGTCTTAAGTTTGGGTGCAGTAAATACTGCAGCACTATTACTTCGCTCCGGCCAAGTAGCAAATAGCTCAGGCTTGGTTGGAAAAAATTTTATGATGCATAACAACGCCCATATTGCTGCCTTTGATGCACGTAAAACTAATGATGTTACTTTTCAAAAGACACTTTCCTTCTCTGATTGGTACTTTGATGGTGGTAATGGTTACCCACTTGGCTCGGTGCAGTTAATTGGAAAAGTTCAAGGAATTATGATGAAAAGTTATGTAACTAAAGCACCACTGCCAGTTCTGAATTACATTGCAAACCGTTCTGTTGAGTTTGTAGTTATGAATGAGGATCTACCATCACTTAACAATCGGGTTGAAATTACTAAAAGTGGTGGTATTCAGATATTTCGTAAGGCGTTAAACACTTCAGCTCACAAAGAGATGATGCGAAAGACTAAGCGGGTATTGCGCAAGGCTGGCTTTCAAGGGATCTTTGTGCAGCCATTTGATATATCAATGAACTCACACCAATGTGGGACATCAGTTGCTGGGATTGATCCCAAGAAGAGTGTGGTCGATCAGTACTGCAAGAGCCATGATCTAGATAATTTATATTTAATTGATGGTGGCTTTTTCCCATCCTCGGCGGCGATGAATCCAGCTTTGACTATTGCCGCCCAAGCACTACGGGTAGTAGATAAATCAGATTTAAAAGAGGTTAATTAGCCTTAATCAACATGAAATTTTTCTGGAATAACATGCCACCACTCACCACTTTTAGCTTCCGGCACCTGCCATTGCATCTGATCAGTAATTTTCCACCATCTTTTCATCTCAGGTTCAGCCGCTAACTCAGCCATATCCTTTTCATAATCTGAGCCGGTGTATTCAAGATAGGCAAAGAGTAGGTTTTGATATCGAAAAATAGAGTAGTTACTGATATTTGCTTTCTTAATTATTTTAATAATGCTTGGCCAAGCATCAGCATGTATTTGCTCATACTCTTGGATATCTTCTGGCCTTACCCCAATTACTTGAGCAATTCGCTTAACCCCCATCACGCACCCTATAAATTTAGAACGCGTTGTAATTCTGCGTGCATTGAATTTGGATTAACATCAAATTTGGTCCAGTACTTAACGGCAATTACTGCTTGATTTACCACCATGCCTAAGCCATCAATAGTCCTAGCCCCAGTTTTAGCTGCGCTCTGAAGTAGATTTGTTTGAGGGGGATTAACAATCACATCAGCAACAATCATGCTACTGGTAATAGTATTTAGATCAATATCTAAATCATAACTGCCACTATCGGCCATACCAACTGAAGTCGCGTTTATCAGCACATCAATGTTGGCTGGAATCCTAAATTTTGCACTCCAAGGAATGAAATCCGCATTTACATTTAATTTGGTTTTTAACAACGTGGTTAATTCTGTTCCCCGATTTTTATCCCGATTAATTATCTGAAACTCTTTGGCGCCATCAAGTGCTAACTCAACTGCGATCGCTCGTGCCGCCCCGCCTGCTCCTAGAATTGCAATCTTCTTGCCATTAGGTGAGGCAACTTCTTTGAAAGCTTGCAAAAAACCTTTGCCATCTGTGTTCTCGCCAACAAATTTTCCATCCCGATTTACCACACAATTTACTGCACCCATAATTTGTGCGGATTCGCCCAACCCATCTAAGTATTTAATTACCGAAACTTTATGGGGGATTGAGAGATTAAAACCTGCCCAATTCATTGCTCGAGCTCCTAATACCGCATTTTCTAAATCATTTGGTAGCACTTCACAATTTATATAGCGAAAATTTAATTTATGATATTTATAAGCAGCTTCCACCATTGCAACAGTTGGGTTCCCAGCAGATGGGGTCGAAAAACTTCCGGTTAATTCACTTAGAAAAGTTTCACTCATAGAAATACCTTACTAGAGATGCCATATTAAAAGAAGCATAAGTTTGAACATATTCTGCTTTACTTATCCAATGGATTTGCATACTTTTGCGCATAGTGAAATCTTGGCACCCTTCTTCTTTTTAATTGGCATGCAGCTGCGCAATGAAACCACCCACATTAAACAAATTTTACTTCCCAGTTTTGCTGCTTTAGGTGGAATGGTATTTCCGGCAGTTATTTTCCTCTTCTTAAATTCAGATCCAATGATTTCAAATGGTTGGCCATTAGTTATGCCAACCGATATCGCATTGGTTATGTTGGTGTTGCTTGCGCTAAGTAACCGGGTAAGTGTTGAGTTAAAGAGCTTTCTATTAGCACTAGCAGTAGCTGATGATCTCTTATCAATTTTGGTTTTAGCTGGTAAGTACTCTGGGGCGTTAAAGGCCAGTGAAGTATTAGCCAGTATTGGCGCGGTATTGCTGGGTGCCCTAATTGGCAAAGTACCGTTTGGGAAGTTATTTATTGGATTTGTTAACTTTATTATTTTGCCCGTATATGTGGTGGCAAATATCTATCCAACCATTACCGAAGGCTTAGAGCTCTCATCATCCTTAGGTAACTCAGTTGTTATTGCAAGAGTATTTGGAAAAGTAATTGGAATAACGCTGTTTGCCATCTTGGGTGTGAAGTTACTTAATCAACCACTGGTACTTAAAAAGAGTGAGTTAGTAGCAGGATCTGCCTTTGCTGGCATGGGGCTTGCTGTTTCCATCATGATTGCCAACTTGAGTTATGCGACTGATTTACTACTTAATCAAGCTAAGGCTGGTTTGTTGATTGCTGCGGTAATCTCAGCCGCAGTTGGAAGTTTGATTTTAATTATTACTAACCGTAGTAACTCTAAGTAAGGGAGTAAGTAATGTGCGAGAAGGTAATCTGTAGAAAATGTAGTAAGCCAACTTGGGCTGGCTGTGGTCAACATATCGAAGAAGCACTTTTTGATGTTGCAAAGGCTGATCGTTGCCAAGGGCATAAGGATGAGCCAAAGAAGAGTGGTTTATTAAATAGATTGCTCAATCGCTAAAGTATTTAAATGTCGATTGAAATAATTACTGCAATTGCAGATGATGTAGATCGGTTGCGCGCACTACGTTTAGCAGCTCTTAAAGATACTCCTTCAGCATTTGGTGCTAAGTATGAGGATGAAGCAGAAAAACCAATACTAGATTGGCAAGATAGATTAAAAAATACCAACTGGTGCTTTGTGGTTGCAGATGGTGTTGATGTTGGATTACTGGCGGTAGATCGGGCAGAGAAGGATCGCAATAGTGATTGCTGGCTATCTAGTTGGTGGATCCGGCAAGATCATCGTGGTAGTGGTATTCCTAAGTTAATGCTCAACTGGCTTGAGCAGCTTTGCATTGAAAAAAAGTGGGAAAAAATAGGTTTAGGGGTGTGGCCAGATAATTTAAGGGCTATTGCGGCATATAAAAAGTTAGGATTTACCGAGGCAGAAAAACTACTGCCATCTAGATCAATCCCAGGTCTGATGTATCTAGCGATGTATAGAAATGTTGGGGAGTAGATGAGTAAGAAAGAGATCGACTCATATATTGCCGGCCAAAGTGAGCCACAAAAAACTTTGTTAAAAGAAATGCGCAAAATAATTATGGAGATTGAACCATCGTTAAAACAAGGCATCTCATATGGCATACCTGCATTTAAATTAGATGGGGAAGTAATTTGTGGAATTGCAGCTAGGAAAAATGGCTGCTCTTACTATCCATTTAGTGGATCGGTCTTAGCAGCCCTCAAAAGTGATTTAGTTAAATTCAAGCAAACTAAAGCGGCGCTTCATTTTGAGACACCACTTCCAAAGACATTAGTGCGTAAATTGATGACGCTACGAACGGTGCAGATGATGGTCAAAAAGAAACGTAAGTAAAGTTGTAGGATTAGCGCATGAAGAACGCTAATCAGTCGAAACAAGTATGCGATATTCCGCTAGCTGAATTAGATCGTTATGAAAAATTAGATCAAGAGTGGCGCGAGTATGGCATTGCAGCCCCGGCGCGGCGAGCATTAGTAGATGCCAAGTTATACAAAGTCTCAGATTTACGAAAGATTTCACAATCTGATTTAGAGGGCTTACACGGTATGGGCAAAAGCGCCATCGCCCGCCTAAAAGTATTAATGAATGCCAAAAAAATTAAGTTTCGCCCATGAAGCGCTTCTTTTCTTGGTTTATTAGGTTATTTACCAACCGTCGAACTTGGGTTAGACAGATATTTGTTGCAGCCTTTGCTTCAGCAACCGCATGGGTAATTGGGGATAATTTAGTTTTTAAGGGCGGGCTAGTTGCCGCCATTGTTTGCGCACTTAGCATTCGAATCTCACTTTATAAATCAGTTCGCGAAGGCTTAGGCCAGATTGTTGGAACTGCAATTGGCGCAGGTGTGGCACTCCTTACCGTTTACTTCTTTAACTTTGGCGTGATTGCAATTGGTACCACCGTGCTACTTTGTTCAGTTGTCGCCCGTGGACTTCGGTTAGGTGAGGTGGCATCGGTAAATGTGCCGGTAACCGCTTTGATTGTGATTGGCCCAGGTATTTCAGGCTCTACCGCAGAACACCGCCTTGCCTCCACATTAATCGGAGCAGCAGTGGCAATAGTTTTCTCTTACTTCTCTCATGCAAATACGCCAGCTGGTCGAACTGTTAACCAGATCGCCAGAGTTGGAAGGCGAAGTGCGGCGCTAATTAGTGAGATGGCAGAGGGAGTTGCAGCTGGCTTTAATCAAAAGCAAGCTGGTAATTGGTTAGCTAAAGCAAGATTATTGGCTGAGGAGATTCCAACTCTTCGCTCCCAAGCAATTGAAGCAAAGCAATATGCCAGATGGTCACCACTTGCTGGCGTTGATGAGGCAGATGCTCTTTATGTGCAAGGAGTTGCAGTTGAACATATGGTGGTGCAGGTTAGAAGTATGGCTAGAACATTATTTGATTCAACCTTAGATGAGAATCGTAAAGAGATTGTCGACCGCCAAATTGCATACGCACTCTCTGCAACTAGCTATGCCATTACTGCCAAGATTGAGTTAATCCAATCAGATCACAGCGATTCTGAGGTTGATAATATTGCGAAGGATTTGAGGTTAGCTGCTGATAACTTAACCGAGGAATTACTTGAGCAGGCGGAAAAACTTCCTAGAAGCCAATTTGTTAGATGTATTTCAATTGTCTCTCAGATGAAGGTAATTGCTAACTCATTAGATGAGTCATCACCTGCACTACACAATGTGAAGACACCAGGGGAGCCAACTAGTGTGAAGGTAATTGGGCTATCGCCAGTAATTCAAACCACTAAATTTAGTAAAAGACTCTGGATTTCTATTCGTAATTTCTTGCGCCGCTAGTAGGATTAAGCCATGAGCAATCCTGAGATTACCCAATATGCAAATGATTATGAGGCAGCCACAAATTACTTTTTAGATGCGGTTAAAAAGTTAAACCCATCTGATTTAGATAAGCCAAAAAGTGATGGCTGGAATGCTCGCCAGGTTATTCACCATTTAGCAGATAGTGAATCCCAATCTTGCGCCCGACTTAAAAGATTAGTTGCAGAGCCTGGTACTACTATCCAGGGTTATGATGAGAATAAGTGGGCACAAAGTGCCACATTAGGTTACACAGAGTTGCCAATTGAGAATTCAATAGCTTTGTTTAAAGCATCCCGGGCGGCATCCCTTGAGATAATTAAAAGATTAAGTGTTGATCAACTTTCAAATGCCGGGGTTCATACTGAATCTGGTGTATATGATCTTAGAAAATGGCTTAAGGGCTATACCAATCATCCAAAGGATCACGCTGGGCAGTTGTTAGCCGATTAACTCCGCATTTGAGTACTTGCGTTGCGGATGTTTACAGATCTCATCATTCATATCTTCAGCACACTTTGCACACAATAAATTCAGTGAGTTACAGGGCACCTTAGGGCAATCATAAAAACGATTCGCTTCAGCTTGGCACTTTTCACACTTTGCAATTGATTTTGTCTTATCACTGAACTCAATCGACATCCGGTTATCAAATGTGTAAAGAGCGCCCTCCCAAAGCCCATCATCACCAAACTCTTTGCCGTAGGTAAAGATGCCACCATCGATTTGGTAAACCTCTTTAAAACCACGGGTGGTCATTACTGAGGACAAAACTTCACATCTGATTCCACCGGTGCAGTAGGTGATAATTGGCTTATCCTTTAAGTGGTCATACTTGCCACTTTCAATCTCGCTTACAAAATCTCTAGTTGTTGCGGTATCTGGTACTACCGCATTTTTAAATCTACCAACCTGGGCTTCAAAGGCATTACGGCCATCAAAGAAGACCACATCATCGCCGCGCTTTGCTACTAACTCATCAACTTGTGCTGGCTTTAAATGTTTACCAGCGCCAACTACACCATTCTTATCAACCTTGATTTCATCAGGGTGTCCGAAAGCAACTAGCTCAGGGCGAACCTTCACGCTTAACTTAGGAAAATCATTGCCAGTGCCATCAGACCATTTAAATTTCATCTTGGCAAAGCCTTCATAGCTTCTGGTCTGGCGGATGTATTTTTTAAGATCATTCATATCTCCACCTAATGTGCCATTAATGCCATGCGGGGAGATAATTATTCGACCCTTTAAATTCAATGATGTGCATAAAGTTTTCTGCCAAATTTTTATTGCAGCTGGATCTGAAAGAGGGGTAAAGATGTAATAAAGAATTACCTTGGGAAGATCCATGTAGGGATTTTATCTCTGATTGGTGGGGTCGATAATTTGAGCGTAAAACAGGGCAGTAGCGCCTAATATCCCCCTGGATATCACCCTAATAAGGGTGATAAACGGTTTGATTTATCACCTTTTTGCCTCACCCTTAGGGGGTGAGTAAAGAGAGTACTAAATCACCCCTACCTGGTTATGCCAGTAGCGTGCACAAAATTATTGAAACTGCAATTGAGAAAAACGATTTAGATTTTTTCTATCGCCTGTATTTAACCAGAATTGCGGAGTTGTCGTTAACTGGGCAAGGAAAAGAGTTTATTGAGTACGCAAAAAGTTCTTTAGATGAATCACAAAACAGTTTATTTATGGCTAAAGGTTTTGAAGCCATTGGTAATTTAATAGATTTGAATTTTTCAAAATGCATTAAATTATTAGATGAGCTTGAAGCAAATACCCGCGACAATGAGATTAAAGCTTGGGTTGACCAAATCAGCAATTTATGCCGGGCATATGTAAATTTTCATAATGGCGATTATCAACTGTCTTTAAAGCATGCTGAAGTAGCTATCGCTTCACCAGTTAAAAGCGGCACTTTGGACCCAATGGATAAGGGTAGATTAATTAGGCTAGTCGCTTGTATTGCCCTGATAACCTCAGATATAAAACAACTTGATAAATGTGCAGCGGACATTTTAACAATTGATAATCCGGATAATTTATCTGTACTAGATCATGCAAAATCAGCAATCAAATCCATGCAATTCCTAGTTCAAGGTGAATACAACCAAGCATATGAATTAGCCAAATCAACAATAGCTATAGAAGAAGCCTCTGGTCGGGTTGGCATTTCCTCGCCATTTGATTGCAAATTTGTGCTCATTCGCTGCTTATATGAATTTTCTATGGTTGAAGAAGCATTAAATGAAATGGTCAAGCTTGGTAATGAGGCCAAGGAATGCAACCTTAAATTTATTGCCTATCTATGTAACGTTGGTGAGATAAGAATTTTGTCACGTATTCCCAATAGTCAAGATAAAATCTTGAGTAAAATACTTAAGTTAAGAAATGAAGTTTTATTAGATCCAGAGCTTAAATCAATGACCTGGCTCGTGGATTTAGCCGAGATTATTGTAAAAAAGGATACAAATGATCTTGGACGTATTGAAAACATCGTAGAACGTAACTCAGAGGTTATTTATTTACAGAAGTTGGGCAAAAGCATTTTAAGTAAGTTCAAAGTAGTTGACGAGGCTCTAGTTAAAGAACTTCCAGAAAAGTCAGCTTTTGAGGTTATCAAAAAGAACTTACACCTTTCTAAGGCTAAAAATGTGGGCATTAAGAAGCAACGTGAATATCTACGGGTTGCACTGGCAAAAGGTGAGCAGGTAGGTGCGCGTGAAATTTTCTTACGCCAAGATAATTCAATCTTAGAGGCGATCATAAATTTAACATCAGAAAACAACTCCGTATGGCTTGAATCTTTGAGCAGGGCAGCAATTGAGCGCATTAAAGAGCGTAATCAGTTGGTAGAAATTAGCGGTGAGCAACTAACTGAGCGTGAAATTGAAGTATTGAAGTATCTAGTTTCAGAAAATTCAATTGCAGAAATTGGTAAAAGTTTACACATCTCAAAAAATACGATGAAAACCCACCTACGAAATATTTACCGGAAGTTGGGTGTAGATGGCAGGGGAGCAGCTGCTAAGAAAGCTAAAGAGAATCTAATAATTTAGTTAGATTTTAAAGCTTGGCCGTAGCGGCAAATTAGAGGCAAGGTATGCAGCATCAATTAATGTTGCTTGAGCCAGCGCATCCTTTGCATCTGTTTTAACAGATTTACCAAGATCGACCGCATCGGCAAA